>Ga0172382_10009981_pt1 | contig 12835 bp, 12 predicted proteins | sample Leawel138RmetaG_FD_122245 | JGI IMG/M metagenome (GOLD analysis project Ga0172382, IMG submission 122245) | Leachate microbial communities from a municipal landfill in Southern Ontario, Canada - Leachate well 138R metaG | ecosystem: Engineered > Solid waste > Landfill > Unclassified | place...
CCCGAACTCAGAAGTGAAACGATGCATCGCCGATGGTAGTGTGGGGTTTCCCCATGTGAGAGTAGGTCATTGTCAAGCTTAAACATAAAACCCTAGATCAGAAATGATCTGGGGTTTTTTTATGCTTGAAATAAATTTAAAATTTTATTACTTGGGCTTTTTTGTGAATTTCATCACGCAAGAATATTCAATAATAAGTAATATGACTACTAAGTCACGGAAGACTGCTGAAAGATGATTTCAAGAGCAAAAGGATTTGCTATTTTATTTTTTTATTTGACGAGTGCTGTAGCGCAAGCGCAGCTTTCTTCTGATGTTGTAATTCCTTCCGGGTTGAGAGTTAAGCGCACTAAGTCTGTCTACAAGCGATAGCAGTGATTGCTTACAGGTGAAACTATTGAGCTCAGCGGTGCACCCATTTTATCCGTGGGGCAATGTGCAGGCTTACTTCTGACTTTTCCGATCAGCGTTAACGGTCAGTGATCTAAATCAGTTGCTGAGTGATATAACTAATAAATACCTCAAGCGTGGTCATGTAACTACGCGCGCTTACTTGACCAGTAAAACAGACATTCAACATGCACCCACAAGCCAAGTGTCATATTGTATTGGTGTCGACTGAATACAATGGCATAGTATTCGCACACGATTTATTTCAGGTCATGCTCACAGGAGGCGGCGAGAGGCAATGCATAAATCGGAAACCATGAGCGGTAATGCCCCTGAAAATAACCCGCTACTGCCGGGAGGGCTGATTCCTATTGAGGAATGGATGCTACCTGGTGCCTCGGTAAGCCGTACGCTGGTCGGTACAGTTGGGTATTGGCTAGAGCAATTAAGAGCAGAGATTACTCGACCGGATGAATCTTTTGATAGTCTAGATGGGCTTCCTGAGCTGAGTGCTGATCAGTTGCAGCAGTTGGCGCCTGAACCAGATTGCCAGCTCCATGGTCAGGCGCTTACCGATGCGGTACAACGGCTTAGGGAGGCAGATCAATGTCGCCGCTCGGTGCTGCTGCTGGTAGCTCCTCCGTTTACCGGTGTTGCGCAAGCATTACGATGTTTTCCAGACTGTAAAACAATACGTCAGCGTCAAGATGCCCCTGAGCAAGGGGGGAGTAAAAATTACCGACTGATCCTGCCGCCAGTTAATCTCTTGATGGACGCAGAAACCGCTAGACAGTGGTGGCAAAATCAACCGATGGATCAACCTTGGGTGATCAGTGAGTTGGCGGCTTTCTGGCGTCGTCACCACGATGGTCTAGCGCTGGTGCAAGAGTTGCTACGTTTGCTGGCTGCTGATCAAGCAGGTGAAGGGGTGATTGGTTGCAGCAGTTGGTGCTGGCAGTTCTGGTCGAACTATTATCCTGATGCTCAGTTGACGCCTTGGGTGCCGGCGCCGATGACTGACGAGCGCTTGGGTTTATGGCTGCAACAGTTGGCGTGTCGTAACGGGGCTCAGATTCCGGTTGTGCGGACGACTACAGACGGTCTCTATGTTTTGCCGCTGGAGTCAGCTGATGATAAAGAACAGAATAAAAAACGTAAGCACGCAAATCTATTGCGTAACTTAGCAGCCGATTCGCGCGGTATCCCAGGTGTTGCACTGGCTATCTGGCAGCGGGCGCTACGGGCTCGGCCGGAAGTTGATGCTGATGATACAGCGGATGAAAGCACAGAGCAGGGCAATCTCAGAGGTAATACTGCGCACAGTTGGGTGGTGCCGTTGAGTCAGCTCAGGTTGCCGGTAATGCCGGTCAGCCAGGAGCGTAACTTTGGCTTGGTATTACACGCCTTGCTACTGCATGAAGGATTAACTATTGCGGACCTTGGTTTGGTTACAGCGATACATGAACCTGATCTCAGCCTAGCGCTATCGCGACTGCTGCGAGCCGATATTATCAGTGCTATTGCGCCTACAGCGGAGCAGGCTGAACATATAGCAAAAAACCATTTAGACGCGACTGTCGATAAGAATGACGCCGAATCTAAGATCTGGCGTGTTACGCCTCTGGGATACCCGACGACGCGCAGGCATCTACAAAGTTGGGGCTTTCCGCTAGACGTTTTTTGAAATAGCGTGTCTATAACGCGAATATAGGACGATGATAATGCAAGAGCTGGGTCTTAAAGATGCGTTAGATAGCATCACCTCACAGGCATTAATGCAGGCTTTGATGCTGATTATTGTCGCATCGTTGATTAATTTCGCGGTACAAAAAATACTGCCGCAAATTGCTAGCAGGTTGGGAGGTAAGCCCCGTCTTTACCTGCTAGCTTCTGTCCCCTTATTGCGATTAGTAATTATTGTATTTACCATCATTTTGGTGGTACCTACCCTCGTCAAGCCATCTTTTGAGAACATGCTGGCCATTTTTGGTGCTTTAGCACTGGCTTTGGGTTTTGCATTTAAGGACTATGCTAACAGCTTGATTGCCGGCATTGTGATCCTTTACGAAATGCCCTATCGGCCGGGTGATTGGGTTGAAATTGATGGGCATTACGGTGAGGTGCGTGCCATAGGTACCCGTGCCGCAAAATTGGTGACTCCGGATGATACTGTTATTGTTGTTCCCCATGGTCGGCTTTGGAACTCGCTGATTGCTAATGGTAACGACGGCACCGATCATTTGATGTGCGTTGCTGAGTTTCATCTGCAACCGCATCATGATATGGCAAAGGTGATGAGACTGTTGCGTAATGTGGCGTTCACACACCCGCTTGCAAAAACCTGGAAGCCCGTGCAGGTTGTAGTATCTAATCAGCCGTGGGGTATGATCTATCGGGTGAAAGCCTATCCAGTGGAACCTAGCGCACAGTTTCGTTTTATCAGCGAGTTAACAGCAGTAGGCGCTAAGGTCATGGCGCGAGAGGGTATTCGTTTTGTCTCTGCGCCTGTTGTAGGTTCTTGATGTAAAAAGTCCTGAGTACAAAATTCTGTTGCTTTCGGTTTCTTATTTAGCATAATTTTCTGTCTATACTGACTATAAGCAGTCGGCAGATACAAAGTCGTCATATAAGAAATATAAAACGAAGCGTATGAGCACGCCAGTAGTTAGCTGTTAGCATAAGCGTTACATTTGTAGTGTTTACCCCTCGGGATAAACTAACTGTGCGTTTATGTCCCGACCTCGCTATAATCATCGCCTATTTTACTTTTTACTTTGGTTTGATGCTATGACCGAACTTGTTGTTGACTACATGCAGCGCCTTGGCGAATCTGCGCGTGAGGCTTCGCGTGTGTTGGCAAGAGCCAGTACTGCGCAAAAAAATCAGGCTTTATTGGCCACAGCAGATGCGTTGGATAAATCCCGTACTGCTTTGCTTGCAGCCAATGAGTTGGATATGCAAGCAGGCCGCGTCAGCGGCTTGGATGATGCGATGCTTGATCGCTTGGCGCTCAGCTCGACGCGTATTGATGAAATGATTGAAGGCTTAAAGCAAGTCGCTGGATTGCCTGATCCTATCGGTGAGATTCGAGATATGCACTTTGTACCTTCGGGTATCCAAGTGGGGAAAATGCGTGTGCCACTGGGCGTGATCGGTATTATTTATGAGTCGCGTCCAAACGTGACCGTGGAAGCAGCCAGCTTATGCATTAAGTCCGGTAACGCAACGATTTTACGTGGCGGCTCAGAAGCCATTCATTCCAATCAGGCGATTGCTCAATGCTTAAATGAAGGCTTGGCAGTAGCTGGTTTTCCTGCAACAGCAGTGCAAGTGGTAGAAACCACTGATCGCGCTGCGGTGGGTGAACTGATCACTATGCCTAAATATGTTGACGTGATCGTCCCGCGCGGTGGTAAAGGCTTGATTGAGCGCATCAGTCGTGACGCTAAAGTGCCGGTGATTAAACACTTGGATGGCGTGTGCCATGTTTATGTCGATCAAGCTGCTGATGCAGAAAAAGCAATCCGTATTGCCGATAATTCGAAAACCCAGCGCTATGCACCCTGCAATGCGATGGAAACGCTTTTAGTGCATGCGTCGCAAGTTGATGCTGTGCTGCGTCCTCTATTGGATATCTATGACGCTAAACAAGTTGAACTACGTGGTTGTGAAAAAACCTGTGCTTTATTTTCTGATCGGGTTAAGCCCGCTACTGCAGATGATTGGGCGGCAGAGTACAATGCGCCAATCCTTGCGATTCGTATCGTTGCATCGCTGGAAGAGGCTATTGAGCATATCAACACCTACGGCTCACAGCATACCGACAGTATTGTGACGGAAAATTTCACTGATGCTCGACGTTTCTTGACCGAGGTGGATTCCAGTTCGGTTATGATCAATGCTTCAACACGTTTTGCTGATGGTTTTGAGTACGGTTTGGGTGCGGAAATCGGTATTTCTACTGATAAACTGCATGCACGTGGCCCGGTAGGGTTGCTTGGCTTGACCAGTGAAAAATATGTGGTGTTTGGTGACGGACACGTGCGTGGCTAAACGAATTGGAATGCTGGGTGGTACCTTTGACCCCGTGCACATTGGCCATTTGCGCAGTGCACTGGAAGTTGCCGAAAATTATGCGTTAGATCAGTTACTGTTAATTCCTAACGCGCAGCCGCCGCATCGCGATACACCGCAAGTCAGTGCGCAGCAGCGCTTAGAAATGGTGCAGTTGGCGGTTGAGGGCGTTGAGAATTTCAGTGTCGATGATCGCGAATTACGTCGTGATAAACCCTCCTGGAGCATTGATACCTTGTTATCATTGCGTGCTGAGTTGGATGAGCAGGATCAATTGCTACTTATCTTAGGCTGGGATGCGTTTTGTGGCTTACCAAGTTGGCATCGCTGGGATGAATTATTAGAGTATTGCCATATTCTAGTGCTGCAGCGCCCAGATGCAGATACTGAGGCGCCGCACGTTCTGCGTGATTTAGTCGCTGCGAAAAGCGTGAACGATCCGCAAACTTTACTGGGCCCTAGTGGTCAAATTGCTTTCGTATGGCAAACACCGTTGGCTATTTCAGCAACACAAATTAGACACTTATTAGCAACACAGCGTTGCGTGCGGTATTTGGTACCAGATGCCGTTTTTAAATATATTTATGCTCACCGACTCTATCAGGAGTCATGAGCTTTTGAGGTTAGATACCCAATGCAAAATGAACAACTTGTTAACTTAGTGACTGCTGCTTTAGAAGAAGTTAAAGCTAAAGATATCGTCACTATTGATGTACGCGGTAAAACCAGTATCACTGATTTTATGATTATTGCTTCAGGTGGCTCGGCGCGTCAGGTTAAAGCGCTGGCAGAAAACGTTATAGAAAAAGCTAAAGCACAGAGTGTGCGACCTTTAGGTAGCGAAGGTTTAGATGGTGGTGAGTGGGCGCTAATCGACTTGAATGATGTCGTTGTCCATGTGATGCAAGTGGAAACCCGCGAGCATTATGACTTAGAGCGCCTCTGGCAGGGTGCTGAGCAAAGCCGTGCACAACATGATGAGCAAGGCGCTGAATAAGTGCGCATTCGCTTAATTGCTGTAGGCTCGAAAATGCCACGTTGGGTGGAGGACGGTTGGCAGGAATATGCTAAGCGTCTGCCCAGCGAATTACCGTTAGAGTTGGTTGAGATACCTTTAAGTACGCGTGGTAAAAACGCAGATATACAAAGGCTGATTCGCCAAGAAGGTGATGCCATGCTAGCCAAAGTACAGCCAGGGGAGCGTATCGTAACCTTAGAAGTACATGGCAAACCTTGGAGTACTGAACAGCTAGCACAGGAACTTGAGCGCTGGCGTTTAGAGGCGCGTAATGTCAACTTGATGGTCGGCGGGCCTGAAGGGCTTGCGCCGCAGGTGTGCGAGCGTAGCGAGCAACGTTGGTCATTATCACCTTTAACGCTGCCGCACCCATTGGTGCGCATTCTCCTCGGTGAGCAAATTTATCGCGCATGGACTGTGCTTAACGGTCATCCCTATCATAAATAGTGAGCGGTTATGCCACCTCCTATTCGGCTAAAAGATCATGAACGTGATACGCGACTGATTCGCAGGCGCGTGTTATTTGCTGGCGTGATACTGATTTTTTTAACCATGCTATTGATGCTTAGGATGTATTACTTACAGGTCGTACAGTTTGAGCATCATTCGACATTAGCTGAAAACAATCGCATTCATGTGCAGTCACTGCCCCCCACGCGCGGCATGATTTATGATCGCAATGGTGTAGTGATTGCAGACAATAGAGCCAGTTTCAGCTTGACCTTAACCCGTGAGCGCGCCGGCGATTGGGAGCAGGTGCTGGACTCCATTATTGAAGTCCTTGAGTTGGACAGTGACAGCCGCGAGTTGTTTGAAAAACGTATCCGCCAAGGTCGTCGTCCTTTTGAGCCTGTACCGGTGATGTTTGAGCTCAGTGAAGAGCAAATTGCCCGTATTGCTATCAACCAGTTTCGTCTTCCTGGTGTCGAAGTGGCGGCCAGCTTAGTGCGTTATTATCCTCAAAAAGAGCATTTTGCTCATTCGGCAGGTTATGTGGGGCGAATCAACGAAAAAGAACTTGAAAAACTAGATCCAGTTAACTATAGCGGCACTCACCATATTGGTAAGACCGGTATAGAGCGTTTTTATGAAGATCAACTGCATGGACAAGTGGGCTACGAGGAAGTTGAAACCAATGCCCGTGGCCGGGTATTGCGTGTGCTCAATCGTGTTGAGTCTGTACCGGGATTGGATATTTACTTGACTCTTGATAGTCGATTACAAGAAGCCGCCGAGCTTGCTTTAGATGGACGGCGCGGGGCGATAGTGGCGCTTGATCCAAATAACGGTGAAATCTTAGCCATGGTCAGTCAACCCAGTTTTGACCCCAATCCGTTTGTCACTGGGATTAGTTTTAAAGCCTATGGGTTATTGCGAGATTCGCTTGATCAACCGTTATTTAATCGCGTGTTAAGAGGTTTATATCCTCCTGGATCAACCATTAAACCGATGATGGCAGTGGCTGGTTTAGATGCTGAGGTTATCACGCCAAACTCTAGAGTGTTTGATCCTGGATATTATCAACTGCCTAATCATAAGCACAGATACCGCAATTGGAATCGCTACGGTGACGGTTGGATTGAGCTTGATTTAGCGATTGCGCGCTCCAACGACACCTATTTTTATGATTTAGCGCATAAATTGGGCATTGATCGTATGCATGACTATATGACCCGCTTTGGCTTTGGTCGGCGCGTGGCCTTGGATATGTTTGAAGAAACGGCGGGGTTGATGCCGTCTAAAGACTGGAAGCGCAACCGCTATCGACAGCCATGGTATCCCGGGGAAACGTTGATACTTGGGATTGGCCAAGGCTACATGCAAACCACTCCGCTGCAATTAGCCCATGCAACAGCGCTAATGGCGTCTAAAGGTAAATGGCACAGCCCGCATTTGGCTCGCACGATTGGCGGTATGCCACCTGTTGTTGATACCGAAGAGTCTGAAGATGTTGTTTTACGCAATAGCGTCAGCTGGACCGCGGCACAGCAAGGCATGGAGAATGTATTGCACGGCGCGCGTGGTACTGCGCGTAAAGTAGGTGAGGCTTCTCAGTACCGCATTGCAGGGAAAAGCGGTACCGTACAAGTTGTAGCGATCAAGCAAGGAGAACGTTATGACCGTGATAAAGTCCAAGAGCGTCATCGCGATCATGCTTTATTTATTGCCTATGCCCCAGCAGAAAACCCCGCTATCGCTGTTGCTGTGTTGGTTGAAAATGGAGAGTCAGGCTCAGCTGTAGCGGCGCCTGTAGCTAAGCAGGTTTTAGACGGCTGGTTACTCGATAATGAGGGTGTGTTAAAGGCGCAATACCAAACGGCAGCACAGCGCGCGCAAGCAGAGGTGAAACCATGAGCCGTGGCTTTGATCGCGTTCTCTCCGAGGGTGATGTGTTACGCCGCCGCGCCTCGATTTTACAGCGCATCCATATTGATGGTTGGCTTTTATTCCTGTTGTTGGTGTTGGCGACTATTGGCCTGTTCGTTTTATATTCAGCGGGCGGCAAGGACGAGGGTTTGTTGGTTAAACAGGCCTCATCGTTTGGCTTAGGGTTGGCCGTGATGATTGTGGTGGCTCAGTTTGAGCCGCGATTTATGGCCAGCTGGTCGGCATTGATGTATTTGATTGGTGTTGCATTGCTGGTGGTGGTTGATGTGATTGGCCACAATGCGATGGGCGCCACACGTTGGATCAATATTCCAGGCGTGGTGCGTTTTCAGCCCGCAGAGTTGATGAAAGTGTTTGTGCCGATGACTCTGGCTTGGTACCTCGCACGGCATAATTTACCACCGACCTTTAAACATATTTTCATCAGTGGGCTGTTGATCATCGTGCCTTTTGTGCTAATTGCTCGTCAGCCTGACTTGGGTACGGCATTAATGGTTTTGGTGTCTGGGGTCTTTGTATTATTTCTTGCTGGATTGCGTTGGCGTTGGATTGTTGGTGCGATTGCGGCGGTGGTGCCTGTTGCTGTTGGTATGTGGATGTTTGTCATGCATCAATATCAAAAACAGCGTGTCTTAACCTTCTTGAATCCTGAAAGTGACCCGTTAGGTAGTGGCTGGAATATCATTCAGTCGAAGGCGGCCATCGGTTCTGGTGGTGTGTTTGGTAAAGGTTGGTTGCTGGGTACACAATCGCATTTAGATTTTTTGCCTGAAAGCCATACGGACTTTGTGATTGCAGTCTTGGGTGAAGAGTTTGGCTTAGTCGGTATTGGTATGTTGCTACTTGTGTATCTGCTATTGATTGCGCGTGCATTGGTGATTACCCTGCAGGCACAAACAGTGTTTGGCAAGCTGCTAGCAGGCTCAATTACGCTGACATTTTTTATCTATGTCTTTGTCAATGTTGGCATGGTCAGCGGTTTATTGCCTATTGTTGGCGTGCCACTACCGTTTATAAGTTACGGCGGAACTTCTTTGGTTACGTTACTGTCTGGATTTGGTATTTTAATGGCGATTCATACGCACCGTAAATGGATTGCTCAATCTTAAGGGTTATACATGCAAACTGTGTTATTTCGAATGAAGGGATTGGTCGCTTGTCTAGGTTTTACGCTGGTTGCAGCGCATGCCTCTGCACAAGAAAATGGCTATGCGCAGCACCCGTTAACAGGTCCGTTTATTGAAGAAATGAACGCAGAATTCGGTTTTGTCAGTGAGTCCTTGCAGAGTCTTTTTGCCCAAGCACAGCGTAAGCAATTTATTCTGGATGCGATTTCTCGCCCAGCAGAACGAGTGAAACAGTGGAAGGAATATCGTCCCATATTTATCACTCAGTCACGTGTTGATAAGGGCGTCGAGTTTTGGCAAGAAAATCAAGTTGCTTTGCAACGGGCAGAGCAAGAGTATGGTGTGCCTGCTGAGATTATTGTAGCCATTATCGGTGTTGAGACGATTTATGGCGGTAACACCGGTGGTCATCGCGTGATTGATGCACTATCGACGTTGGCCTTTGACTACCCACCTCGTGCGCCGTTCTTCCGCCAGCAGTTGAAAGAGTATTTGTTGTTGACCCGTGAAGAGCAGGTTGACCCGCTGAGCCTGACAGGCTCTTATGCTGGTGCGATGGGTTTGCCACAGTTTATGCCGGGCAGTTTCCGTGCCTATGCCGTTGACTTTGATGATGATGGCCGCATTGATATTTGGACCAACCCAACCGATGCCGTCGGCAGTGTAGCCAATTATTTTATTAAGCATGGCTGGCAGCCAGGACAACAGGTTGTGATCCGCGCTGATATCAAAAATGCCGAACGTGCCAAACAAGGTTTATCAGACAATCTCGATCCTAAAATCACGGTGCAACAGTTGCAAAAACTCGGTTGGACGCCACGCACAGCTTTAGATAAAAAGCGTAAGGTCACCGCGTTTCGCTTAGAAGCAGAGCAAGGTGATGAATACTGGATTGGTTTAGCAAATTTCCATGCCATAACGCGCTATAATCGTAGCGTTATGTACGCCATGGCGGTTAATGAGTTGGCTGAACTATTGTCAGCCGCACGTAAGGAATAACAATGTTAAAGCACAGTATGCAGGTTTTGACTGCAGCTGCTCTTGGTGTGGCGTTGGTCAGCTGTTCATCCAGCGGTCCCAAAACACCACAACCGCAGCCAGTCATTCGTGATGGCTCAATCAGCGGCCCGACTAATTTTAAACAGCCGGGCAGTGATGGTGCGCCGTGGTGGACTGTGGATGTCTCACGTATTCCAGATGCTGTGCCGATGCCGCATCAGGGTAGCTTTAAAGCGGCTCCTTATACTGTCATGGGTAGCCGTTACTTCCCCATTCAAAACTCACATAATTATAGGGCTACGGGCACAGCCTCGTGGTATGGCACTAAGTTTCATGGCCGTGATACTGCCAATGGTGAAACCTTTGACTTGTATGGCATGACTGCTGCGCATAAAACCTTGCCGTTGCCTAGCTATGTCAAGGTGACTAATTTGGAGAATGGTCGTAGCGTCACTTTACGCGTCAATGACCGCGGGCCGTTTTATTCTGATCGTATTATTGATTTATCCTTTGCCGCGGCGAAAAAGCTGGGTTATGCGGATAAAGGTATTGCCCGTGTTGCGGTTGAAGGGATTGATCCGCACGCTTGGTGGGCCGCACGAGGGCAAAGCGTGCCTATGGCGGGCGCATCGTATACGTTGGCGAGCACAAAACCTTTGAGCTTGCCGTCATTACCTTCAGAACCTGAAGAGTATATTCCACCTATTGAGCAGCATGCTGGCGCCGTGTTACCTGTGCAAGTTGACTCAAAAAAAAACGCTTCACTATCAGTCGCTGGCCTTTATCTCCAAGTCGGAGCATTCGCCAATCCCGACTCAGCGCAACTGCTGAGGGATAAACTGAGTATGCTGACTGATGCACCGGTGTTTATCAATTCCGTGGTGCGCAATGAGCAGGTGCTGCACCGAGTACGTATGGGGCCGGTACCGGATCAGAATGAGGCTGAGTATTTACAAGAGCGTGTACGTTTAGCGAATTTAGGCCGTCCAGCACTTGTTTCTGCAGGTCAGTAACGGGCAGTCATTGAACTGCTGAATATATGAATTATAAGTACGTGGACAGACGTTATTCTGTTTCTTTATAAATTTGAGAGTTGTATGAAAATCAGTCAGATTTTACAAAAGTTCTGCTTAAGTGCAGTTGTTGTGTGTGCCGCCAGTACAGTTAGTGCTGCTCCAAGTGTTATTCCGGCGATGCCAGAGTTGGCCGCTAAGTCGTATGTGTTGCTTGATGCTGCCAGCGGCAAAGTGCTGGTTGAGAATAATGGTGATGAGCGCTTACCTCCCGCCAGTCTAACCAAGTTGATGACCGCCTATATAGCCACGAAAGAGATTCAGAGCGGACAGATTGCTGAGCAGGACATGGTTACCATCAGCGAAAAAGCTTGGCGTACTGGCGGCTCTCGGATGTTTATTGATGTGGGCAAGCAAGTCTCGGTTGATGACCTATTGCACGGAATTATTATTCAATCAGGCAATGATGCCAGTGTCGCTTTATCTGAGCATATTGCCGGCAGTGAAGAAGCTTTTTCTGGCATGATGAATACTGCAGCGTCACGTTTGCAGTTGGACAATACGCATTTTATGAATGCAACTGGCTTGCCTGCTGAAGAGCATTACTCATCAGCGCATGATATGGCGAAATTAGCTCGCGCTATCATTTATGAAGATCCAGAACACTATGCCATTTATGCGCAGAAAGAATTTCTCTGGAATGGCATTAAACAGCCAAACCGTAACTTATTGCTCTGGCGCGACAAAACGGTTGATGGTTTAAAAACTGGGCATACGGATGAAGCCGGCTACTGTTTAGTGGCTTCCGCTGTGCGTGATGACATGCGCTTGATTTCTGCGGTGTTTGGCGCATCCAGCGAAGCTGCACGGGCCGCCGAAACCCAGAAACTATTGACCTACGGGTTCCGCTTCTTCGAGACTAAAACTTTTTACAAGAAGGGTGCCGAGCTGGCTGAGAGTAAAGTTTGGAAAGGTCAAAGTTCACAAGTAAAAATCGGTTTGGCTGATGATTTGACCTTGACTCTACCGCGTGGTCAAATTAGCAAAATGGCTGCCACTATGGTTTTAGATGAGAGTGTTGTGGCGCCGGTTAAGCAAGGCGATCGTCTCGGCGTAGTTGAAGTGCGTTTAGGCGATGAGGTCTTGCATACTGCTGATTTAGTTGCGCTACACAATGTCGAAGAGGGTGGTTTTTTTACCCGCATGCTCGATGCAATCCGGATGTTTTTTTACAGCTTATTTAACTAAAGCCTGATTGTTGAGCGCAGGGTTTATTGAGCATTCTTGTGTGCTTGCTAAGTCCGCCTAAAGATTGATTTCAGGTATATGTATAGAGGGGCTTTATCCAAGCCCTCTACTAGAAAGAGCCAAAAGCTCGGAGTTGAGATGACCGAAGAAACAGTACAACAACCGCCTAAAATTGAGTTTCCCTGCGCTGATTACCCGATAAAGATCATTGGCGACAGTTGCGATAACTTTGTTGATGTGATCATTGAGGTTATGCAGCGCCATGCGCCAGACGTGGACCCACAAGCCATTCGCCGCCGTGACAGCAGCAATGGGCGCTACTTATCTGTGCAAGTGTATATTCATGCGCAGAGCGTAGAGCAGCTAGAAAATATTAACCGTGAGTTACGTGAGACTGGCATTGTACGCATGGTGTTGTAATGTCTAGGTCCGTTATTGTGCGCAATTTAGGTTGCGCTGCCTACGAACCGACGTGGCATGCCATGCAGCATTTTACCCAAACACGCGATGCTGACAGTGCTGATGAAATATGGTTGTTAGAACACCCTTGCGTTTTTACCCAAGGGCAGGCCGGTAAA
>Ga0172382_10009982_pt1 | contig 12835 bp, 15 predicted proteins | sample Leawel138RmetaG_FD_122245 | JGI IMG/M metagenome (GOLD analysis project Ga0172382, IMG submission 122245) | Leachate microbial communities from a municipal landfill in Southern Ontario, Canada - Leachate well 138R metaG | ecosystem: Engineered > Solid waste > Landfill > Unclassified | place...
GCGGACTTTCTGCTTTTCCTTGTTGGGCAAGCCCGAAGGCATCGGGCCGGAGGGCACGAATACTGCGGGCAAGTGGCCGAAACGAAGCGCGCCGATCAGCAGTCCCGGCACGATCTTGTCGCAGATGCCCAGCAGCGCCATGCCATCGAACATCGCGTGGCTGAGGGCGACGGCAGTGGACAGGGCAATCGTGTCGCGGCTGAACAGCGAAAGGTCCATGCCGTCCTGCCCTTGGGTCACGCCGTCGCACATGGCGGGAACGCCGCCCGCGACTTGCGCGGTCGCGCCGACTTCGCGGGCGTAGAGCTTGATCGCTTCGGGATAGCGGCCATAGGGCTGATGCGCGGACAACATGTCGTTGTAGGCGGTGACGATGCCGATGTTGGGCGATCGCCCGTGGGCAATGGCATTCTTGTCTTCCAGGGCGCCGGCAAACCCGTGGGCCAGGTTGGAACACGACAGCGCAGTGCGGCTGCCGTGGCGATCCCCCTCGCGCGCCATCAGGTCCAGATAGTGCTGGCGGGTATGGCGCGACCGGTCGATCACGCGTGCGGTCACGCGTTCGATGGTGGGGTGCAGCTTACTCATGCCATCTCACTCCGTCGCGCTCGGCCAGCGCGATGGCGGCCGACGGCCCCCAACTCCCGGCGGTGTAACCTTGTGGTGCCACGCCCTGTTCCGCCCAGCCGCCGCGGATCGCATCGATCCATGCCCATTGCGCTTCCACTTCGTCGCGGCGGACGAACAGTGTCTGGTCGCCTTCGAACAGGTCCAGCAACAGGCGTTCATAGGCGATGCGCTTGGTTGGCCCGGCAAAGGCATCGTCGATCGCGATGTCCAGCGGTACGGCGTGCAGGCGCACGCCGCCGCGATCCAGCCCGGGCACTTTTGCCATCAGCTTGAGCGTGATGTTCTCTTCGGGCTGGATGCCGATCACCAGGGTATTGGGTTCGCTGTGCGCGCCCTTGCCGAAGATCGAGTGCGGCACGCAGCGGAAATGGACGATGATTTCCGTCACGCGTTCGGGCAGCCGCTTGCCGGTACGCAGATAGAAGGGCACGCCTTTCCAGCGCCAGTTGTCGATATGCGCCTTGATCGCGACGAACGTCTCGGTGGCGGAGGACCGTTGCAGCTCGTCGGCATAGCCCGGCACGGGTTGTCCCTCGATGGCGCCGGCGCGGTATTGTCCGGACACGACTTCATCCGGGTGGATGGCCCGCAGCGATCGCAGGACTTTCACTTTCTCGTCGCGTACCGCAGTCGCATCGTAGGATACCGGCGGCTCCATCGCCACCAGCGCCAGAAGCTGGAGCATGTGGTTCTGCACCATGTCGCGCAAGGCGCCGGTGTCATCGTAAAAGCTGATGCGGCCTTCCAGTCCCACGGTTTCGGCCACGGTAATCTGCACATGGTCGATATAGGCGGAATTCCACAGCGGTTCGAACAGGATGTTGCCAAAGCGCAGTGCCAGCAGGTTCTGCACGGTTTCCTTGCCAAGGTAGTGATCGATGCGGAACGTCCGTTCCTCGGGGAAGGCGGCGGCGACGGCATCGTTGATCTGGCAACTGGACGCGAGATCGATGCCCAGTGGCTTTTCCAGCCCGATTCGGGTGCGCTCGTGCGCGAGACCGCTGGCCGAAAGTCCGGCGATGGTCGGCTCGAACAGGTTGGGCGCGGTCGACAGGAAGATGGCCAGCCCGTCGTCCGATTTGCCCACTTTGGCCGCCAGCGCATCGTAGCCCCCGGTATCCGCTGCATCGAGCGGCTGGTAGTGGAGACGTTCGATAAATGGTCCGATGGCGGCCTGACGATGTTCCGGCAGGTATTTCTCCAGGGCTTTGCACGCTACCTGGCGGAAGCCCGCATCATCCAGCCGCGACCTGGCCGTGCCGACTACCCGCAGGTCCGGTGGCAGCAACCGGTCGGCATCCAGCGCGCAGAGCGAAGGCAGCAGCATGCGCTGGGAGAGGTCGCCGGTCGCGCCGAACAGCAACAGGGTGTCCGCGATAAATCCCATCTGCGCGTTCTCCCTTGGCAATCAGGCCGGTTCCCGCATCTGCACGACATCAGGCACGGTGATAGCATCGGGCATGGCCGTGGCATACTCCGCCTGCCGCCCGAATGCCTCCGCTTATCTGCGGGCCGGAGCCTGAATACGATTGCGCCGGGTGTGCGACGACCGCTGCGACAGGGGGCGATGACGGCAACGATGACCGTCCGGCCAGCCCGGGCGTTACTCTCACAGATGACAGGGTGGGAGAGCGCGGTTTTCGGATAAGGCACGCAGCATAAGTCATGCTCACGCGGAGATATTTCCCATGGACGTAGCCAGCCTGTTTTCCCTCGAAGGGCGCGTTGCGCTGATTACCGGCGGCTCGCGCGGGATCGGACGGATGATCGCGGAAGGCTTCCTCGCGGCCGGTTGCGCGCGCGTCTACATCACCGCGCGCAAGGCGGACGAACTGAGCGCGACCGCCGCCGAACTGGGCGAGCGTTGCGTGGCCCTGCCGGGGGACATCGGCGATCTGGCGGGGATCGAGGCACTGGCAGCGGAACTTTCCGCGCGCGAGGAGCGGCTGGACATCCTCGTCAACAACGCGGGCGTTGCCTGGGGCGCACCGTTCGACAGCTTTCCCGAAGCCGGCTGGGACAAGGTCATGGACGTCAACGTCAAGTCGCCGTTCTTCCTGACCCAGAAGCTTTACCCGCTCTTGCTGGCGGGCGTGGCCAGCGGGCATGTCGGCAAAGTGATCAATATCACCTCGGTCGACGGGCAGAAGCTCAACCCCTGGGAAACCTACCCTTATCAGGCCAGCAAGGCGGCGTTGATCCATCTGACCCGGCGTATGGCGGCCCGGCTGGCGAGCGATGGCATCGCGGTCACTTCGCTGGCGCCGGGCATGTTCGCTTCGCGCATGAACCGGGCGGCGGCGGCGGCGGGCGAAAAGATGGGTCACCACATTCCCATCGGCCGCATCGGTCAGGACGAGGACATGGCGGCGGCGGCGATCTACCTCGCGTCGCGCGCGGGTGACTACGTCGTCGGCGAAACGCTGACGGTCGACGGCGGCTGGGTCAATGCCAGCCTGCCGGCGGAATTCGTCTCGGCCACCGGGGAGTAGTCTTCGCGCGGGGGGCTGCCGCAAGGCGGCCCCTTCGCGAAGCGGCCCTCAGTCCTGCGGCGCCATCAATTCGCGCACGAAGGGGATGAGCCCGGTCTGGCGCGCGCGGCGCAGGCGCTCGGCCGCGAGGATCTGGCAGACCTTGGCGAAACAGGCCTCGATATCGTCATTGACCACGACATAGTCGTAGCCGTCCCAATGGCTGATTTCCGATTGCGCGCGCGCCATGCGCCCGGCGATCACTTCGGCGCTGTCGGTGCCGCGCCCGGTCAGCCGGTCACGCAACTCGCTGATGCTGGGCGGCAGCAGGAAGACGCGGACAACGTCGACCTCGGCCTTCTGGTAAAGCTGCTGGGTGCCCTGCCAGTCGATGTCGAACAGGAAGTCCTGTCCTTCGCGCAGGCCCGATTTCACGTGGGCCTTGGGGGTTCCATAGCTGTTGCCGAAAACGGTGGCCCATTCCAGGAATTCGCCGTCCTCGACCATGCGGTCGAATTCTTGCTGCGAGATGAAGAAATAGTCGCGGCCATCCACTTCACCGGGGCGCATCGGCCGGGTGGTGCAGGACACCGACATGCGGATTTCGCCATCGTGCGCCAGCAGGCGGCGCGCGATCGTCGTCTTGCCGGTGCCCGAGGGCGAGGACAGGATGAACATCAGGCCGCGACGGCGCAGGCGCGCCGGGTCGGAGCCTTCGGTCACGAAGGCCGAATCAGGCATTGGGCTTGGGGTCTTTCGCGGGCTCTGCGGGGTTGCTGGCGGCATTCTTGGCGTGCCGGCGATCATACAGGGTCTTGGCCAGCCATCCCCCGCCGATGACAATGGCGCCTGGCACGGACCCCAAGGCCACCCGCGCGAGCGCTGCGCCTGCGACTTTTCCGGTCAGCGAGCGCGGTAGCGGTGCGGACGCCTTGGTGCGCGGTAACGGTTTCAGCGCGCCGGGGAAAACCCGGTCAACCGCGTGGTCGAGCAGCTTCCCGCCGCCCTGCCGGGCGATCCGGGCAACAAGGCGGGTGAGCAGCGCCATGAGCTTGTCCTGTTATTTCTTGCGACCGAAATCGACAGTGACGACATTCGATCCGTCATCGGAAGCGCCGCCACGCGGCGGATCATCCGGCGAATCGTTTTCCGCATCATCGTGCGGTGCGGGCTCCGCTTCGGGTTCCAGCGCCTGGAATTGCAGGCCGAAATCCACGGCGGGATCGACGAACGCGGTGATTGCGGCAAAGGGGATCACCAGTTTCGACGGTATCTGGTTGAAGCTCAGACCCACGGAAAAGCCCGTGTCCGCGACCGACAGGTCCCAGAACTTGTTCTGCAGCACGATCGTCATTTCATCGGGAAAGCGTTCGCGCAAATGGGTGGGGATGTCCACGCCGGGGGCGTTCGTCTTGAAGGTGATGTAGAAATGGTGCGCGCCCGGCAGGTTGCCGCCGCAGGCTTCCACCTGGCCCAGAACGCGGCCGACCACGGCACGCAGGGCTTCCTGTACGATTTCGTCGTAGGGGATCAGGCTGTCTGGCGTGGAATCTGTCATCCCCTTTCAAGTGGCGTCGTGGCAGGCATCGGTCAAGATGCAATTGATTCCCCGGCCCCTGAGTCTATAGGCCTGCACCATGTCCACAGCGCGCACCGCCCGTATCGCCCGTAAGACGCACGAGACCGACATTGCCGTCGAGGTGAACCTCGATGGCACCGGCACTTATGACGTCTCCACCGGGATCGGTTTCCTCGATCACATGATCGAACAGTTCTCGCGTCATTCGCTCATCGACATCACCTGTCGCATCGTGGGCGACCTGCACGTCGACCAGCATCACACGACCGAGGACAGCGCCATCGCCATCGGCCAGGCGATTGCGCAGGCGCTGGGCGACAAGGCGGGCATCGGGCGCTACGGCCTGGCCTATTCGCCGATGGACGAGGCTCTGTGCCGCGTGGCGCTGGATGTCTCGGGCCGACCGTGGTTCGTGTGGAAGGCCGGTTTCAGCCAGCCCCGTCTGGGCGAGATGGATACCGAACTGTTCGAACACTGGTTCCAGTCGATCTCGCAGGCAGTCGGCATCACGCTGCACATCGAACTGCTCTACGGCAGCAACAACCACCACATTATCGAAGGCATCTTCAAGGGCTTCGCGCGCGCCATGCGCCAGGCGGTAGAGCTTGACCCGCGCAAGGGCGGGGCGATCCCCTCCACGAAGGGTACGCTGGGTGGCTGAGGTGCTGGCCCTTGTCGATTATGGCGCGGGCAACCTCCATTCGGTCGCCAATGCGCTGAAGGCCGCGGGCGCGACACAAGTCTCGGTAACCGCCGATCCTTCCGTAGTACGCGCGGCGGATCGCATTGTCCTGCCCGGTGTCGGCAGCTTCAAGGCCTGTGCCGAAGGCTTGCGCGCCATTCCCGGTCTGGTCGAGGCCATGACCGAGCGCGTTCTCGTGGGGGCGGCGCCGTTCCTCGGGATTTGCGTGGGCATGCAACTGCTCGCCAGCCGCGGGGTCGAACATGGGGTGACCGACGGGCTCGACTGGATTGGCGGCGAAGTCCACCGGATCGAGCGCACCGATCCGGCGATCAAGATTCCCCACATGGGCTGGAACGACGTGGCGCTGCCGCCGCATGGCCCGGCGGGCGACCTGATCGAGCCGGGCGAAGCCTATTTCCTCCATTCCTATCACTTCGTGCCCGATGATGGCCATGCCGTGGCCGCGATGACCGACCATGGCGGCGGGCTGGTGGCCGCTGTCGCGCGCGACAATGTGGTGGGGGTGCAGTTCCACCCTGAAAAGAGCCAGGCCTATGGCCTCGCGCTGCTGGCGCGCTTCCTTGAATGGAAACCCTGAGATGATCGTATTCCCCGCCATCGACCTCAAGCAGGGGCAGGTCGTCCGCCTTGCCGAAGGCGATATGGACCGCGCCACCATCTATGGCGACAATCCCGCAGCCCAGGCCATGCTGTTTGCCGAGGCCGGGTCGCAATACCTGCACGTCGTCGATCTCGACGGCTCGTTCGCGGGGCGCGCGGAAAACCGGGATGCGGTGGAAAGCATTGTCGCGGCCTTTCCCGGCCACGTCCAGTTGGGCGGGGGCATCCGCACCCGCGAGGCGGTGGAAGGCTGGTTCGACCTCGGCGTGTCGCGCGTGGTCATGGGCTCGGCTGCGCTCAAGGACCCGGAATTCGTCAAGGACATGGCGAAGGCCTTCCCTGGCGGCATTGTTGTTGCCGTCGATGCGAAGGACGGCATGGTCGCGACCGAGGGCTGGGCGGACGTGTCCGACGTGGCCGTAGTCGATCTCGCCCGCCGGTTCGAGGATGCGGGCGTGGCCAGTTTGCTGTTCACTGACATCGGGCGCGACGGTTTGCTCAAGGGCGTCAACATCGATGCCACTGTCGATCTGGCTCGCCGGGTGGACATTCCGGTGATTGCCAGCGGCGGGGTGAAGGGGCTGGATGATATTCGCCTGCTCGCGCTGCATGCCAACGACGGCATCGAAGGCGTGATCACGGGACGCGCGCTCTATGAAGGCCGGCTGGACCTCGCGACCGCGATCCAGATGGCAAGCAAGGCCTGAGCGCATGACTGTTCGTGTTCGCGTCATTCCCTGTCTCGATGTCGCCAATGGCCGGGTGGTCAAGGGCGTCAATTTCGTCGACCTGAAGGATGCCGGCGATCCGGTGGAACAGGCCCGCGCCTATGACCTCGCCGGCGCGGACGAGTTGTGCTTCCTCGATATTTCCGCCAGCCACGAAGGGCGCGGAACGCTGCTGGACATCGTTACCCGCACCGCCGAAGTCTGCTTCATGCCGCTGACCGTGGGCGGTGGCGTGCGGACCGTGGAGGACGCGCGCGCGCTGCTGCTGGCCGGCGCGGACAAGGTGGCGGTCAATTCCGCTGCCGTATCCCGCCCGGAAGTGGTTGCCGACATTGCCGAAAGGATGGGCAGCCAGTGCATCGTCGCTTCGGTCGATGCGCGCCGCACCGGCGACGGCAAGTGGGAAATCTTTACCCATGGCGGGCGCAAGGCGACGGGAATCGATGCCGTGGCCCATGCCATCCGCCTGGCCGAGCTTGGGGCCGGGGAATTGCTTGTCACCTCGATGGACGGCGACGGCACGCAGGCCGGGTATGACCTGGCGCTTACCCGCGCAATCGCCGACGCCGTAACCGTGCCGGTGATCGCCAGTGGTGGTGTCGGCACGCTCGACCATCTGGTCGAAGGCGTGACCAAGGGACATGCCAGCGCGGTTCTGGCCGCATCGATCTTCCATTTCGGCAAGCATTCGATTGCCGAGGCGCACGCCGCCCTGCGCGCCGCCGGGATTCCGGCGCGCGGTTAACCGCCGCCCTGCGCGCTGCCGGGAAGCCGGCGCGCCGTTAACCACGGGCCGAGCGATTTTGCGAAAGTTTACCGAGGGAAACTCCGTGACCATCGGGGGAATCGATGGACTCTCGCGCGCTTCATGCTTAACGCCCTGTTAGTAAATGCAGCGTGTTTTTGCTTAGGAGTGCAGAGCCATTCGCGTCTCGATCATCACTGGCCAGGCTCTTGTGGCAACCCTGCTCACTGCCGCGCCTGCATGGGCGACCGACAGCATCGCCAATGCGATCGTCCTGCCCGAGCCCAGTTCGACGGTTCTGCTCGGCATTGGCGTGCTGGGCCTGCTGATCGGCCGCCGCGCCGCGCGCAAGCGCGAAGACGACTGAGCTTTAATCCAGGGCAAACGCCAAGGGGCGCCCCCCGCATGCCCGGTTGACAAAGGGCATGTTCCGGCCTGATGTGATATATAAAATATCATAGTCTGACCGGGAGTAGGGCATGATCGATTATGCCAAGGCCGATTGGTACACCGACATTGCGCTGGTCGACGATCCGCATGCCTATTTCGATTACTTGCGTGCGCAAGGGCCGGTTGCGCGTCTGCCCTATCGCGATGCGGTAGCCGTCACCGGCTATGAGGAGACGATCGCGGTCATGCTCGATACCGAGCATTTCTCGACGATCAATGCAGTCACCGGGCCGGTTGGCGGACTGCCCTTCACGCCCGAAGGGGACGACATCACCGGGCAACTGGAAGCGCATCGCAAAGAGATCGCCTTCGCCGACCAGATCGTCACCGAGCAGGGCGAGCGTCACCTGAACTTGCGCTCGATCCTCGCCACTCTGTTCACGCCGGGCCGGCTGAAAGCGCTGGAGCCGCAGTTGCGCCGGACCGCCGATGGCCTGATCGATGAATTCCACGCTGCCGGTCGTGTTGATCTGGTCCCGCAATTCGGCGGTCCGTTCGGCGCGCTGGTCATCTCCGACCTGCTGGGTATTCCCGAAGCGGGACGCCGCAAGTTCCGCGAAGTCCTGGGCGATGCGATACCGGTGCCGATGGATGCGACGCCCGAGGACATGCTGAAGAATCCGCTGGTGGAGGTCGGCAAGGATCTGTTCCGCTATCTTGTCAGGCGCCGGCTGGCGAATCTGCCCGGCCTGCGGCAGATGCGCCGGATGCTGGGGACGGGTGCCGATGACATCCTGACCCAGCTGGCACTGGCGCGCTTTCCGGATGGCAGCAGGCCCGGTATGGTCGATCTCACCGCGCTGGCCGCTTTCCTCTACGGGGCGGGGCAGGACACGACCAACCGGCTGCTCGCCAATGCCTTCAGGGTGATCGCCACGCGGCCCGACATCCAGCAGCAACTGCGGGCCAATTCCGCGCGCATTCCCGATTTCGTGGAGGAAGTGCTGCGCTTCGACGGTTCGGTAAAAAGCGGCGGGCGCATCTGTCAGAAAACCACGACGCTGGGCGGCGTGGAGATCAAGGCCGGCACGTCGATCCTGCTGTCGCACATGGCGGCGAACCGTGATCCGCGCCGGTTCGACAATCCGGGCGCTTTCGACATGGATCGACCGCGCGCCAGGGAACATCTCGCGTTCGGACGCGGCGCGCACACCTGCATCGGCGCACCGCTGGCGCGTCGGGAAGTGGCGACCAGCATCGAACGCCTGCTTGCGCGCATGGGTAATATCCGCCTGTCCGAAGACCGGCACGGACCGCCGGGCGCACGACGGTTTGAGTACGAGCCGACCTATATCCTGCGCGCGCCGCACAGCCTGCATCTGGAATTCGACCCGTTGGACGGGTGACGCGGTTGTCAGGGCGCCGGGGGTAGTCCGGGTGTCGCCCCGGCGATCATGTTGCCTGCACCATGCGACACAGGTGTCGGCAGAACTTGCCGGGTGCGGCGGCGCGGGCTAGCGCTTGGGGGAAACGACAAGGATCCACACAAGCAATCGGAGGGGGCTTTGACCACCAACGCCTACGTGCCTGACGGGCCTACCCAGCTCGAAATGTTCCGCAAGATGGCCCTCTTGAAGGCCAATGACGAACGCAGCCGCAAAGTCATCACGACCGGCCGGCTGGTCATGCCGTATTATTCCTATCGCGGGCAGGAAGCGATTCCTTCGGCGCTGGCCGTGAACCTCAAGGACACGGATTACCTCTGCACGATCTATCGCGGCATTCACGACATGCTGGCCAAGGGCCTGCCGCTGAAGGCGCTCTGGGCGGAAATCGCCGGCCGCGTCGACGGCACCTGCAAGGGCAAGGGCGGTCCGATGCACCTGACCGACGTGGAACGCGGCGTCATGGTCACGACTGGTATTGTCGGCGCATCCATGCCGATCGCCAATGGCCTTGCCTGGGCGACCCAGTTGCGCGGCGAAGACCGGGTGACCGTGGCGACTTTCGGTGACGGCGCATCCAACATCGGCGCGTTTCACGAATCGCTGAACCTGGCTGCGGTATGGAAGCTGCCGGTCATTTTCCTGTGCCAGAACAACCGCTACGGCGAACACACCAAGTATGCCAAGGCGACCGGGGCTGCCCGCATCGCCGACCGTGCGATCTCCTATGGCATCACTGGCGTCAGGGTGGACGGCAACGATCCGGTGGCGCTCTACGCCGTCTTTGCCGAAGCCGTGGCCCGTGCGCGCGCCGGTGAAGGGCCGACCCTGATCGAAGCCATGACGTTCCGCTTCCACGGCCACGTCTTCGGCGACAAGGGCGGCTACATCCCGGCCGAGGAAATGGCAGAAGCGATCGCCAACGATCCCTATCCCCGTTTCCGCGCCAAACTGGTGGCTGACGGCATCGCTACCGAGGAAGAACTCGCCGCGATCGAGGCCGGTTTCGAAGCCGATCTGGACGAAGCCGTGGAATATGCCCTGGCCTCGCCGTTCCCCGGCCTCGAGGAAGTGACCACTGACGTTTACGGAGCCGCCGCATGAGCGAGACCCAAGGCCAGACTCAGGCCAAGCAGATCACCGTCCTTGAAGCCTACAAGGCGGCGCTGATGGACGCCATGACCGATGACGATCAGGTCATCGTGCTGGGCGAAGACATCGCCGATCCCGAAGAAGGCGGCGTCGTGGGCGTCACGCGTGGCCTGTCTTCCAAGTTCGGCGAATTGCGCGTGCGCACCACGCCCATTGCCGAGGAAGCGATCATCGGTGCGTCGGTCGGGGCCGCACTTGTCGGCTTCAAGCCGGTGGCGGAAATCATGCTGATGAACTTCACGACCGTCGCCATGGACATGATCGTCAACCACGCCGCCAAGCTGCGCTACATGTCGGGCGGACAGACACACGTTCCACTGGTGATCCGCACGATGACCGGCGGCGGCATGTCCACCGGCGGCCAGCATTCGGACTATTACGAGGCATGGTTCGCGCATACGCCGGGCATGAAAGTCGTATGCCCCAGCACGACCGAAGATGCCTATGGCCTGCTGCGCAGCGCCATCGACGATCCCGATCCGGTGCTGATCATCGAAAACCTGCCGATCTACTGGACCAAGGGACCGGCGCCCACGCCCGGCACTCGCGTCCCGCTGGGCAAGGCCAAGGTTGTCGTGCCGGGAACCGATGTCACCATCGTGTCCTATTCGCGCACCGCGCTGGAATCGCTGGGCGCGCTCAAGGCAATCGCGGAAGCGGGCATCAGTGCCGAAGTGATCGATCTGCGCACGGTTTCGCCCTGGGATCAGGAAACGGTGCTGGCCTCGGTCGAAAAGACCGGTCGTCTGCTGATCGCGCATGAAGCGGTGGTGCCGTTCGGTGCCGGCGCGGAAATCGCCGCCGTGGTTCAGGAAAAGCTGTTCGGCAAGCTCAAGGCGCCGGTCAAGCGCATCGGCGCGCCGTTCAATCCGGTGCCGTTTTCCAAGCCGCTCGAGGCTGCTCACGTGACCGACGCGGCCAAGATCGCGGCTGCGACCATCGCCCTCGTCAAGGGCAACTGATCCAGGCTTCAGCCGCCTGAGACGAAGATGGCAAGCCCCCGGTCCGCAAGGATCGGGGGCTTGGTGTTTCGGTGACCGGCTTGGCGCGGCTCAGGCCGTGCGGCGCTTCACGGTTTCGGGGTGGAGTACTTCGTGCTTCCACTTGGCGAGCGCGCGCACCAGTTTGTCCGATTGCTCGGCATAATCGCCTTCCATCGCCGCCGCCGCGGCGGGCATATTGCCGTGTTCCACATGCGCGAGAATGTCGCCGGCGGCCCGATGAAATTCGCCATGGAGCCGTTTGACGACGCGATAGGGCAAATCTGCCTTGGCTTGTGCATCGAGGCACGGTCCGTAGAGCCACTTGCCGAAGCTGCACTTGTCGTCGCAGCGTGCATCGGCGGCACTTACGTCGCCACGGCCACTGGCAATCGCTGTGCGCAGCCGCATTTTCCATGCGCCATGGGCGCCGATGGCATTGTTGATCTCATCGACAAGGGCAGCGTTTTGCATAGGTCTCCACGTATCCATTGAATTGCTCGGGATGCGTCCGGCGGACCTGCGTCGGCTATGACGACGAAATTAGCATTCCATCGAAGTCACGCTATGTATAATTATTTAAGCATCTGTAATATATATCCTAACGATGTTGGGTGGCGAAAAATTATGATGCCTGTCTTAATTTTTGTGAGGAACACAACAGGAGGTCGTAAAATGGTGCTGACTATTGGTGGATTGGTCGGTAGCGTGAGCAACACTTTGCTCGGAACGGGAACGACGTCTTCAACCACTTCGACACAGACGACGTCCACGACAAGCACGCAAACCTCGACCCAGCCCGTTTCGATGCCTGTCTCGTCCGACAGCGGGACTTCGCCGGGGGCTTCCACGACGGACACGGATGTCGGGGTGATCTATGTACCTGCGCCGTCGGAGCCAGTGGCACCGTCAACGTATACGATTGCCTCGGGCAGCAGCGGGATCAGTCCGGCCAGTATTACTACGGCGAGCAGTAACGCGGGGGCGACGACGATCACCGGTTCGGCTTTCACGCCAGCTTATGCGACGACGGCGCCGACGATTTCCGCCTCTGCTCCGGCGCGGGATAATCGGGGTTCCCTGCGAACGGCAGGTGCGGATGCGAGCAACGGGGCGGTTCCGGCCGCCCGGATCAGCGCGTTTCGCGGCAACCGGCCAAGCGCAGCGACGGAGCTTTCCGCAAGCCCCGCAGCCGCCCCTGACCTTTCGGCGGCCCAGATCTGGGCCAAGGCGACCTATGGCCTGATCGGCACCCTGGGCAACCAGACCAATACGGCGCAAATCATCCGCTCGATCTAGGCGTACTGGTCCGCCAGAGTCAGCCGTGCGCGCCGAAATGATTGGCGATCGCCCCGCCGATCCGCAGCATGAGCGCGTAGCTCTGGTCGATCGGATCGATGTAGGCCGCC
>Ga0172382_10009983_pt1 | contig 12834 bp, 11 predicted proteins | sample Leawel138RmetaG_FD_122245 | JGI IMG/M metagenome (GOLD analysis project Ga0172382, IMG submission 122245) | Leachate microbial communities from a municipal landfill in Southern Ontario, Canada - Leachate well 138R metaG | ecosystem: Engineered > Solid waste > Landfill > Unclassified | place...
TCCTGCCCTTGGCGCGATACTGCTCCTCGATCTTCCACTCGATCGGCAGGCCGTGGCAGTCCCAGCCCGGAACGTAGTTGGAATCGTAGCCGCGCATCTGGAACGAGCGGGTGATGACGTCCTTCAGGATCTTGTTCAGCGCATGGCCGATATGGATGTTGCCGTTGGCGTAGGGCGGGCCGTCATGCAGCACGTAGAGCGGGCGGCCGGCCGCGCTCTCTCTCAGCTTCCGGTAGAGCTTCATCTCCTGCCAGCGCTCCACCAGCTTCGGCTCCTTCTCGGGCAGGCCGGCGCGCATGGGGAAGTCGGTCTCGGGCAAATAGAGCGTCTTCGAATAGTCGATCTTTTCGGCGGTGTCGGTCATGGTCTCGTCGCATCGTCGGCCCGGTCGGCTCATGCACCGGGCGAGGCTTCGTTCAAGCAGGCGAAGGGGCGCGCAAAGTGAGGCGCGCAGGAACCCGGACCTTCCGGCAGCCGCTCAGGCCGCCCGGAAGGCCGGGCCAATAATTCGTATCGTCGGGATCGCGTGGAACGCGGCGCGCCTTGTCATGAGGCGCTTTTAGCCGAGCAACCGTGCGGAATAAAGGGGTGATTGCCCGGCCTGTTACCGCAGCGAGAAATCGAAGCGGTAGCTGGCGGAGGCGCCGATGAGAAGCTGGTCCTTCGAGCCATGGGTGCGAACCAGGCTCGACTTCGCCGCCGGGCCGGTCAAGCGGGCATATTCGGCGAAGACGCTTGTTGTCAGCTGGTCGGTCGTCTTCCACGTCACCGCGCCGCCGACGCCGTAGGACTTCATGCCGCTGCCGGGGTCGTAAGGCGCGAGGCCGGAGGCAGCCGACTGCGCGGCATCGACGCCGTAATAGGCGTCGAAATTGCCGGCCGAGGCCCAGGAGGCGCGCGGGCCGCCGGAAAGCTGGATCGTCTCGGTCACGTCGAAGAAGGCGTCGGCGGCCAGGTCGACCACCACGCCGTCATGCGAGCGGATGCCGTGGCGGACCTCGCCGCGCAGGCGCAGGAAGTCGGTGGGGTAGATTTCGGCGAAGCCGCCGGCTTCCGCCCCGAACCGCACCGGCGACAGATGGGCCAGATGCGGGTGGGTGTCGCCGTCGCGCTCCCATACCAGCTTGCCGGCCGCGCCGGCGCGGAAGGTGCCGGTGTCGACCAGGGCAAGCGAGATGTTGTCGTTGCGCGAGGAAAAGCGCGCCGAGGGGCCGGCCTTGCCAAGCGAAATCATCGGCTGGAAGGCGAACTCCCGCCCCGACGCGCCCTCGAATTTCGGCGCGTTCAGCACAGCGCCGCCGACCTTGAGATACCAGTCGCCGGAAAACCAGCTTTCGGCGGCGGCAGGCGCCGCGCCCGTTGCGGCCAGCGCCATGGCGGCGCCGATCCATCTTGCGATCTTCATGTCCGTTGCCCACGCGAATACAGGAGAGGCTTTTTCGTCTTCACCAGTGGGCCTTTTGGGTAAAATTTGAATTAAATGCAGCTCAAAAGGCAATCGCGCGGTCGAGTTGGGAAAGCGGGGCGACGCTCGACAGCAGCGCCCGCGCCTCGGCCTCGTCGCGCTTCATCTGCGCGGTCAGGACATCGAGGCCGTCGAACTTCTTCTCGCCACGCAGGAAGCCGAAGAAGGAGACGCAAGCCGTCTCGCCGTAGAGATCGCCCGAGAAATCGAACAGGAAGGTTTCGAGCAGCGCCGCGCCGTCCTCGGTGATTGTCGGGCGGCGGCCGAAGCTCGCCACGCCGTCATGCAGCGCGCCGTTCTGCCGGCGCAGGCGCACCGCGTAGATGCCGTGGGCGAGATCAGTGCCTTCCGGCAACGCCATGTTGGCTGTGGGGAAGCCGAGCGTGCGGCCGAGCTTCCGGCCGTGCGATATTTCGGCTTCGACGGTGTAGCGATAGCCGAGCAGGCCGGCGGCCTGCGCCACCTCGCCCCCGGCCAGCAGGGTGCGGATGCGGCTCGACGACACCGCGTCCGCGCCCTCGTCGCAGAACGCATCGACCCGGGTGACGCCGAAGCCGAGCCGCTTCCCCGCCTCGATCAGGAATTGCGGCGTGCCCCGCCGGTCCTTGCCGAAATGGAAGTCGTAGCCGGTGACAACATGAGCGATGCCGAGATCGGCGGCGAGGATGCGGGCGACGAAGTCCTCGGCCGGAAGGCAGGAGAAGGCGCGATCGAAGGGCTGCTCGACCACGGCCGCGAAGCCCATCGCGCCGAGCAGGCGCGCGCGCATCGGCGCCGGCGTGATGCGGTAGAGCGGCACGTCGGGCCGGAACAGCTGGCGCGGATGCGGCTCGAAGGTCAGCACCAGCGCCGGCCGGTCTCGCGCTGCCGCCTCGTCCAGCGCGCATTGCAGCACGGCCTGATGGCCGCGATGCACTCCGTCGAAATTGCCGACCGCGACCACGCCGCCGCGAAGCGAGGCGGGCAGCGCGCCTGATGAGGGGATGCGCCGGATGGGTGCGGTCATGATCCTGTCTTATCTCAGACGCGGGATGACGGCGACGGGCGAATAGCCGTGCTTTTGCAGAAAGACGCGGATGGCGGCCGGGTCGGCATATTCGCCGGCATGGATGCCGCCGGAGACGAACAGCACGTCGATGCCGTTGTCGGCCGCGCCCTTGATGTCGGTGAGGATGCCGTCGCCGATGGCCAGCGCCTCGCTTCTCGCCACCTCGCGGCCGAGCAGGTCGGACGCCGCGGCGAGCGCGGCCTCGTAAATCGGCCGGTGCGGCTTGCCGGCGATCTCGGTGCGGCCGCCGCGCTGGGCGTAGTCGCGGGCGAGCGCGCCGGCGCACCAGATCAGCTCGTCGCCGCGCTCGACCACGATGTCGGGATTGGCGCAGATGAAGGGCAGGTTGCGGGCGCGGAAGCGGTCCAGCATCTCGGCATAGTCCTGCGGCGTCTCGTCGTCGTCGAACATGCCGGTGCAGACGACGCCCTGTGCCTCGAACTCCTCGCAAAGCTCGACGTCGAGGCCGTCATAGAGGGCGAGGTCGCGGTCGGGGCCGAGATGGAAGACGCGGCGCGGGCCGTTCTCGATCAGCCGCCGCGTCACGTCGCCGGACGAGACGATGGCGTCGTAGCAGTCGCCCGGCACGTCGAGGAGCGCGAGCTGGTCGGCGACGCCGGCGCGCGGGCGCGGCGAATTGGTGACCAGCACCACGACCTGGCCCCCGGCGCGCGCGGCTTGCAGCGCGGCCACCGCGTCGGGGAAGGCGCGCATGCCGTTGTGCAGCACGCCCCACACGTCGCACAGGATCACGCCGTAGCCCTCGCCAATCGAGCCCAGCGTTTCGATCATCTTCGCCATCGACGCTCCGTCCATTCCTTCTCGCGGCCGCTCGCGGCTTAGCCCAAGCGTCCCGCCCTGTCACCCGCTTTCGCCGGGAACGCATCGCCGTCGGCAAGGCGGCTGTGCGGATTTTGATGTTCCAGCCCGCCGGTTTGCCGTTATGGTGCGGCACGAAACCTGTCAGGGAGGGGTGCGAGACCATGGAAGCGGAAGTCCTGTTCGAGAAGCGCGGCCGCGCCGGCATCGTCACGCTGAACCGGCCGAAGGCGTTGAACGCGCTGAACAGCAACATGGTCGCCCTGATCCATCCGCAGCTCGTCGCCTGGGCCGCGGACCCGTCGGTCGAGCTGGTGATCGTGCGCGGCGCGGGCGAGAAGGCATTCTGCGCCGGCGGCGACATCCGCCAGCTCCACGACTGGGGCAGGGCGGGTGACCCGGCGATGGTCGCCTTCTACGCCGAGGAATACCGCCTCAATACCTATATCAAGACCTATCCCAAGCCCTATGTCGCGCTGGTGGACGGCATCGTCATGGGCGGCGGCGTCGGCGTCTCCGTCCATGGCAGCCATCGCGTCGCCGGCGAGAAGCTGATGTTCGCGATGCCGGAAACCGGCATCGGCTTCTTCCCCGATGTCGGCGGAACGTATTTCCTGCCGCGCATGCCGGGCAAGGTCGGCACGTGGCTGGCGCTGACCGCCTCGCGGCTCGGTCAGGCCGACGCCCTGTGGAGCGGCTTCGCCACCCATGCCGTTGCCTCGACCGATCTCGACGCGGTCGCCGACGCGTTGGCTGAGAAGGGCGACCCCGACGCGACGCTGGCCGGTTTCGCCAAGCCGGTGGGAGACGCGCCGGCGCAGGCGCTGCTGCCGGTCATCGACCGCTGCTTCTCGGCCGACACGGTGGAAGAAATCCTCGCCCGGCTCGACGCCGAAGACGGCGAATGGGCCGCGAAACAGGCCGCGACCATCCGCCAGAAATCGCCGACCAGTCTCAAGATCGCGCTGCGCCAGATGCGGGTGGGGGCGGGCGCCTCGTTCGAGGACTGCATGCGCACCGAATTCCGCATCGTCAACCGCATCCCCGCCGGCGTCGATTTCTACGAGGGCGTGCGCGCCGTCATCATCGACAAGGACAACGCGCCGAAATGGCGGCCCGACCGGCTGGAGGACGTGACGCCGGCGGCGGTAGACGCCTATTTCGCGCCGCTGCCGAGCGAGCTCGACCTCGACGGGGCCTGAATCTTCATCCCATACGATTGACCCCGGTTCCGCTTTGCAACATACTCGGTAGTATGTTTTCGGAGGGAGGAGCCGGAATGGCGGCGTTCGCGCAAGTGAACGGCAAGTCGCCCCGCATTGCGGGCATGCGCGGCCCTTTGCGCGGCCTTCTCCCTTTCCTCCATCTCGGCAGCCTCGCCCGCGCCCGTTCCCGGGCCGCGGCATCGCCTCTTTCAACACGCAAGCAATCGGGAAAATGAGCCAATGGCCGAATATGTGACAGTCGCCCATGATGACGGGATCGCGATCATCACGCTCGACAATCCGCCGGTAAACGCGATGAGCCTGCATCTGCGCCAGCCGCTCCTTGCCGCGCTGGAGGCGGCGCGCGACGACGACGCCGTCAAGGGCATCGTCATCGCCTGCGCCGGGCGCACCTTCGTCTCGGGGGCGGATATCTCCGAATTCGGCACCGACAAGGCGATGGCCAGCCCCAACCTGCCCGAGCTGTGCACGCTGCTGGAGCAGATCGCGAAGCCGTCGGTCGCCGCCATCCACGGCACCGCGCTCGGCGGCGGGCTGGAACTTGCGCTCGCCTGCCACTACCGCGTCGCCGACAGGGGCGCCAGGGTCGGCCTGCCCGAGGTCAAGCTCGGCATTTTGCCCGGCGCCGGCGGCACGGTGCGCCTGCCGCGCGTCGCCGGGCCGGAAAAGGCGGTCAGGATGATCGTCTCCGGCGCCCCGGTCGGCGCGGCCGATGCGCTCGCCTCCGGCATCGTCGACGAGATCGCCGAGGGCGACCTGACGGCGGCCGCCGTCGCCTTCGCCAGGCGAAAGGTCGCCGAGGGCGGGCCGCATCGGCCGGTGAGCGCGCGCGACGAGAAGCTGGAGGCGACCCGCGCCGACCCGGCCGCCTTCGAGGTGGCGGTGAAGGAAGCGACGAAGAAGACGCGCGGGCTGGAAGCGCCGCTCGCCTGCGCCCAGGCCGTCCGCAACGCGGTCGAGCTTTCCTTCGGCGAGGCGCTCAAGAAGGAACGGGAGCTTTTCTACCATCTCGTTTCCGGCGTGCAGTCGCAGGCGCAGCGGCACCTGTTCTTTGCCGAGCGCGAGGCGGCCAAGGTTCCGGGCGTCGGCAAGGACGTGACGCCGCGCGAGATCAGGAAGGTCGGCATCATCGGCGCCGGCACCATGGGCGGCGGCATCGCCATGGCCTTCGCCAATGGCGGCTTTTCCGTCACCGTGCTCGAAGCCAGCGAGGAGGCGCTCGCCCGCGGCTTCGCCACCATCGACAGGAACTATTCGATCTCGGTCGATCGCGGCTCGATGACGGCGGCGGACAAGGAGAAGCGGCTCGCCTGCTTCTCGCGCACCACCGACTATGCCGACCTCGCGGATGCCGACCTGATCATCGAGGCGGTGTTCGAGGAGATGTCGGTCAAGCGCGACGTGTTCGGCAAGCTGGACAAGATCGCCAAGCCGGGCGCGATCCTCGCCACCAACACCTCCTATCTCGACGTCGACGAGATCGCCTCCTTCACCTCGCGACCGCAGGACGTGGTCGGGATGCACTTCTTCTCGCCCGCCAACGTCATGAAGCTTCTGGAGATCGTGCGCGGCAAGGAGACCGCGCCCGATGTGCTGGCGACCGCGCTCACTGTCGGCAAGAAGATCGGCAAGGTGCCGGTCGTGGTCGGGGTCTGCCACGGCTTCGTCGGCAACCGCATGCTGGGCGCGCGCGGCGACGACCTTGAACCGCTGCTGCTCGAAGGCGCCGCGCCCGAGCAGATCGACCGCGTGTTCACCGATTTCGGCTTCGTCATGGGGCCGTTCGCGATGTGGGACCTGGCCGGCCTCGACATCGGCTGGCGCAACCGCAAGTCGCTCGGCAAGACCGCGGTGATCGGCGACGCGCTGTGTGAGCAGGGCCGCTTCGGCCAGAAGACCGGCAAGGGCATGTATCTCTACGAGAACGGCTCGCGCACGCCCAGGCCCGACCCGGAGGTGGCGAAGCTGATCGAGGACAAGGCGGCCGAGCGCGGCATCGAACGGCGCGCGATCTCCGACCAGGAGATCATCGAGCGCACGCTCTACCCCATGGTCAACGAGGCGGCGCGCATCCTCGAGGAGAACATCGCCTCGCGGGCTTCCGACATCGACATCGTCTGGATCAACGGCTACGGCTTCCCCGTCGGCAAGGGCGGACCGATGTTCTGGGCCGATACCGAGGGGCTGAAAACCATCGTCGAGCGCCTTGACCACTGGCATGCGCGGACCGGCAAGACGGTGTTCGAGCCGGCGGCCCTGCTGCGCCGGCTGGCCGACACCGGCGGCACGTTCTGCGGCCGTCCGGCCTGACGCTTCACGATTTCCGGGGAGGAACGACGATGGACCTTCGCTATTCAAAGGAAGAACAGGCGTTCCGCGATGAAGTTCGCACCTTCCTCGCCGAGAACCTGCCGGAAGACATCCGCCGGCGGATGATCGACGGCGACTACGGCAACAAGGACGACCTCGTCACCTGGTCGCGCATCCTCAACGCCAAGGGCTGGGCGGTGCCGCACTGGCCGAAGGAATATGGCGGCACCGGCTGGGATCCGATGCGGCAGTATATCTTCCTGGAAGAGACGCAGAAATGGCCGGCGCCGCAGCCGCTGCCCTTCGGCGTGAACATGGTCGGCCCGGTCATCTATACCTTCGGCAACGAAGCGCAGAAGGCGCATTACCTGCCGCGCATCGCCAATCTCGACGACTGGTGGTGCCAGGGCTTCTCAGAGCCCGGGGCAGGGTCGGACCTCGCCTCGCTCAGGACGCGGGCGGTGCGGGACGGCGACCACTACGTCGTCAACGGCCAGAAGACGTGGACGACGCTGGCGCAATATGCCGACTGGATCTTCTGCCTCGTGCGCACCGACGCGCAAGCGAAGAAGCAGGAGGGCATCTCCTTCCTGCTGATCGACATGAAGACGCCGGGCATCGAGGTGCGCCCCATCGTCACCATCGACGGCGGGCGCGAGATCAACGAGGTGTTCTTCACCGACGTGCGGGTGCCGGCCGAGAACCTCGTCGGCGAGGAGAACAGGGGCTGGGACTATGCCAAGTTCCTGCTCGGCAACGAGCGCACCAACATCGCCCGCGTCGGCGTCTCCAAGCAGCGCATCGCCCGCATCCGCGAGCTGGCGTCGCTGGAATTCTCCGGCGGGCGGCCGCTGATCGAGGACGAACGTTTCCGCGAGAAGCTGGCGGCGGTCGAGATCGAACTGAAGGCGCTGGAACTGACCCAGCTTCGCGTCGTCGCCGCCGACGCCAGGCGCGGCAAGACCGGCAGGCCGGACCCGGCCTCCTCGATCCTCAAGATCAAGGGCTCGGAAATCCAGCAGGCGACCACGCATCTGATGATGCAGGTGATGGGGCCGCACGCGCTGCCCTATCATTCTCACGATTTCGACGGGACGAACGAGCCGCCGATCGAGCCGGACTATGCCGGATCGGCAGCGCCGCATTACTTCAACTACCGCAAGGTCTCGATCTATGGCGGCTCGAACGAGATCCAGAAGAACATCATCGCCAAGGCCGTGCTGGGGCTCTAGACCATGGATTTCGACCTGACAGAAGAACAGTCCATCCTCAAGGACTCGCTCGACCGGCTGCTTAACGAGCATTACGGCTTCGAGCAGCGCCGCCGCATCATGGCCGCGCCGGAAGGCTTCAGCGCCGAGATGTGGAGCCGCTATGCCGAGATGGGGCTGATGGCATTGCCGTTCTCGGAGGAAGACGGCGGCCTCGGCGGCACGCCGGTGGAAACCATGATCGTCATGGAGGCCTTCGGCAAGGTGCTGGCGCTCGAACCCTATTGGCCCACCGTCGTGCTCGGCGGCGCGCTGATCCGCTTCGGCGGCGACGACGCCCAGCGCGCCGAACTGGTGCCGGCGGTGGCCGAAGGCGCGTTGAAGCTCGCCTTCGCGCAAGGCGAGCGCAATTCGCGCTGGGACCTGAACCATGTCGAGACGAGCGCGACGAAGGACGGCGCGGGCTGGCGCATCTCGGGCAGGAAGTTCGCTGTCCTAGGCGGCGACAGCGCCGACAGATTCTTCGTCACCGCCCGCACGGCCGGCTCCGCGCGCGACGACGGCGGCATCGGCGTCTTCCTCGTCGATGCGAAGGCCAAAGGCGTTTCCGTGCGCGGCTATCGCATGCAGGACGGGCAGGGCGGCGCGGAGGTGACGTTCGACAACGTGCCGGTTGGGGCCGACGCCGTGTTCGGTGATCCCGAGGGCGGGCTTGCGCTGGCGCGCCGCGCGGTCGATGCGGGGATCGCCGCGCTCTGTGCCGAGGCGGTCGGCGCAATGGGGGCGATGCACGCGCTCACCGTCGATTACCTCAAGGTGCGCAAGCAGTTCGGCGTCGCCATCGGCCAGTTTCAGGTGTTGCAGCACAAGGCGGTGGATATGTTCGTCGCCACCGAGCAGGCGCGCTCGATGGCGTTCTACGCCACCTCGATGGCCGACAGCGACGACGCGGCCGAGCGGGCGGCCGCCATCCACGCCGCCAAGGCCGAGATCGGGCGTGGCGGCCGGCTTTGCGGGGAGAATGCCGTCCAGCTTCACGGCGGCGTCGGCATGACCGACGAATATGCCGTCGGCCATTATTTCAAGCGCGTGACGGCGATCGACATGACCTTCGGCGACGCCGACCATCACCTGCGCGCGCTGGCGGCGAGGGGCGGGCTGTTTCAGGCCGCGTGAACGGGATCCGGCCGTGCCCGTCCTGGCTCCTCCTTGGCCCCATCTTGGCAAAGCGCGGCCGAACGCCTAGATGGTTTTCCCTAAACCGGGAAAAGCGCCATGGAAATCCGCCAGATCACCGAAGACTATTTCGTCGCGCCGCAGATCGCGGCGCAGGACATCGTCGAGATCAAGCAGGCGGGGTTCAGGAGCGTGATCTCCAACCGCCCCGACGCCGAGGACGGCGCTGTGCCGCATGACGAGGTCGAGCGCGCGGCGCGTGCGGCCGGGCTGGAATTCCGCTACATCCCGGTCGTCAGCGGGCAGTTGACGCAGGAAAACGTCGAGGAGCAGGCGCGGGCGCTCGAAGAGATGCCCAAGCCGGTGCTGGCCTATTGCCGCTCCGGCGCGCGCTGCACCAACCTCTACATGCTGGTGCGCCAGCAGAACGGCTGATCCGGCTCAATAGAGCCACCGCACCATGAACAGCGAGAGCGCCGGGAAGGCGACGAGGATTATGGTGCGCGCGATATCCGAGACCACGAATGGCGTCACCCCGCGATAGGTGGCGAGCATGGGGATGTCCTTCGCCATCGAGTTGATGACGAAGAGGTTCATGCCCACCGGCGGCGTGATCAGCCCGACCTCGACCACGACCAGCACCAGAATCCCGAACCAGATCGCGAATTCCTCGGCGCCGAGCCCGAAATCGAGGCCGGAGACCAGCGGGAAGAAGATCGGCACGGTCAACAGGATCATGGACAGCGAATCCATGAAGCAGCCGAGGACGAGGTAGAAGATCAGGATGCCGATCAGCACCGCAAGGGGCGGGAAACCCTGCCCGGCGATGTAGGCGGCGGCCTCGGCCGGAAGCTGCGACAGCGCGAGGAAGCTGTTGTACATCGCCGCGCCGAAGACGATGAAGAAGATCATCGCCGTCGAAGTCGCGGTGGCGAGGATCGCCTCCACCAGCGTCTTGCGCGTCAGGCCGCCATTGACGAACGCGATCAGCCCGGTGCCGGCCGCGCCGACGGCCGCGCCTTCCGTCGGCGTGAACCAGCCGGCATAGATGCCGCCGACCACGGCGAGGAAGATCGCCGCGACCGGCCACACTTCGGCCAGCGCGGCAATGCGCTCGGCCCATGGCCGGCGCGGGCCGGAGCCGGCGGAGTCGGGACAGACCCGCACGTAGAGCGCGATCGCGACCATGTAGCCGGCCGCGGCAAGGATGCCGGGCACGAAGGCGGCGACGAACAGCTTGGCCACGTTCTGCTCGGCCAGGATGGCATAGATGACCAGCACCACCGAGGGCGGGATCAGGACGCCGAGCGTGCCGCCGGCGGCGAGCGTGCCGGTGGCGAGCGCGCCGGAATAGCCGTAGCGCCGCAGCTCCGGCAGCGCCACCTGCGTCATGGTGGCGGCGGTGGCGAGCGAGGAGCCGCAGATGGCGCCGAAGCCGGCGCAGGCGCCGATGGCCGACATGGCGACGCCGCCGCGCCGGTGGCCGAGAAAGGCGTTGGCGGCCTTGAACAGCGATTGCGACATGCCGCCGAGCGAGGCGAACTGGCCCATCAGCAGGAACAGCGGCACGATGGACAGCGAATAGCTGGAGAAGGTCGAGTAGGTCTCCACTTTAAGCCGCGACAGGATCGGGGCGCTGGTGCCCATCACCATCCACGTGCCGGCCAGCCCGCACAAAAGCATGGCGAGGCCGATGGGCATGCGCAGGAAGATCAGGACCAGCAGCGCCGGGAACGACCACAGGCCGAGTTCGAGATTGCTCACGATGCGTCTTCCGTGATCGCCAGCGCCTCGCGCAGCCGCAGCCACACCGCATAGGCCGAGACGACGATGCCGGCGGCGGCCGCCGCCCACGCGGCGGCGAAAGCCCACCACAGCGGGAATTGCAGGATGAAGGTGGTTTCGTGATAGCGCATCTTGTCGAGCGTGCCGTACCACAGCCGCCAGGCGATGAGCACGACGACCAGCGCCATCAGGATTTCGCAGACAAGGTCGATCAGCCGGTTGGCGCGCTCGGGCAACAGGCGGGTGAAGACGTCGACCGTGGCATGGCCGCGCCGGAGCTGGCACCAGGGCAGGAAGGCAAAGACGGCGAAGGCGGTCAGCGCCTCGACCAGCTCGAAATCGCCGGGGATCGGCCCCAGCCCCTGCCGGGTGAAGACGCGGCCGGTGATGCTGGCGACGGTCAGCCCGGTGACGGAGAGAAGCGCCAGCCCCCCGAGCACGGCGAGCGCGCGGGCGAGCCATTCGACGGCTGCGGGAAGCGTCTTCACCCTTGCCGCCTCCCGCCTTCTACTGCGCCTCGGTGTATTTCGCGATCAGCGCGCGGGCCTCTTCGACCAGCGCCGCCCCGTCGAGGCCGCGGCCGTTCATCTCCTCGATCCAGCCGTCGATGACGGGCTGGGCGGCGTCCTTCCACCGGGCGGTGGCGTCGGCGTCGAGCCGCAGGATGGTGTTGCCGCGATCGACCGCGAGCTGGCGCGCCGGCCCGTCATAATGCTCCTGCGTCCAGCCGAACAGGGCGGAGAGCTCCCGGCCGGAATTGTCGTCGATCACCTTCTTCAGGTCGTCCGGCAGGGCCTCGTAGCGCGCCTTGTTCATGGCCAGAACGAAGGTGGCGGTGTAGAGCGCCTGGCCTTCGGCGAATTCGGTGTGGTGGCTGACAAGCTCCTCGATCTTGACCGAGGGCGTGACCTCCCACGGCACCACCGCGCCGTCGATGACGCCGCGCGACAGGGCCTCGGTGACGGCCGGCACCGGCATGCCCACCGGCGTCGCGCCGAGATGTCCGAGCAGCGTGTTGACGATGCGGCTCGGCGCGCGCAGCTTCATGCCCTTCAGGTCTTCGAGCTTTTCGACGGGCTGGCGCGAATGGATGACGCCCGGGCCGTGAACCCATGTCGCGATCATGTGGACGTCGGCGAACTCGCCGTCCTTCATGTGCTTCTCGAACATGTCCCAATAGGCCTGCGAGGCGGCCTTGGCATTGGTCATGACGAAGGGAAGCTCGAACACTTCCGTGGTGGGAAAGCGGCCCGGCGTGTAGCCCGGCAGGGTCCAGACGATGTCCACCGTGCCGTCCCGCGCCTGGTCGATCAGCTGCGGCGGCGTGCCGCCGAGCTGCATCGCCGGATAACGCTCGATCTTGATGCGTCCGTTGGAGGCCGCCTCGACCCGGTCGGCCCAAGGATGGAGCAGGTTGGTCGGCACGTTGGCCTGCGCCGGCAGGAACTGGTGGAGCCGGAGCGTCACCTCCTGCGCGGTTGCCGGCAGGGCGGCGGCGAGCCAGCCGAGCGCGGCCGCGAAGGCGGCGCGCAGGAACCGGCGCGGGGCGGGAAACGTCATGTCATCCTCCTCGAACGAAAGACGGGGAATGGGAGATCGAGTCTCGCCGGATGCTGGCTTACACGCCGGCGGCGCGCGGGGAAAGGTGGTTGTGGCGGGCGGGGGCTTCGATGCCCTGCCATCGAGATGCGAATCCTTCTAGAATGGGCTCATGGCCATCCGTCACCTTTCCGAAACCGTCATCAACCGCATCGCCGCCGGCGAGGTGATCGAGCGCCCGGCCAGCGTGGTCAA
>Ga0172382_10009984_pt1 | contig 12833 bp, 10 predicted proteins | sample Leawel138RmetaG_FD_122245 | JGI IMG/M metagenome (GOLD analysis project Ga0172382, IMG submission 122245) | Leachate microbial communities from a municipal landfill in Southern Ontario, Canada - Leachate well 138R metaG | ecosystem: Engineered > Solid waste > Landfill > Unclassified | place...
GGCTCAGGCTCAGGCTCAGGCTCAGGCTCAGGCTCAGGCTCAGGCTCAGGCTCAGGCTCGATTACTGGTACGGGTGCTTCGGCGCCGGGCTCCTGCTCGTCGGTCCCGTCGTGTCCGGCCGTTTCGGTATCTGGGCCGATGTCGGACAACGCGTCCATGCGGTCGTCGTCAGCCGCGCTCGTGTGTTCGGGCTCGCCCATGTCCTCTGCGGGCAGCCACGATTTGTCGAGCGCCGTGATCTGCAGCAGGTCGGGGGGTGTCTCCATGCCGCTGGAGGGGTCGGCGGGGGCCTCTGCCGCTTCAAGCATGTCCTCGGGCGGCATCCAGGTTTCGTCGAGCGCGGTAATCTGCAGCAGGTCAAGCGGAGTGTCTTCGTCGTCCTGCGTTTCATCGACAGGCGGCAGCGTTGCGTCGAAGTCGAGTTCTTCGACTTCGGACAACTCCAGATCCGGTGCGCTGATCGGGTTTGCACCGTCATCCGCTGACAGGACCTGTTCGTCGGACTCGATATCTGTCGTCGTGTCCCTGATTGTGTCCGAAGCATCGTGGGCGAGCTCGATGCCGGTGTCTGCGTCGATGAAGGGGAAGTCTTCGAGCGAGGTCTCCTCCGGCAGATAGTCGGGGGCCTCAGCTTCTGCGCTGAAGGGCAGAATCTCGCCGTCCTCTGATAGCGTGAGGTCGAAATCGAGCGTTGTCTCGATGATGTCTGCGTTGGACCCGGTCTCTGCCGGCGGCGCAATGGGCGCAGACTGTCCGACGGCGGATTCCTGCGTCGGTTCTGCACTTTCGTTGAGGCGGGCGGCTTCGGCCAGCAGCGCGGAAACATCGCGGTAGTGCGCGCCACCCGCTTCGAGTTGCAGTACCCAGGCCGTGAAGTGCTGGTGGGCTTCGTCGATCAGGTGGTGCAGGGCGGAAGTAGGCGGCCACTCAAGCTGGAGCCAGCGGTTCAGGGTTTGCTCAAGTGCCCACGAGGCCTCGCCGAAATCACGCAGCCCGACCATGCGTCCACTGCCCTTGAGGGTGTGAAAACCGCGGCGGATGGCGGTCAGGCATTCTCCGTTTGCCGGTTCGGTACGTGACAACTCAAGCTGCTCGGCAACCGTCGCAAGAACTTCATGCGCTTCCTCGATGAAGATGCACAGCAGTTCGGCGTCGATTTCCTCGTCGCTCGACTCCATCAGACGGCGGGTGTCGTCTGCAACCGGCGGGACCGCGGGGGGGGCGGTGGTCTGGCTCTCGTCCGGCCCTGACGCGGCGGCCACCTCGAGGGCTTCTGCATCCTCGAGGGTGATTTCCTCGCTGTCGGCCTCTGTGGGTGTGCCGGCCTCAGGCACGGCCGCTGTTTCGGGTGCCGCAATGCCGGCGTCAGGTGCTGGCGTCGGTGCGACCGGCTCATCCACTTGAGCCGCGGGGCCCGCTGCATCGATATTCAGGAATTGTTGAAGTGTGGATTTGCCGTGTTGCAGCGACTGCACGAAAAAGCCCAGTGCCGACAGCTGATGAGCCAGGGCTTCGAATTCCGCGCTGTCGGCAGGACTGTCGTCCTGTGCAAAGCCGGCGATGGTCTCGCCTGCGGCATGAACAAGCTCGATGGCATCGTTCTCGCCGAGCAGGGACAAGGCCCCTTCGATCTGGTGCAGAGGGGCCGAGAGTTGGGCCAGCGGTGCGCGCTTGCGCTGATCGCGGAAAAAATCGTCCAGCGTTTGTTCGATGTTGGCCAGGCTCGACAGAATCTCGCGCGAGACATGTCCCAAGGCCTCCTTCTCTTGCGCGCGCCGTGCCGCTTCGAGGCCGGGCGAGCTGTCGACCGCTGCAACCTGTTCGCCTCTGCTGAGGGTGTCGAGTCGCTCGATGGCTTCGTTGACCTGCTCGGAGAAGCCGGCGTCCGGTACGCTGCGATCGAGGGCCGCCTCCGCGAGCAGCAAGGCCGTCGCCATCTCGATCGCGATGGCCTCGGAAAAATGCAGCGGATCCTTGCGCAGCCAGGCGGTGAACCGGCGGATGCCGGCAACCAGGCGGTCGACCGCAGGGCGACCCAGGCGGCTGACCGGAACGGAGAATTCATCCAGTGCGCTGTCGAAGCGTTGCAGTGCAATGGCAGTGCCGGCGCTGAAGGTGTCCCATTCTTCCTTGAGCTCGGAAAGGCGACTGCGAAGATCCTGCAGCAGCGGGGCCAGCGGCAGTTCGCTGACGCGTGCGCCCGCTTCGGGCAGCATGGTGTCCAGCTGCCAGTTGTCGCGGACGGCTTGCTGAGCGCTTGTCAGCGCCGGTTGCGTCGCCACCTGATAGAGCATCTCACGCAACAGGCGTTCGGGGACGGGCTGGGGCGTGTCGCCCGCGCGGCGCAATTGTGCTTCTATGCGCGAGAGCAGGCGTTTGATTTCGATGCGGTCCGGTTCGGCTGTGGTGTGCAGGGTGTCGACCACGGCTTGCCCGACCCACCACAGTGCCCGTGCGGGTGCGCTTGGCTCGATCGACTCCAGCTCATCGAGTGCGGAACGCATTGATTCAGGGCCACTAGCGGCGGTCGGGGTCTTGATCCATTCGAGCAGGCCGCGCTGGAAGCGGGCACGCAGGCCGCGAATTGTGCTCTGCCGGGCATCCGCTGCGAGCGGTGTGGATGGTTGGCGCCGCGGAGCGCGCAGGCTGGTATCGGGGAAGAACAGATCTGCCGCCGAGGGCGCGTCGATGCCGCGGGCGGCCACAATTTCACGGTATAGCGGCAGCAGGCGCAGCGGCTGGTCCGGCGTGCCGTGTGCGAGCTCTTCCAGATAGTTGCCGATGCTCGAGAGCGCGCGACCGGCCAGCTCGATGCTGTGTTCGTCAATCACGGCTTCGCCGCGGCTCATGGCGCCGAACAGCTGGTCGACGCCGGTTGCGAACTGGGTTAATCCATCGAGTCCGACGATGGACAGCGCGCCGCGGACCTGGTGCAGGTGGGTCTGCGCGAACTGGATGCGGGCAGCTGCATCGCTTGTGCGACTGGCTTCCCCCAGGCTTTCGGCAGCGCGGGCGAGGGCCAGATCGATTTCGCTCTTGACCCAGGTCAGCGGACCCAGATCCAGTTCCTTGGCTTGCGTCATGAATGGGTTCTCGTGCTTAGACCTTGAAGCCGGAGACCGAGCCCTTGAGCTCGACTGCGAGGTCGGCCAACTGCCCGATCGAGACTGCAGTCTGCTTGGTGCCGAGGGTCGTCTGCTCGGTAATGGCGAGAATGTCCTTCATTGTTCCGGCCACCCGGCCGGCAGTCGCAGCCTGGTCCTGAGTGTCGGTGGAAATCTGTTCGATGCGCTGTGCTGCGTCCATCGACACCTGACCGATTTCGGCCAGCGCCTGACCGGCAGCGTCTGACAGTTGTGCGCCTTCGACCACGTCGCGAGTGGCATTCTCCATTGCGCCCACCGCATCCTGCGTGTCAGTCTGAATCGTTTTCACAATAGCCGAGATCTGCTTGGTTGCTTCGGCAGAGCGTTCGGCCAGTCGCTGAACTTCTTCGGCGACGACGGTGAAGCCGCGCCCTGCCTCGCCGGCGGAGGCGGCCTGGATGGCCGCGTTGAGGGCGAGCACGTTGGTCTGTTCGGTAATGTCGGAAATGAGCTCGACGATCTCGCCGATCTCCTGCGACGACTCGCCCAGACGCTTGATCCGCTTGGAGGTTTCCTGGATCTTGTCACGGATGGCATTCATGCCGCGGATGGTGTTTTCGACCGCGTCGGCGCCCTTGCGCGCAGAGTCCAGCGAGCGCCGGGCAACCTGCGCGGATTCGAGTGCGCGCTCGGACGATTCGGTCATCGACTGCGCCATGCGTTGTACGGTGGCGCCAGCCTCTTCGATTTCGTGTGTCTGACGTTCGGTCGCCTCGAGCAGTTCGCTGGATGTCTGCTGTGCCGCCTCGGTGGCGGTCGTCACCCGGCCGGCAGCATCGTTGATTCGTCGTACCAGCACCGAGAGTTCTTCAACCGTATAGTTGACGGAGTCGGCAATGGCGCCCGTGATGTCTTCCGAGACGGTTGCGCGGATCGTGAGGTCGCCGTCGGCAAGGTCGCCCATCTCGTTCATCAGGCGCAGAATCGCCTGTTGCGTCAGGTTGCGTTCGTCTTCTGCACTCACCCGCATGCGTTCGGCGTCGGCACTGCGCTGGGACAAGTCGTCGTTGTAGATCTTGGCCATCATGCCGATCGTCGCCAGCGCTGCGAGCGCGCTCAGGGCGATCAGGGCCGACAGCGGGTTGAAGCCGCGCACCGCGCTGTTGAACGCTTCGCTCAGCTCGGTACTGCGTTCCAGAAGGGCCGACGAGTCGTCGAACAGCCTGCTGCCTGCCTGTTTGGCTTGCACCAGGAGCTGGATGTTGCCGAGGACGTTGCCGACGGCTTCCTGCGTTTCCTTCGAGCTTGCGAGCAGCTGCCGGATGCGGGTGCGAACTTCGTTGTCACCGCCCATCTGTTCCATGGAGGCGAGCTGTTCGCGGAAGGTGTTGGTGTCCTTGCCGAGCAGGAAGGCAATCTCGGGGTCGATGGCGTCGGCCACGCGCAGGGCGTTGACGTTCTTGGCGATGCGCTGTGTCAGCATCACCGCACGGTTGGCGGTGGCGATATCGGTGGGGCTGGCGCCGGACTGCAGTTTGAGCGCGGCGATCTGTTCGGTGAGGTCGAGCAGCGCGTCGTTGCCCTTGTTGATTGTCTCCACCGAAGCGTTCAGTGTCAGCAGGGTCTGCTCCTGGCTGATCAGCTGTTGCGCATCCTTTTCCATCTTGTCCCAGCTCACCTTGACCGCGTCAAGCTGGGTGCGGGCATCGCCGGTGGCGGCCGGAAATGCCGCGCCGTCAAGTTCGCCGCCCTGGTCCAGGGCGAGGGCGAGGGAGGCGAAGCGACTGCTGCCGCGCTTGAGCTCTGCAAACGCGGCAGCATTGCCCTGGAGGGCTAGCTGGGCGGACTTTGCGATCTGCTGCGACAGGGTCTGCATCTCACCCGCGGCAGCGACCTGACGGGTTGCATTTCCGGTTTGCTGATTCTGGTAAATCACCAGGCCGACAGTCGCGATGACCAGTACACCGAAAACGAAGCCGAGGCTGCGTATCCTGCTGCTGACCGGGCGCTGGTCGCCTTCAGCGTTTGCGCCGGAGGAGGCCGGAGCCGGGGGATTGTAGTTTTCCATGATCGTGGTGTCGGACGTCAAATCGTGCCCGGAAGCCTTGTCCTTGCCTAAGGAGAGCTTGAATGCCATGTGCCGTGCTCCGCCGCTGTCTGATTTAAGCTTTGAGTGATGGTGAGATGCCCGGGTCAGTCTGCCCCGGCGTCGAGGAAGGCGCCCTGCGCGAGCAGTTGCGCAATATCCAGTTTGAGCCAGGAGCGGCCCTGCATGTCACGCATGCGCTTGCTGACCCAGGGGCGTTCGTCCGGAGGCCCATGATCGGCCTCGAAATCCTCTTCGCTGCGCAGTCCCAGTACCCGGGTGACGAGCAGCGAACTGTGCACGCCATGCTTGGCGCCGACCAGCAGCAGGCGCGCGTGACCGCCTGCAACGATTGGCACGCCGCCGTGAAAGCTGGAGAAGTCGATGACGCCGAACAGGGTGCCGCGCACATTGGCCAGGCCGCGATACCACTCGCGGGTCAGCGGGACATGCGCCAGCGGCGGCGGTGCCAGGATTTCGCCGGTTTCTGCGAGGTTGAGGAGCCAGTTCTCGTTGCCGGCCTGTACGCCGAGCAGCCCCCGACGTTCGCCGGTCTGCGCTTCGGCCAGGCGATGCGCGAGGTTTTCCTGGAATTCGCGCAGGCTGATCCGTCTGGACATGGTCGGTCAGCCGATGCTCTTGATGCGGGCGAGCAGTGCGTCGTGCTCTACCGGCTTCACCATGTAATCGTAGGCCCCCTGGCGCATGCCCCAGATCTTGTCGGTCTCCAGTCCCTTGCTCGTGCACATGATGATCGGAATGCTGCGAGTCTCATCGGTGCGCGAGATGGTGCGGGTGGCCTGGTAGCCGTTCATGCCGGGCATGACCACATCCATGAGGATGAGATCGGGCTTTTCGCTGCGACTCTTGGTGATCGCCTGTTCACCGCTTTCGGCGGTCACGACGTCATAGCCGTTCTTGCTCAGCACTTGGGAGAGCGCAAGGCGCTCGGTGGGTGAATCGTCAACGACGAGAATCTTCTTGATCTGCATGGAGCGTTTCCATCGAGAGAATCAACGGGGGCGATTGCTGGCGTGCACCGCCACCGCCTTGATCAGGCTGTCCTTGGTGAACGGTTTCGTCAGGTATTCGTCGGACCCAACCATACGGCCCCGCGCTCGATCGAACAGTCCGTCCTTGGACGACAGCATGATGACGGGAGTGGACGATAGATGCGGGTTCTTCTTGATCAGCGCGCAGGTCTGGTAACCGTCGAGCCGGGGCATCATGATGTCGACGAAAATGACATCAGGGTGGTGATCCGTAATCTTGGACAGCGCGTCGAATCCGTCCTCGGCCAGCAGCACCTGACAACCCGCCTTGCTTAGAAAAATTTCGGCGCTACGACGTATGGTATTGCTGTCGTCGATGACCATCACCTTGAGTCCGCTCAGGTCCATGCAGAATGTCCTTGGAGGCGCAGCGACGGGTCTTGCGTGGCTGCGATCAAAATTCGGTTGGCCGGAAGCATACTCCAAAAGACATGCAGGGGCACGTCACTTGTCATATCTCTATGAGCTCGAAGTCTTCCTTGCGGGCTTCGCATTCCGGGCAGGTCCAGTTTGGCGGAATGTCTTCCCATCGGGTGCCGGGTGCAATGCCTTCATCCGGCAAGCCGGCCGCCTCGTCGTAGATGAAGCCACAGATAAGGCACATGTAGGTTTTGAAGGGCTGGTCGGACATGGCGGAGGTGGAGAGTAATGGCAGTAAAATGCGGTTAATCTTACCGTATTTCAATGGATGCGCCATGTCAGGCGCACGACCCCAATGCCCGTTGCGATTCCCGATGTGCCGCCCGTCGTACTTTGTCTGTCTGCTTCCGATGCCACAGGGGGGGGCGGTCTGCCGTCAGACATCCTGACCCTTGCCAGCATGGGATGCCATCCGCTGGCGGTACAGACCGCCATGGTCGTGCGCGATACCCGTGGCGTGGACGACTGCATCGCGATTGACCCGGAGGTGCTTGCGGCACAGGTGCGCACCGTGCTTGAGGACATTCCGGTTCATGCGTTCAAGTTCGGTTTCTGTGGCAGCGTCGAGAATACCGCGACAGCGGCTGAAATCCTGTCCGACTATCCCGACATCCCGCTCGTCGTCGAGCCTGCCCTGTACACCAGCGTCGACCAGGCTGCAGACGACGATCTCGTGGCGGTGCTGGCCGAACTCATCCTGCCGCAGACTACCTTGCTGGTCGCGAGCCGGCACGAGGTGTTGCGGCTGGCCGGGTTCGATATTGATGAGGACGGAGAAGATCCGCTTTCGCCAGAAGAGGCGGTTGCCCGGCTGCTCGAACTGGGCGTCGAATACGTGTTGCTGACAGGCGGGGGCGATCAAGGCCCGCAGGTGGTGAACATGCTGGTGGGCGAACAGGGCGTGATCCGTACCGATGCATGGGAGCGGCTGCCCGGCCGCTACCTGGGGGCCGGTGCGACGATGGCTGCAGCTGCAGCGGCTGCGCTGGCGCACGGCATGGCGATGCCCGAGGCGGTGCGTGAAGCACAGGAGTTCACCCAGCAGGCCTTGCGCCATGCCTACCTTCCGGGCATGGGGCGGGCGATCCCTGACCGGTTTTTCTGGGCGCGTGGCAAGGGCGAAGCGGATGACTGAGACAGCAGGCATCATGCCCGCGCCAGGGCTCTACGCGGTGACGCCTGACGAAGCCGACAGCGCGCGTCTGCTGACGCTGGTGGAGCAGGTGCTGGGCGGCCGGCCGGCGTTGATGCAGTACCGCAGCAAGCTGGCGTCTGCATCCGTGCGCAAGATGCAGGCACAAGCGGTGCTGGCCCTGTGCCGGCAGGCGGGTGTGCCGCTGGTGGTCAATGACGATCTCGAACTGGCGCTGGCGATCGGTGCAGATGGCGTCCATCTGGGCCGTGACGACGGCGATCCCGCGCAGGCGCGGCTGGCACTCGGTGCGAATCGCATCATCGGCGTCACCTGCTACAACGAATGGGCGAGGGCTCAGGCAGGTGTTGTGGCCGGTGCAGACTACGTGGCCTTCGGGGCCGTGTTCGTGTCGCCGACCAAACCCGAAGCGGTGCATGCCCCGTTCGCGTTGCTGGCGCGTGCGCGGCGCGAGCTGCGGATTCCGGTGGCCGCAATCGGCGGCATCACGCTCGACAACGTTGCCGAAGTCATCGCCGCGGGCGCTGATTATCCTGCCGTGATCAGCGATGTTTTCGGGGCGCCGGATCCGGCCGCCCGGGCACGCGATTTCGCAGCCTGCTTTGCCTGAGCGCAGCTAGCCCCTGAATTTTTCGCGTGCGGTGTCCGGTTTTGATGTCACGGGTGGACCCGGCAGGCGCTGGCGCGCGACAATCACGGATTCCATGCCCAAGTAAGAAGATCCTGCCATGACTAGCCGAAATCAAGCGCTCTTCGAGCGTGCCCAGCGCACCATTCCTGGTGGCGTCAATTCTCCCGTCCGTGCTTTCCGTTCGGTCGGCGGCACGCCGCGCTTCATCGATCGTGCGGAGGGCGCGCGGGTGTGGGATGCTGACGGCAAGTGTTACATCGACTACGTGGGCTCGTGGGGGCCCGCAATCACTGGTCACGCGCATCCGGCGATCGTCGAAGCGGTGCGCGAGGCGGCGCTCAAGGGCCTGTCCTTCGGCGCGCCGACCGAGAGCGAAGTCGAGATGGCCGAGCTCATCTGCGAGATGTTGCCGTCGGTGGAGATGGTGCGTCTGGTCAGCTCCGGCACCGAAGCGACGATGAGCGCGATCCGGCTGGCACGCGGCTTCACCGGTCGCGATGCGATCGTCAAGTTCGAGGGCTGCTATCACGGCCACGCCGACAGTCTGCTGGTGAAGGCCGGCTCAGGGCTGCTGACCTTCGGCAACCCGTCTTCGGGCGGCGTGCCGGAAGATTTTGCCAAGCACACCATCGTCCTCGACTTCAACGATCTGGAGCAGATCGAGTCCGTGTTCAAGGCGCGGGGCGACGAGATCGCCGCCATCATCGTCGAGCCAATGGCCGGCAACATGAACCTGGTCAAGCCCAATCCAGGCTTCCTCGAAGGCCTGCGTCGCATCTGCACCGAATACGGCACGGTGCTGATCTTCGACGAGGTGATGACCGGCTTCCGTGTCGGGCCGCAGGGCGTGCAAGGCCTGTTCGGCATCACGCCCGACCTCACGACGCTGGGCAAGGTCATCGGCGGCGGCATGCCGGTGGGCGCGTTCGGCGGGCGCCGCGACATCATGGAGAAGATCGCCCCGCTGGGTTCGGTCTACCAGGCCGGCACCCTCTCAGGTAGTCCGGTTGCGGTGGCCGCGGGGATGGTGTCGTTGCGCCTCACGCGCGAAGCGGGCTTCTACGAGCGTCTTGGTGCAAGCACGACTGCACTCGTGACAGGTCTGCGCGATGCTGCACGCGATGCAGGTGTCGTGTTCAGCGTTGATTCGGCGGGCGGCATGTTTGGCGTGTACTTCAGCGACGCAGTCCCGACCTCGTTCAAGGAGGTGATGACGTCCGACACCGAAGCCTTCAAACGTTTCTTCCATGCGATGCTGGACGAGGGCCACTACTTTGCGCCGTCCGCCTTCGAAGCCGGCTTTGTGTCCGCCGCGCACGGCGAGGCGGAAATCGCGGCGACGGTGGACGCGGCGCGGCGGGTATTCGCATCCTGGCGCTGATGTCGGCCCTTCGCGGCTGGACAGCGCACGGCGGGGCTGCGTAAAATCCGTCCCGTCATTGGGGAGTAGCCTCCTTTCGCACGAAAGGGCCTGCGTCAACATACTTGGCCGACCGGCCATGGCGCAGGCGGTTTCCCGGCTTGGCAAGACCTTTGACCACCACCTTCGGACTGGCCGGAAAGGTGCGTGGTCATTCGTCTTCTTCCGGCCAGGAGATTGATTGTGGACGCATTCCTCGTGTCAACCGGCATCGTCGCCCTGGCAGAAGTGGGCGACAAGACCCAGTTGCTCGCCTTCATTCTTGCCGCCAAATTCCGCAAGCCGTGGCCGATCATCGCCGGCATCCTCGTCGCGACGATTGCCAATCACGGCTTTGCCGGTGCAGTCGGTGCCTGGGGCACGACGCTGATGGGGCAGGACACGCTGCGCTGGCTACTCGGCATCTCCTTCCTCGCGATGGCGGTGTGGACCCTGATTCCGGACAGGTTTGACGAAGACGAGGCCAATCTCGCCCGCTTCGGGGCGTTTGGCACGACCCTCATTGCCTTCTTTCTGGCCGAAATGGGCGACAAGACGCAGGTCGCAACCGTGGCGCTGGCCGCCCAGTATCAGAACCTTGCGCTTGTGGTTGCCGGCACCACGGTCGGGATGATGATCGCCAACGTTCCCGCCGTGATCTTCGGCGGCAAGATTGCGGACCGCATGCCTGTGCGACTGGTGCATGGTATTGCGGCCGCGATTTTCGCCATCCTGGGTATTGCCACCCTGCTGGGTGTCGCGGAGGTCTTCGGGCTGTAGCCGCTGCGCTTCAGAGCAGGAACAGCGTGGCCAGGCCGAGGAAGATGAAGAAGCCACCCGAATCGGTGAGTGCAGTGATCATCACCGAGCCGCCGATGGCCGGGTCGCCGCCCAGACGCTGACGCAACATCGGAATGACCACGCCGGCGAAGGCCGCCAGCAGCAGGTTGAGCGTCATTGCCGCGGTCATCACCATGCCAAGCGAGGCATTGCCGTACAGCCACCAGGTGAGGACGCCGAGCAGGCCGCCCCACACCACGCCATTGAACAGGGCAACACCAAGCTCTTTCTTGAGCAGGCGTTGCATGGCGCTGTGCTTGACCTGGCCCATGGCGATGGCACGCACGATCATGGTGATGGTCTGGTTGCCCGAGTTGCCGCCAATGCCGGCAACGATGGGCATCAGCGCGGCCAGCGCCACCAGACGCTCGATCGAGCCCTCGAAGGCGCCGATCACGCGTGAGGCGATGAAAGCGGTAACCAGGTTCACCGCCAGCCAGGCCCAGCGGTTCTTCACCGAATCCCACACCGACGCGAAGATGTCCTCTTCTTCGCGCAGACCGGCGTGGCTCAGGATCTCGGCTTCGGATTCCTCACGGATGAAGTCCACAACGTCGGCCACGGTGACACGTCCGATCACACGTTTGCGCCGGTCCACCACCGGCGCAGAGATGAGGTCGTAGCGTTCGAAGGCCTGAGCTGCGTCGTCTGCCTGGTCGTCCGGGGAGAAGCTGATGATGGTTTCATCGCGCATGACCTCCGAGACTTCCTTTTCGGGGTCGTTGATCAGCAGCGATTCGAGCGACAGGATACCCATCAGGTGATCATCGCGATCGATCACGAACAGCTTGTCGGTATGGTCCGGGAGTTCTTCGAAACGACGCAGGTAGCGCAGCACCACCTCGAGGGTGACGTTCTCGCGCACCGTCACCATGTCGAAGTCCATCAGCGCCCCGACCGAATCCTCCGGGTAGGACATCGCCGCGCGCAGCTGCTCGCGGCCCTCGGTGTCGAGCGACTGATAGACGTCCTGGATGATTTCGGGCGGGAGGTCGGGTGCAAGGTCAGCAAGTTCGTCCGCATCAAGGGTTTCCGCAGCGGCCTTGAGCTCGTGCGGTTCCATGGTTTCGATCAGCGATTCGCGAACCGCATCCGAGACCTCCAGCAGGATATCGCCGTCACGCTCGGCCTTGACCAGATCCCACACGTAGATCCGCTCGTCGTGCGGAAGCGCTTCAAGGATGTAGGCGATGTCCGCCGAGTGCAGGGCGTCGAGCTTGTTGCGCAGCACGGCTTCGTGCTGCTTGTGCACCAGGTTTTCGACCAGATGGTGGCGCGGCATGTCCTGCCGGTGGACGAGGTCTTCCGCGACCTTCTGGCGCGCGAGTAGCGCCTGCACTTCGCGCAGGTGCTGCTGGACATCGTCGGGGTGCAGTTCCTGTTCCGTATTCATCGCGCGGCAGGTGGGGACGGATGGGTGAAACGCGGATTCTACGGACTTGGCGCCAGTGGTGCGACCCCGAAACCGTTACCGGCCGAAAATCTCCGAAGCAAGCGTCTGCCGTGCCTTCTCAGGGGATCTGCGAATAGGCCATGCGGGCGCGGATGCGTTCGGCGTGTGCGGCCAGCCGTGGGCCGAAGCTGCGTTCATATTTGCGCGGGTTGGGCAGCATGACGGCCAGGCGGGCACTTTCCGCGGGGCCGAGACGACCGGCGGACAAACCGAAATAACGTTGTGCTGCGGCTTCGGCGCCAAACACCCCGTCGCCCCATTCGACGACGTTCAGATACACCTCAAGAATGCGGCGTTTGCTCCATATCGCCTCGATCATCACCGTGATCACGGCCTCCTGCGCCTTGCGCAGATAGCTGCGCGATGGCGACAGGAAGAGGTTCTTGGCCAGCTGCTGACTGATCGTCGAGCCGCCAGCCACCGCACGGCCTTTGCGGCCGTTCTTTTCCAGTGCGCGCTGGATGCCTTCCCAGTCGAAACCCTCATGGTCAACGAAGCGGTCATCTTCCGCCGCCACCACTGCACGTTTCAGATGAGTGGAGATCTTCACGTAAGGAATCCACTTGTAGCGCAAGGTGGCGTTGGGCTTCGTCTCGTGCATCTCGGACAGGCGCAAGCGCATGAAGCTCGTGCTGCCCGGATCGAACTGGCTCCACCACACGACATGGCCCAGAAACCAGAGTTGCCAGACGAGGACCAGGGCGATTGCGACC
>Ga0172382_10009986_pt1 | contig 12831 bp, 6 predicted proteins | sample Leawel138RmetaG_FD_122245 | JGI IMG/M metagenome (GOLD analysis project Ga0172382, IMG submission 122245) | Leachate microbial communities from a municipal landfill in Southern Ontario, Canada - Leachate well 138R metaG | ecosystem: Engineered > Solid waste > Landfill > Unclassified | place...
TCAGCTAAAATACTAACCAGCACAATCCCGTTTGGATTCCAAGGAAACAGCTTGTCACGATGGTTCTGCCAAAACTTTTCAATGGTATTTTTAGTACTTTCGTATTCAGCTTTATGGCGTAAATTACGCTCAAGAGGAGCCATATCTCTTGCCAAAAATAACGGGGTATCTAACACAATTAAATCGCAATGTTCATTACGCTCTAACTGTCTTTCAACAAGCAGATATGCTTGGCGCATTTCAATTAAGTCCAAACGCTTTCGTTGGGCTTCAAAATCAATATCATCCAACTCAGAGACTGAATCGCCACCTTGCGTGCTCACTTGATTCTCTTCTATCAATAAGCTTGTCCGCACTGCAGCACTCGCATAAATAAAACCTCCCAGTGCTTTTACTGAACAAGACTTTGTCGCTATACCTGAGACTTTCAAGTTAACCACTGTCGGCTTAGGTACCGCTTTAACCAGTCCTGCGGTACGAAACAGCGGTGCAACTTGCTCAATATCACGGATCTGCTTTAACAGCCTGCCAGCACTACCTGGTAAGCGTAGCTGACTGTCTATTGCTAGTGACTGTGCCAGATTCATGTCTTTCATAAGTTGCCTTCTCGGGTAAATTGGATAGACAGTAAATCAGCATAGGACCAATAAGGTGACTTCTTAAGCTCATCAAGACCTAACTCTGTAATTTTGGACTGGCTGATATAACCATACTCCTCAAGATCTATCCAACGATTGTGCAGGTCTAACTCTTCAAGATTGAATAACTGTAATCTGCTTGCTTTCTGACTGATCTCTTCTAGTGAGCATCCTTTACCCACGCTAGCTAATAACAACACAGAGTAATCCAGAGGACTCAGTTGCCTAGCAACCAATTTGTTGTCTAATTGTTGAGCTGGCTCACCACAATGCAACACAAACCAGCTCAACCATTCTGTCAGACTGTCAGCATGATCCAGTAACGAGACAGACCAAAGCGGCAATGTAGTCAAAGCAAACAAACCACTGTTACTGTGTTTTTTTACATAGCGTGTATGCACAGTGCTATTAGCTTTATGTAAAACAGCTTCAGCACCGCCAACCAAGCCCAAAACTTGCTGGCTCACTTCTGCAGCGACAATGCTAACCATGCCATCACTCGCTACAACCTGATCGACAGTTTCAAGCTTCCAATCAAGTGATAGTGGTAATGCTTTCAAAACTGGCTCGTTGGCAACAATAGGAGATAGAACTAACGCAGCACATCCACATTGCATAGACCAATTAAACAACTCATCAGCACATTCTTGGCTCGACAAGTCAGCACCCTCAAGCAGCAAGAGTCCTTTATCTGGGAGCTCTAAAACGCTCTCATGATTCAAGATTTCGGCATGAAGCACGCCACGCAAGAAACGCCCTTTACGGTTAGCAGCCAAGGAAGGTGATAAAAATATTTCCATACAAATCACCTAGTTTGTAACAAACGTTAAACGCATTTTTAAAATCCCTTTTTGCACTAAGGCTATACGCTGCGTATCGGTCAACTGTGGTTCATGCTGGCTATTAACTGCTGTGAAAATATCTTGCCATGTAGCTAAATCGACATCAGTACCTTCAAGAACACGGCCTGCAACTTGCGTCCACTGTTCAATTGTCTTTTCGCTTAACAACTGTAATTCATTCAAACTAAGCGTTTCAACATCACTAAATTTCAACTCAACAGGACTGTCTTGGTCTTGCGATCTGAGTAGCGGACGTAACATAGGCAGCAGTTCATTAACACGAGAAACTGCACGACTCTTTACAGCCTCGAGATTATTTTTAATTGTCAGCAACTGCCCTTGTAATGGCAAAACTTGCCCACGAATTGGACTTAGCAATTGCTCAGGAACATCACGCAAACTATCAAATTGACCGTTTTGCATACCTGCTCTTAAATTCTGACGCTTTGCCTCTGCATCAGTGGCAACGTCCTCAAGCGCATCTTCAATAAGCTGTAGTTTTTGAGTGATGACTGGCAGTGCATTAACATCCGCAATATGTTCATAGGCACTACTTGCACTACTGAGCATGCTTTCTAAATTGCTAGCAGACTGCTTTTGCTGATCAATATTATCAACTAGCTTTTCAAAGCTTGCCTTGAAAATACGATAGCTCGATATAATAGCGCCATTAATACTTGGCAATGCAATTTGCTGGTCAGTTTGAAGATTTAAACCCACCTCTGCAGCCAGTAGCGCTAACTTTTCATTTGCTTGAGCCAAATCGAGCTTACGCAAAGAGTGAAGTAGCGTATCGCTTCCCGCTTGTTGCTCTTTTTGCGCTGTAGCGCTGTCATGACTATCGCTCAATGCCCCGTCAATGATATTGCTCACAGTACGTAAGCACAGCGTGTAAAAAGCTTTAGGGAAGTACTCCAAACCCTCGCAATCGCTATCAATATCTACGATTAGATCCAAGACACGAGCTTTAATCCGCTGTGCACTATTTTCAACAAACTCAGCAAATAAACGTGCTTGCTCAACTCGCTGATACAGTGGTGTTTGCTTGTCATCCAAATCTAGAATATGGGCATCTTGTAGTACCATTTTAGAGGCTACAAGCGGCTTAACTTTATCTACCAACTCTAAGATACGAGCGCGCTTATCAATCAAAGCAGGCAAACTGCTCGCAGAAGCAAGGTCTCTAATCTCCGCAAGCTGTTCTTCCTCTTGCTTTAGGGTGTTGAATAAAGCACGAGCCTGCTTTAATTGCTCATCTGCTTCAACCGTTGCATAGCCCAGAGGAATGCGTCCAAGTGGTGCAAAAATATCATTAATACGCCCATAGCCATACACTCGACTCAGAGTCTCAACCTTTGTTTGATAACCTTCTGGCCCCTGACTGGTAAACCAGTTATGCGCTTCAGTAATAGCATTATCAAGCCGAGAGCGTGGATAGCTGAGCCACTTAGCTGTTCGATCGCTGGAGCTCTCTAAGCTCAATAAATTGAGCTGACCACACCACCACATCCAATCGTCAAACACATTTTTAGCAGTGATATTTGTTTCGGCGACATAACCGAAATACCATTGTTGCTTGGCTTTTTCAAAGGTCCATTGCTGATTCTTATTTGGTGCGGCAATGCATGCTAAAAACAAAGGTAACTGCGCCTGGCTGCGTTGTGGATTAGCCAGTTCAGTAAACAGTCCAGCGTGCTCATCAGCAGTAAAGCCTTTAGCCATAAAGCTACCTGGCACCTTGAGCTTATCCAACAAACTACTGAGTTCATCAGCCGCAACACCATGCTTTTGCTGAAGCCCCATCAGCCCATTAAGATCAGGATGAGCAATGGCTAGCGTAGCCCAGCCTTTAAATAACAAATCACGATCATTGTTTGATAGCTTGCCATCTGACTTAAGCGGCCAAGCAATCAAGCCCCGCTCGTTTAAACGTTGACGCCACTTATGAATAGCATCACTCGCAAAATGAGTTAGCGCTGTGAGTTTGTTTTTAAACTTCGCTGTAAAACTATCTAAGCTGAGTGTGAACTGATATTGCTGACAGTCACCCAGGTCTAAGCCAATACGCTCCAACTGATCCGCTTCACTCGGATTAATATAGTGCAGCAGTATCGTGTCACGTAGCGTCTCACTATCGTCTAAACGACTGTACTGCTCCATTAAGTGAGCAGATGCAGTGAGTGCCAACACTGGTGATTTACCATTATCCCTGCTGTAATCGCTGGCGAAGCCATACAAGCTATCTAGCTCGATTTTGCTGCTCACCCAAGCAAATAGGGCTTTACCCTCTGGGTGTAGCTTAAAAGCATCTAATGTTAACAAGCCGCCTTTCTGTCCGCGCGGGTTACTTAAAATAGCGAGCGGGTTGTCATCCGCCCCAGCTTTATTACTCAGCAGAATCTCATTGTATTGCCAGTTATTGTCCAGAACGCGAACAAAGCCGGTAAGCCTAGCCAGCAATTTGAGTATAGGTTTCTGCCCACTCTGCTTTTGTAACTCTGCAATGACCTGCTCGTGGCCATCACTCATATTCGGATCTTTAAAAATCATCGAATTATGCTGAGCGCTGCGATAACGTAAATCCAAACGCAACAACATCGCTACACTGGGACCGATATGAGTGGCCTCTGTTTCTGCTAATTCTGCGCTATCACCTACGAGCTTATGCCATAAAGCCTCTGCAGCAAATTCAATGCCAGGATGGTCATACAGCAAGGTCAACAAATACTTAAACTCACCCTTGGAGAGAGGCAACAAGATTGCATTGTTATCACCAGAATAAGCCTGCTCTTTAATGGAGAAGGTCCGCAAATTATCCAATAACGTATCTAAACTTAAGGCTTGCTCAACTGCAGGGTAATACCACTCATCCCCTTTACGAACAAAGTTAGCCTGCTCAAGTGCTTGGCGGCATTGCAAGCGATCTAAACTCAACTTTTGATAAAGCGCAGCAACGGGCTCCTGGTCTTCATTTTTCAGTTGCAGGATTTCAGTCGCCAGTGGCACCTCTGATAAAGGCACAGGTAGCTGACCGTATAAAAGTGTGCGACATGCCGCTAACAAAACTTGATCACGAATTTGAATGCCTTCGATAGCACCCTTATCTAATACATGCTTCGCGACACGCCCAGAGGCTGCAAGCACTGCTTCGAAGAGTTCTCCGACATCATCTAAACTGCGGCTTGCTTGTTGATACTGATGTAAAATCGCATCAACGTTCGCCATAACTACGTTAAACCAACCAAAGTTAGCACCACTCATGGCATAAGCGGCTTCGACTAAACCTGCTGGATAATCAAAGGCCAGCTTGCCCTCGTTACTTAAACTCGTGACATAATCAGATACATCAGCAAAAGCGTTATGCTCTAGCTCGACCAACTCAAAACGGCGCGCAACCGATTGAATCTCACGCAGTTGCTGACCGAGCAATGGTGAACAGAGTGCTACATAACGCAACCAAGGCAGTTTACGGCGCGGATCTTCTTCTTTAATAGCTTTACCAATTAAACGAATTGCTTGGCCGTCTAAGCGCTTACTATCATCATCTTCCAAGCCAAAGGTAGCGGCTTCAGCAACAGTTTCCAGCTCATCCAATACAACAAGTACATACTGAATACCAAAACGCTTTAAGTACTCATAAGCAGCTTGGACTAAGCCAACCACTAAAGAGTGGTCAATGTATAAACTCTCCTCACTATGCTCGGCACTCAACTGTAAAGCATCGCTAAACTCAGCTGCAGAAAACCCGGTTGGCATTAAGCGCTCATAGGCTTGCTTAGCAATTTCGCTTTGAATCGAACCATCAAATTTTAACGTCGCCAGTGGTAAGAGCGCCTGATACAAACCAAAAGCAAACCAGTTATCCGAGTTTTGGTAATCAGATGCCACTTGCGAATAACGGATATACAGCGCCAAGTATTTATCTTGCGCTTGAGTATCAAACAGCTGTTGGTCACATAGTTGTGCTTTCTCGTCACGCACAAACCAGCCTTTAGAGCAGTCGTTAATTTGCGCGATCAGCTCATGTCCTAAGCGCGATTTACCACGCCCCCACTCAGCTTCTACTGCGAACACATGAGCAAAGCGATCATCATCATGATCAACAGTATGCAAAAAAGTTTGAAAACGTTTAAAGAAGCGACTTTGCCCTACCAGTGGATCACGTGGCGGATAGTCAGAGACACCAGTAGCGGCCCAACGATGTTGTTTAGCTAGGCTTGCGACTACCTTATCGTCTAACTCAAAACTCATAATTAACGTCCTTAAACTGTTGAAATCAGCGGCTCACTGTACGCAGCTGTTTTTTAATTAGTAACGCTGGTAGATCAGCGATGTCTCTGGCCGGTTAACCGCTCCTCGCGAAGGCGTAAGGCGCTCTCTTTAATCGCTTTTTTAAGGTCAGGGCTTTTATAACCAAATATAGGGAATAATGGCAGACTGTAGCAGGCATCACCAAAATCCGGATGAATGCTATAAAACCCCAACTCACCGCGACCACCCTCTTTAAACTGCCAGAGCTTTTTGCTGAGTAAGCAGGCAACCAAGGGGCCTAGTGCTCGGTTTAAATCAGAGCTATTAGGCTGTGTGGGGTAGAGACTGATCTGTAACTGTGAAAGCACCGCTAATAAAAAGTCGGCTAGGCTACCCAGCAACACTTCATCACCTTCAGATCCCTGTACCCAGACACTGATTTCAGCGGGAGTAAAAGCATCTTGCCCGCTAGGTAAACTCAGCAGTAAGCCACCCCGCTGCTCAGCTGCCCAAGCATCCTGAGTAAAGACAAGAATGCTTAATAAAAACAACCAGGGCTGCTTTTGAAACAGCTCGGTTAAAGACAGCTTATCGTCTATTAGAGACTGCTCGGTAAGTAGCAATTTTTGATTGGGTGTTACACCCTTCAATAAAGTATTCGGCACTACCAATAACCGTCCAGCACACCAGTTTTGACTGGGTTCTTTACCGCTTGCATCAATAGCAAGGATTGCCAGCACATCGGTAGATTTGCGTGCAGCACCATCCAAAATAAAAGCTGCACGCAACACCCTGAGTAAAGAGGGCGTCGCCGCATTATCATTAAGACTGGTACCAATCAGCTCGCGCTCAAGCAGGTTTAGCGGTCCAGGCATAATAGTGGGCTGCGCTTGCTTATCTTCTAAGACAGCCAACACCCATGCGCTGGCACCGCCAAGCTGACTGATCAGCTTAATCAAAACCTGTGGATCTTGCATACTTCCAGCTTCACTGCAACGCGCAGCTGCGAGACTGAGCCAATGATTGCGAATAGCCTCATTAAGCCCAAGCAATGCTAGTTGCCATTCGCCTAGATTGGCTAGCTCACTAAAAGCAGCTAATAACGGCTGACTGAGAATATAAGCACTAGGGCTGGTCGTATTGCCTATAGGCTGTAGTAGGCGCTTAAGGATAGGCATTGCATCAAACAGATTAGAGCTTTTATCTGCAGCAAGACCACCCTGCTGCCAAAGCTCAGCGCAACACTTTGCTGCTTGCTCAGCTTTGGCATTCAGTTCCATTTGCTCAGTCTCGCTTGTACCCATCCTAGATATCTCCCTCTTCCGCAGCCTGAGCGCTTTCAAGAAGACGATATAGCTCATCTACATCGCTAAACAGGGGCTTAGCACCTTCCACCGCATAACCATCCAGACTCAACTTACTCAAAATAGTCTGGTCTAGGCTGGTATCACCATCATCTAACGCTTGCTGGGCTTGAATTAATTGATTCTCGGTAAGCTGACCTTCAATTATAGCTTCTACTAAGGCTTTCGCAGTCTGTGTTAAAAATTTTGCATAACGATATGCCAACCTTGCATTTAACAAAGCATCCGTACATTGCTCTTCGACTTCAACATCCAACCTTGGAATAAGTATGCGACCAATATCAGCTAAGGATGTGTGCTCTACTGTTGTTTTAACGGCCCACTGATTAAGCTGCAACTGACCTTCTGGGCGATTTAGCCAATGAGTTAATAACTCGCCTCTGATGGTTTTAGGCGTGAGCATCGCCACTCGTTGATTAACCAACATAGGCAACTCATCAGCAGTGAAGAATTGCGCGCGAAAATTACCATCCATACCAACAACAATCATTGCCTCTTTAGCATGATATTTCACTGCAGCTTCGTAGGCTTCATTGCTTACGCCAGTATCAAGACCTATAAAATCATCAAAGCCAATATTACGGATGCGAACAAGTGGAATGCCATCACCTTCAATAAAATCCTTGCTTGGCACAGGACAGCCTGATGCAAGCACAACAAGCTTACTCACTGGACTGTGTGGCAGAGCCTCAATAGCTTTAACCAAGTTCAAGTAATGTGAACGATAAGGTCGAGGGTCTAACCTATCGTCCAAGGTTTGTGCATTAACCATATTGAGCATTTGTGGTGGTTCATTGATAGGTAAGTTAAGATTACTTAATTGAACATCCACCATAAATCTAAGATTCTTGGCAAAAAAACGTAATTTCTCAGCCTGACGAACTTTATCTCCGATGTACCTTTGGGCCACACGGTCAGCAACGGGAGCTGGCAAGTCACGAAGGTCTTCAAGGTTAATTCCTGCTTGAACTGTGCCCGAGACATAACGACTGAAAATTGATTTAGCGATATTTGAGTTTAAATATGCGAGTAAAAACCTAGAGTCAATATTTTGCTCCTGAGCTGTTGGTAGTACCGCGCTGTGCTGCCCAATTACAGCAAAACAATCTTCTGTTAAAACTGCTGCATTACCAACATACCCACCAATAGCAACGACAATATCATTAGCTTTCAATCGACACCGTTTATTCTCCTCAAATTGCTCAAAGGATATTGACGCTGCTTCGTTATGATTAACTTGCCAGTTTCCACAGTCCTGCAGCCGTATTAGCTTGTACTTAGTTGCCTGCCAATCTGGACCTCGAACTCCATTTGTAATACATCTACCAGGATCAACCACAGCAGACAAAGGTTTACTATTAGTGTTTTTATCAAGTAGCTTAGTCGCTTCCAAACCTTCCGGATTATAAAATCCGCAATCAAGCCTGTGCTCAAGTATTGACGGAGTAATTTTTAAGCTATACATCAGTCAGCTCGCTTATAAGTCGACACAATCTGATCCAGGTCGTTTGGTACACCAGCGTTATAGTCTTCGATATTGTTTTTTACCAAGTACCCCAAAGTATCAGCAACAGCCATAAATACTCCAGTTTGCGGCTCGGGTAAAAACTGCTCTGGTTGTTTAGGGTTAGCACGACGTTTTTGCAAGTACATAATAGAGGTTTTAGCACCGGTACCCGAGAGTTTAAAGCAGTCACTGGGCAAAGAAATCACAGCTTTAACAATAGCTTTACCGCCAACAAACTCTCCCGTTCGCTCGTCCTTTTTCCCCATAATGTACTCTCGTACATAACGATCACCTGAGTTACATAAAATACCATCTGGCAGCACTATCATCAGACGACCACCAGGCTTTAACAGTTGTAAACAGCGATCAATAAATAGCACTGCCGGATCAATACTTGAAGTAGCTGGTTTCCACTTACCCTTAGCATCAGGCTTGCTACCTAATGCTAAACCTTCAGTTGTCGGATACAAGTTGTAAATAGGATTTTTATCAGTGCCGCCAACGCTACGTAAGTCAGTTCGATAGCCTGCCCAGGTAGGGTTGCCTTCCTCATCCAGCTCTAGGTCCCCTGTATCCTGCCAGCGCATCTTCAAGTGATCATAGTAAGCATTGTAGCTATCGACCACTTTTTGCGTAGGGCGGAAGCCTCCGAGCACTTGCTCCATATTGGCCTCGTAGTTTGCCTTCGAGCTTTGGCCGTTTTTGCCTTTATCAAACTTAGGCGTGCCAAAAGGTGGGTTAGTGCAAATCAAATCAAAACTATTCGGCTGCAGCGCTTTAGTGGTCAGTGAGTTATCTGTATAGAAAATCTGTGCTTTGGGCGCACCTTGCAGCGCCATATTCACTCGAGCCAGCATAACCATTCGCGGCGCAGCGTCAGCACCGGTAAAAGCGTTGTTACGCAAGGTTTGCTTGAGCTCTTGCTTTTGCTGCTCACTTAAACCGCCCAACTGCGTTTCTATTAAGCCATCAATTTGACTGAGCGCTACCGAGCCAAAACCAAAAGAGCCGCAAGTTGGGTCACAAAAACGGAAGTCCCCATTAGCTAGTCGCGCCATTAATAGATCATCTTCAGCCATGTCATGAATAGCGATTTCCAGCATGGCCTGCTTTACGGGGTTCGGTGTCAGGTATACCCCAAGCCCACCTTTCGACTCAAAGTTAGCGCGCAAGAACACATCAAATACACGCCCAAGCAAATCACCAGAAACATCCCCTAGGGTGCCGTTCGGTTTAATTGTCTTACCATCATTACTTATTACAGGACCCAGGTTCTGAATGGCTTCAAGCAAATCTAGGTAGTTTTTTGCAACAGATAAACGTAGGTGCGTATCTTCAGAGAAAATGGCATTTCTAGAGCCATCATCACTGGTTACAACATAGTCGGGGTGTGCCTTAAAGGCATTAAAAGCATCTTTAATCAGAGCAACTGCTTTATCGCCATGCTTCTCAACATATTGCCAGTTGTACACATCACCAAATAAGTGCGTGCTGCCCTGCTTATCAACAAAAGTAATATCTGGGTGATAGACACGAAAGCTTTCCAAGAACAACAGCTTAGCTACTTCTTCGATAATGTCGTTTTTATCGTTCACCTTATCTTTAGTTACGCGATAAACATTTTCATGAAAGGCATCAAAACGCTGCATCAAACGTGTATAGATACGCATAGACCAGCGGAATGTTGGATCACGCTCTAAGCGATCATAGCTGCGTAACTCTTCTAACGATGGCAGAGCATCAACACCATGAGTACCATCAGAGTTATCACTACCAAACAGGCTCAGCACTCGCTGATTAGTGATATCAGCGACTACAGCAAAGGTTGGCCAGTCGTTAATTTCATCCAGCAATTCAGAAGCTAGCAAGTCAAACTTAGCTGTATCAGCTGCATACTCCCAGTGACCTTCAGCCAAAACAATCAGCATAACTGGCGGAGTAAGGTTACCTTCGTGCATACCTCTAACCAGTCCAGCCATTGCAAACTCGTGCGTAGGCAGCATTACAAGGGGTTGGTCAAACTGGCTATGCTGTTTAACTAAAGCGTTGAATAAGCTTTCTAGCTGTTGTTGCTGATTAGCATTTTTACTGTTTTTCGACATGATGTTCTTCTTAAATTCAAAATAGGTTATGAGCTGCTACTCAGCACTAGAAAAGGACCTTTAACTTCAAGCACAGAATCTTGTTGAGCCAATCTGCGTATATGCTGCTCAGTCACTGTTACGCCCACTGGTAGCTTTTTCAATACGCTAGCCAACAACATGCGCCCATTAGCTTGTTGCTTCAATAAAATGACTATGTGCTCTGTAATATTGACTGGAGCTTGGTAGCTTGCAGATGTTTCAGCTTGAGGAAGAGACGCTGGTAGCGCTGCCAGCCAGAGTGCGACTTGATGCTGATTAAAATTAAGTGATTGCCAGAGCTGGGCATGCTCAACCCATAGCTGCTCAAGCGTTTGCGGCTGACGCTGCAGGTCTGCGATCAGTCGCAGTAACGTATTATCAAGTGATTTCTGATCCATAATTTATTCTTACTCCTAAACGGCTGAGCGCACACAGCCTGCAAACAATCACATTTTACACGTTAGATATTGATTATTTCTAATACCAGCATTTACAGAATAAACAGCCACTACAAACCCTACTGAACGCATCCAGACAGATCAAATAATTCTCTCTGCAGACGTTATTTACACATTGATTGCTGTGCTCTTGAGCAAGCAGAATTAGGCTGCAATAGCCTTGAGTTATGCCGTAATTAGATACGACTGTGCTAGGCATTAACACTTGGCGTCATTTCTAAACGCTTTGTCAGCACCACACAAGCCTTAATTCAAGAGTAATTTCATCCTTTTCATTTTCCATAGACGACTCGCTCGATGGGCTTGCATATAAAACGTCAGTTACAATTTATCCTTGAGTCATAAAGTACCATTGATAGACATTTAAACAATGAGGTGCTTTGAGACGTAGCTGTACGGTTAGACCAGCATAAACCCAAATCTAAAGGACCTCTCACAAGCTAACCTCAGCAGTATCTATTGTTCAATAATTGAAAGCATGTGTTGCATGAAATCATTTATGCTTCAATTAAAAGGGAAATTGCGCACTAAATTGAGCAGCCGCAAACGCAGGACTAGGGCTATAGCGAGCAAGTGCATCTAAATGTACATAACCGAACAAATGCTTAAGATATTCGTTCGTAACGTGTGCTTCTACCACCACCCACTGACTTTACTTCATGCGCGCCTACTAAGCGCTTGAGCAGCCATGTCGCTTGCATAGGTGAAATACGACACAAATCAGCAAGATCAGCACGCTTAATACTACCGTTTTTATCAATGTAGTTAAGCACCATCTGTTCATGCTAAATGAGGGCTGAAGCCAGGCTGACGAATATACTCTGCTTGCTGACCAGTACTTTGATAAAGCTGAGCGCTCAAGGTATAGGTTCCACCTCTACCGGTTCCGTGCGACTCCAGCAATCCAATTTCAACCAGCTTCTCTAAAGTGGCGCGCACATTGGTTTCAGTCTTTTGTACAGTCGCAACAAAGTCAGCCGTAGTTAGTCGGCGCTCTTCTCGCAAGCGTGACAAGATGATCAGTGAGTCAATTGGTAATCCACCCAGCTTGTCCTCATGTTCGACTACCATTTTCAGAAACTCTAAATCAGGTGCTGCATTGGATAAGCTCAGACTGACTGTATAGCTGTTAGATAAAGAGTAATCCGGTGCTGGGCGGCCATAGCGCAGCATGCCTTCAAAAATTCGGTCGATACCACGCCCTGTCCTTTCCGCTAAACCGATGCGCTTAATAATGTCAGCTAACAATGGGTTGCGTGATCGTGGCGATACCACTAGCAAGTTCGTCAGATTCACCCCATCAATAAACCCACCAGGACTACTGATGTTAAGGCCATCGTCATCCAGCTTTACGTGAACCGCTCTTAGCATGCTGTAGTCACGGTGTACCAGTGCATTAACAAAGGCTTCACGAAAGCCACGTCGATCATAATTAGGCACTGGAACGCGGAACAGTCCAACTTGGATTTCGTCTTCGACCACCCATGGTTTAAACTGTAAATATACCTCTTCAAAGGTCTCAAGCAGCGGCTTACGGTAAAACTCATTGACCTGGACATCGGTGCCACGTAACACCTGAAACGCCACCTCGTAGCTTGGCAGGTGCTGTCGCAGTAGTGATTCAGTACCGAGCAATAACAGCCCCGCA
>Ga0172382_10009989_pt1 | contig 12827 bp, 11 predicted proteins | sample Leawel138RmetaG_FD_122245 | JGI IMG/M metagenome (GOLD analysis project Ga0172382, IMG submission 122245) | Leachate microbial communities from a municipal landfill in Southern Ontario, Canada - Leachate well 138R metaG | ecosystem: Engineered > Solid waste > Landfill > Unclassified | place...
GGCGGTACTGGGCTCCCAGGTCCGGCGCACCCCCACTTACGTTCACGTCTCCGATTCGCCGCCGCCCATCGAGCAGCCAACGGGCGCCCTGCTCTCCGCTTACGAACTGGCCCGCGACGCCACTGTGCGCATCGAGGCGCGCCGCGGTAACTGGAACGGGCAAGTGATCGGGGTTGGCACCGGCTTCTTCGTAAGCGAAGACGGCATGCTGCTTACCGCGTACCACGTGGTGGACCCCAGCAACACCTCGGTCAGGAACCCGTACTACGTGGCCATAACCGCCGACGAGCGCGTGTACCGCCTCGAGATGGTCGGCTTCGACGCGTACCTCGATCTGGCGGCGCTGCGCGCCAACGTTACCGGCCCCGTGCCGTACCTGCAGCTGGCTGACCGCGCGCCCACGACCGGTACACCTGTCGTGGCCATCGGCAACTCGCGTGATGACTTCCTGGCGCCCCGCGCCGGTCGAGTGACCAGGCTCGGCGTGCAAGCCAGCCGTGCCGACTTCGCGGACGACACCATGGAGCTCACCAACTCCCTCGCCCCCGGCGATTCCGGTGGGCCCGTGGTCAACAACCGCGCCGAAGTGGTGGGCGTCGTCAGCTTCATCAGTTTCAACCCGAGCGCCATGAGCACGCAGAGCTTCATGCCGCCGTTCCTGCAGGGCCTCAGCCTCACGCGCGATTTCGCTAGTTACGCGGTGCCGCTCACCGCTAGCTCCGACGCTGTGGCGGCTGTGGTCTCAGGCGAAGCGCGTGACTGGCCCCTCATCGGCTTCTCGTGGGCCCATAACGATTACCAGCCGGGTCGCAGCGCCCACGATCTGGGCCCCAGGCCCGGGCCGGTGGTCAACTTCGTGGCGCCGGGCGGCCCCGCCGAGTTGGCGGGCCTGCGCAGCCGCAGCCAGGAGACCGTTACTAACCCGGACGGTACCCGCGCCATCGTGCAGCTAGCCGACGTCATAGTGGCGCTGGACGGCGTGGCTACCCCCACCTTCTACGACCTGCTCGCCCAGGTGAAGACCAAGAGCATCGGGGACGTGGTGACCCTCACCGTGCAAAGGGGCGCCGCCACCTACCGCATGGAGCTTGAACTAGGGGCCCGCAACTCCGTCTTCGCCGGCGGCTGACCGCACACGTACCTGAACCCAGAACGAAACCGGCGCACCCTGAATGGGTGCGCCGCATCTTGGTGGGCGATAGTGGACTCGAACCACTGACCTCGTCGTTATCAGCGACGCGCTCTAACCGGCTGAGCTAATCGCCCCTGTTGGAGCGCCCCAGCAGGCAACGTGACCGCCGGTTGGGGCGTTCCTGCCGCTGCGAGAGCGAAGAAGAATGTATCACGGGCCCGCTATGAGGGTCAAGCAACGTTGAAGCGCCCGGTAGCGCCGTTATGATGCCCTTGATGATAGAGAAGCTTTACCTCGCCAAACCGCGCGGCTTCTGCGCCGGGGTGGTGATGGCCATCGACGCCGTGAAGGACGCCGCCGCGGAAGCGCGTGAAAGCGGCGAGGGAGACATAGCCGTCTACCACGACATCGTGCATAACCGCACCGTGGTGAACCGCCTCGAGGACGACCACGCCGTAACGTTCGTGGAGCGCCTCGACGACCTCGAGGACGCCAGGCAGGAGGCCGCGCAGCAGGGCCGCACGCTCGGCTCTACGGTGGTGTTCAGCGCGCACGGCGTTAGCCCCGTGGTGCGCCAGCGCGCCGCTCAGCTCGGGCTCACCACCATCGACGCCACCTGCCCCCTCGTGACCAAGGTCCATAACGAGGCCAAGCGCTACGCGGCGCAGGGCTTCCACATACTGCTGGTGGGCGATTCCACGCGCCATCAGGAGGTCATCGGCACCCGCGGGGAGGCGCCGGAGCAGACCACCGTGGTGTCGGTGGTTGGCAACCGCAAGCACGACCCGGAGTTAGCGGACCCTCTCACTGTAGAAGTGCCCGACCCCGACAAGGTCGTGGTACTGACCCAGACCACGCTGTCGGTGGACGACACCATGAAGACCGTCGAGATCCTCAAGCAGCGGTTCCCGAACCTGGTCGTGCCGCCCTCCGACGACCTCTGCTTCGCTACCAAGAACCGGCAAGACGCCGTGCGGCAGATGGCGCCCAACGTGGACACCTTCCTGGTCGTTACTAGCGCCGCTAGCTCGAACGGCATGCGCCTGCTGGAACTGGCTCAGGACCTAACCGGCAACGCGCACCGCATAGAGTCGGTGGCCGACATCGACCCGGCGTGGCTCGTGGGCGCCCGCAGCGTGGGCGTCACGTCGGCCGCCAGCACCCCAGACGACCTGGTCCAGGACGTCGTCGCTCACTTCCGCGGCCTGAACCCTGACCTGCAGCTGGTGGAGGAGGGCGAGTGGGAGAACATCGTCTTCCGGAAACCGCGCAAGGTGCCGCCCCCGGAGCCCGCCTCGGTCACATGAGCGGTCGCCCGCAGACCGGGCCTGGCCGACGCCGGGAACGCGTGGTGCTGTCGCTGGCTCCCATGATGGAGCTGACCGACCGGCACTTCCGTTACCTGCTGCGTCAGGTCACCACCCGCACCCTGCTTTACACCGAGATGGTCACCTCGCAGGCGGTGCTACATGGCGACCGCGAGCGGCTGCTTGGCTTCCACCCCGCCGAGGGGCCCGTGGCGCTGCAACTAGGGGGCGACGACCCCACCAAGCTGGCGGCGGCGGCCCGCATCGGGGCCGACATGGGTTACGCCGAGGTGAACCTCAACGTTGGTTGCCCCTCGGACCGCGTGAAGAGCGGCAACTTCGGTGCGTGCCTAATGGCGCAGCCGGAACTGGTAGCCGACTGCATGATAGCCATGCGCGAGGCTGTGACCGTGCCCGTAACGGTCAAGCACCGGATCGGCATAGACCATCAGGACAGCTACGAGGAGATGCAGCGCTTCGTGGCGGTGGTGGCCGCCGCCGGGAACGGTTCGAAAGGGGAGCCCGCCGCGGACGCTTTCAGCGTGCACGCCCGCAAAGCGTGGCTGAGCGGCCTGAGCCCCAAGGAGAACCGCACCGTGCCGCCCCTGCGGTACCCGGACGTGTACCGCTTGAAGCGCGAGCTGCCGCACCTGATCGTGGAGCTGAACGGCGGCGTGAGCAGCCTAGAGGAGGCGCGCACCCACCTTCAGCAGGTCGACGGCGTCATGATCGGTCGAGCCTTCTACGAGGACCCGCTGCGCTTCGCTGCCGCCGACGCCTTGATAGCGGAGCTGCTGGGCGAAGGCACCGGTGATCAGTCTGATCGGGCCAGCCACGCCGGGCCACACCCCACGCGGCGCGCGGTGGTGGAGGCCATGTTGCCTTACATAGAGGAACGCCTGAGCGCGGGTACGCCGCTGCAGGCCATCACCAGGCACATGCTCAACCTCTTCCGCGGTCAGCCGGGCGGCAAGGCGTGGCGCCGCCACCTCACGCAGAACGCTCACAGGCCCGGCGCTGGTGCTGGTGTGGTGTTAGGCGCGCTGGCCGCGCTGCCTACCGAGGTGACCGACGCGCCGCTCGTGCCAGACTTGGCAAGCGAACTCGTCGCCTAGCTACGGCCGCCACCGCGCCCTGCGTGCACGCTGGGTTGGGGCCGCCGCTCGGGCCACAGTTCAAGCCACGGGTTAAGCCACCGTGCGGGCCAGGTACTGCCTGGCGATGATCAGGTGCTGGATTTCGTCGGTGCCCTCGCCTATGCGCGTCAGGCGCGCGTCGCGCCACATGCGCTCCACCTCGTAATCGCGAACGTAACCGTAACCGCCCAAGATCTGGATCGCCGCGTCGCAAGCGTCCACACCCGCCACGCTGCCCTTGAGCTTCGCCATGGCGGCGGCCTCCGTGTAGTCGCGGCCCTGGTCGCGCAGGGTGGCCGCCTTGCGCACCAGCAGGCGCGCCGCTTCCAGCTCCATGGCCGCCGCCGCGATCTTGAAGGCCACCGCCTGATGGCGCACTATGGGCCGGCCGAACTGCTCGCGTTCGCTGGCGTAGCGGGCCGCTACCTCCAGGGCAGCGCGGCCGAGGCCAATGCCCATGGCGCCTATGCCTATGCGGCCCCCCGCCAGCACCGCCGTCACGTCGTCGAACGCCTGCCCGCGCGTGCCGAGCAGTTGCTCGCGCCCTACCTGCACGGCTTCGAACGTGAGGGGCGTGGTGTCGGACGAGTGCAGGCCGAGCTTCTTCTCAGGCTTGCCGCGCTGCAGGCCGGGGGCGTCGCCGGGCAGCACGAAGGCGCTGATGCCCTTAGCGGGCCGTTCGCCTGGTAGCGCGTTGTCGGTCCTGGCTACCACCACGTACGTGCCGCCCACGGTGCCCTGCGTTATGAACTGCTTGTTGCCCGTTATCTGGAAACCGTCACCGACCTCTTCCGCGCGTGTCTGCAGCGAGGCCGCGTCCGAGCCGGCGCCGGGTTCGGTCAGCGCCCACGCGCCGAGGCTCTCGGCGGTGGCGAGCTTAGGGAGCCACTCCTGCTTCTGCGCCTCGTTGCCAGCCCTAAGCACGTGCCCCGTGCAGAGCGAGTTGTGCGAGGCGACCGTGAGGCAGAGCGAACCGTCCACCGCCGCGATCTCCTCGATGATGAGCGCGCTCGTCATGGTGTCCAGACCCGCGCCGCCGTAACGCTCCGGCACCTGCAGGCCGAAGATGCCCATGGCACCTAACGCCTTCACGATGTCGAACGGGAACTCACCGGACTCGTCCCTGGCTATGGCGCCGGGCGCCACCTCAGCCTGCAGGTAATCGCGTAACGGGCCCAGTACGGCGCGCTGGTCGGCGGTCAGGTCGAACCAGGCCGCCTGGCTGGATGCTCTCGTGGTCATGAGGTCAAGGTAGCGTGACTGCCGCGCGTTTATATGTGCGCTACCGCTTCCTGGTACACTCCCCGCCATGCAAGACGGCTACTGGTTGAGGGGCATACGCGGCGCGACGACCGTTGACAAAGACGACGCGGACGAGATCCTGACCGCCACGCGGGAACTCCTGGTGGAGATGCTCGCGGTGAACAAGATCGACGACTTCGACGTCATCGCCTCCATCTTCTTCACCACCACGCCCGACCTTCACGCCACCTTCCCGGCGGAGGGCGCCCGCGCGCTGGGCATGACCCTCGTGCCGCTCCTCTGCTTCCAGGAGATACCGGTGGCCGGACGCCTCGAGAAGTGCATCCGCGTGATGATGCAGGTGAACACCACTAAGAGCCAGGCGCAGATGCGTCACGTTTACCTGAAGGGCGCGCGCTCGCTCAGGCCCGATCTATCCAGCGCTCAGTAATTAGGTAGCTGCGCGTCAGTCGTCGTTGGGTCTGTAACCCAGCACCAGCGCGTCCTGCAGGTCCTTGAGCATGGCCTCAATGCGCGCCTCCCGAACCCGGTAGTAGGAGCGGTTGCCGCGCTTGACGACCTCCACGAGCTCCAGGTCGCGTAGCAGGCGCAGGTGCCCACTGGCGGTGGGTTGACTGACGCCCAGCTGGCGCGCGAGGTCGCCCACCGTGAGGGGGAAGCGGCGCAGGCGGCTGACCAGCACCAGCAGCATGAGGCGGGTGGGGTCCGCGAACGCCTTGAGGTTGGCGGCCAGGTCATGCACGTGCTGGCGGCGCTCGTGGAAGAGCCGCTCGGACCTAACGCCGAAGCCCAGGTAGAGCACCTTGCCGATCTCGAACTTGAAGCCGCCCATGGAGGCGAAGTAGAGGGGCGCCACCACCAGGCGCACGTGCTCGCTCCGCAGTTTTATCTCGGCTACGGAGCTCTCGAGGCTCACGAAGTGGTGCGGCGGCAGGCCCTGCAGCAGGTCGCCGGTCACGCCGGCCTTCTCGAGCAGGGTGTTGGTGGCGTCCTGCGACGTCTCGCGCCCTTCCAGGATCCAGTCGGGTTCCAGGTGCGACCACAAGCCTGTGAGCGTACGGTGAAGCGCGTTGGCGACCGAGCTGGTGCCGAGCAGTTCGAAGTTGGCGAGTAGCTGCTTGCGCAGCTTGCCCCCGCTGCTCGTGGGCGGTGGTGGCTTGTCATGACCGCCGATGTTGAGCGTGTCTAGGTCGCGCACCATGATGCGGGGCAGGCCCGGCAGGTCGTTGAGGAAGCGCTCAGGTGAGTCGTCCAGCGCGTAGCCCAGAGCGGACGCCATGAGCAGCGGCTCGTAACGGGTCCAGTGCGCGCCGGCGAACAGCTCGCGCGCTTCCGTGAACCACTCGGGTGGGTCCGCCTCGAGCTGCCGCAGCCACGGCAGGGCGGCGCTGATGGCCGGGTTGGCGGGACCCACCACCCGGTAGAAAGCGTACGAGAGTTCTTGAACGGGGGCCGGTTTGACCTCGACCTTGAGCTGCTCCCCCGCTACCCCCATGGTCGGCGCCATCAGGCGCGCCACTCCTTAGCGGGCAATAGGGAACCGCCGTCGACGGTGGCGTTGGTGACCTTATGTGCGCGCGTTAGGCGCACCTCGAGTAGGGCGTGATCGTTGGTCTCCGGACCGATGAGCGACTTGCGCACGAAGTAACCGGAACCTTCCAGACTCATCTCGCTGGTCTTGGAGAGCCTCACCTTGATCACCTCGCCGTTCCTATCCGTGCGCACTTGGCACAGTAGGAAGTTGCCGTCCTCGCGGAACCGGGGATCCTGCCGCCGGAACATTCCGAACATGTGGCTATTGTAGCTTCACGTATGTTACTGGACCCTTACTGGCTAAGCCCAGGACGCCAACGGACAGCGGAACCGGGGGCGGCTACGGGCACGCGGCGCGCCGGCGTAGCGCCGATATGGACCGCGTCGACCGCACACGAACCATGAGACGCACGCTGAAGGCCGCGTTCCAGGCGGCGGTGGCCGCCGCCGACCCGGCCGTGGTGCTACCGCCCCACCTGCCGCTCGACCTGGCTGGCGGGCGCTGGGGCAGGGTGATAGTGGTCGGCGCAGGCAAGGCAGCCGAACCTATGGCGCGCGCTGCTGTGGCGCACCTGCAGCGGCAGCACCCGCACGTGCGCTTAGAGGGCGTGGTGGTGGCGCCGCACCTACCGCCCGGTACACAGCCCGTCGTGGCGGTGGGGCGGGCGCGGGAGGTGAGCGTGCTGCGCGGCGCTCACCCTGTTCCTGACGAGCACGGTCTGGCCGCCACCCGGCGGGTCATGCAGCTGGTGGCGGGCGCGGGCCCTGGCGACCTCGTGGTGGTGCTGCTTTCAGGTGGAGGTTCCGCGCTGCTCACCGCGCCAGCTGGCGTGACCTTGGAGCGCAAGGCCGCTCTGACCCGTGCACTGCTCGCGTCCGGCGCCACCATCGCTGAACTCAACACCGTCCGCAAGCACCTCTCCGCAGTGAAGGGCGGGCGTCTGGCGGCGCTCGCGGCTGGCAACGGTGCCGAGGTGCTGACGCTGGCCGTGTCGGACGTGGCCGGCGACGACGCCAGCACCATAGCTTCGGGTCCGACCGTGCCCGACCCCACCACGTACCAGGACGCGCTGGCGGTGGCGGAGCGTCACGTTCCGCACATGACCGACGTTCTGACGGAGCTGCGCGCCGGCGCGGCGGGCTTGCGCCCCGAGAGCCCCAAGCCGGGCGACGAGCGCCTGCAGCGGGCGCGGTACGTGCTGGTGGCGGATCCCGGCAGCAGCGTCGCCGCCGCCAAGGCGGTGCTAGAGGGGGCCGGCGTGACCGTGGTCGATCTGGGCGCCACCCTTGAAGGGGAAGCGCGCGTGGTGGGCGCAGAGCACGCCACGTGGGTGCACGCTCAGTTGCACGCTCAGGTACACGCGATGGCGCCGGCAGAGGTGCACGCGAAGACGCAGGGCCAGGCGCAGGCCGCAGCCGCCGGTCCGGTCGCGCTGTTGTCCGGAGGCGAGCTGACGGTGACGCTGACGGCGGCCGGTCAGGAGTGTGCCGGGGCGGGGACGGGCAGGGGAGGCCCCAACGGTGAGTACGCTCTGGGCTTGGTAGCGGCGTTAGCACGTGCCTCCGGCGCCGCTGCTTCGGCTAACCCCACTAGCGGCTTGGGCGGCGCGGGTTTCGACCTGTACGTCCTGGCCGCCGACACCGACGGGCTAGACGGCGGCGGCTCCGCGTTGAACGGCTCCGCGTTGAACGGCTCTGAGCTGAACGGCCCTGAGCTGGCCGGCTCTGAGCTGGCCGGCCCTGAGCTGATGGACCCTGAGCTGCCCGCAGCGGAACCGGCCGCGCTGGCTGGCGCCGCCGGCGCCCTGTTCGGACCGGACGAACTGGCGGCGGTCGAGCTGCGTGACGTAGAGCACGCTCTGGAGGAGCACGACTCGCACGGGTACCTGCAGCGCATGGGAGGGCTTTTCGTAACCGGGCCCACCGGCACGAACGTCAACGACCTGCGGATAGTGCTGCTAGTACCGGCGGAGCGCTGAAGCTGTCAGTTGGGCGCGTCGCCCCAGCACGCGTCCTTCCGGTTATGCTCCGCCAGCCATGGCGCGCATCCTCCCAGCCACCACTCAAGCTATCGCTGAGGCCGTTGCGGCCCTGCGAGCAGGGCAGCTGGTGGCTTTCCCTACCGAGACGGTTTACGGCCTGGGAGCGGCGGCCCGCAACGCGGCCGCGGTCGAGCGTATCTATGCGGTCAAGGGCCGCCCGCGCGGCCACCCCCTCATCGTGCACCTACCTGGACCAGCGGCGCTGGGGGAATGGGCCGTAGCCTCCGAGCTGGCGCACGCGCTAGCGCACCGCTTCTGGCCCGGGCCCCTCACACTGGTGCTCGAGCGGTCCCCGCTCGTGCCCGACGTTGTTACCGGTGGGCAGGAAACGGTGGCGCTGCGGGTGCCGCGGCACCCGGTGGCGGCCGCGCTCCTCACGGCGTTCGGCGACGGCGTAGCGGCGCCCTCAGCTAACCGCTTCGGGCGCATAAGCCCCACGCGCGCGGAGCACGTGTCGGCCGAGTTCGAGGAGGACCTGCTGATCTTGGACGGCGGTCCCAGCGAGGTGGGTCTCGAGTCCACCATCCTCGACCTGAGCGGCGTAGAGAAGGGTGAGGGGATCAGGCTCCTGCGGCCTGGCGGCGTGCCCGTGGCCGCTATCGAGGAGTTCACCGGTCAGCGCGTTCTCCTGCCGAGCGACCTAAGCGCACCGGAGCGCGCCGGCGTGCCCAGGGTGTCCGGCAGTCTGGCCAGCCACTACGCGGCGCGGGCGCCGTCTGAGTTGGTGGCCCCGGCGGCGCTTATAGCGGCGGCACATGCGGGCGGCCAGCGGGTGGCGGTTCTGGCGCTGCAGGCGGCGCCCCAGGGGTTCGCTGGTGAGTGGTTGCAGCTGCCCAGCGACCCCGTGCGGTACGCGCAACGGCTGTACTCCGCCCTGCGCCAGCTAGACGCTGGCGAACCCACCCGCATACTGATAGAGGCGGTCCCCGCAGGCGCCGAGTGGCTAGCCGTGCGCGACCGCTTGACTCGCGCCACCGCCCGGGGTGGGGCATAAGTGGGTGCGTTCAGTAGCCGCTATGCTGAGCCCCGGAACCTCCCGCAGCGCGGCGGACCCCTGGTCGTATAGGTACTTGCGCTACCGCCGCGTCTTTGGCTATACTCGGTAGGTTTCATTCGCCCTCGGCCCGCAGCGCTGGGTCCAGGGCAAGTTTGTCGTGTGCTGCCAATTCGGCCGTGAACGACGTCAGACCGCCAATCAGTCGTTACCCGCGTTCGTGGCCTTGAGTCATCCAGAGCCGCGCCAAGAGTGGGCGCGAGATCAGAAAGAGGGAGTGATCGTTCTGCCAACCGTGAACCAGCTGCTCCGCAAGGGGCGCCACAAGGTAGCCAAGAAGAGCAAGACGCCAGCGCTCAAGGGCTCGCCCCAGCGCCGTGGGGTCTGCACCGCCGTCAAGACCCAGACCCCTAAGAAGCCGAACTCGGCTCTCCGCAAGATCGCTCGTGTCCGCCTCTCCGGCGGCCAGGAAGTCACCGCGTACATCCCGGGCGAGAAGCACAACCTGCAGGAGCACTCGGTGGTGCTCATCCGCGGCGGTCGTGTCAAGGACCTCCCGGGTGTGCGTTACCACATCGTTCGCGGTGCGCTCGACGCCCAGGGCGTCGGTGTCGGCCGTTACGTACAGCGCAACAAGGGCCGTTCCAAGTACGGCACCAAGAAGCCGAAAGGGAAGTAAGCAAACATGGGACGCAGAAGACGCGCTGAGATCCGTCGGCTAGAGCCCGACCTGGTCTACTCCGATACCACCGTGACCGCGCTCATCAACAAACTGATGCGCGACGGCAAGAAGAACGCCTCCAGCCGGATCTTCTATGGCGCTTGCCGCCTGATCCAGGAGCGCAGTGGCCAGGAACCCCTCAAGGTGTTCCGTCAGGCTCTGGACAACATCAAGCCGCGCATCGAAGTGCGCAGCCGCCGCGTGGGTGGCTCCACCTACCAGGTGCCCGTTGAAGTCATCCCCCGCCGCGCCCAGTCGCTCAGCCTGCGCTGGCTCGTAGCCGCTTGCGACGCGCGCCCCGAGCGCACCGCCGTTGAGCGCGTAGCCGGAGAACTCCTCGACGCCGCCGCCGGTCGCGGTGGTGCCGTCAAGAAGAAGGAGGACGTCGAGCGCATGGCGGAAGCCAACCGCGCCTATGCCCACTACCGTTGGTAACCCCCGGGTTCCCCCGAGTAGAGCTCGATCACGACTACTGTTATGAGTAAAGCGACCACAGCAACTGACCTAAGCAAAACGCGCAACATCGGCATCGCCGCGCACATCGACGCGGGCAAGACCACGCTGACCGAGCGCATCCTCTTCTTCACCGGCCGTATCCACAAGGTGGGCGAGACCCACGAGGGCGCGGCGCAGATGGACTGGATGGCGCAGGAGCGCGAACGCGGTATCACCATCACCTCCGCCGTTACCCAGGCGTTCTGGCACGACACCCGCATCAATGTCATCGACACCCCTGGGCACGTGGACTTCACCATGGAAGTCGAACGCTCCATGCGCGTGCTCGACGGCGCCGTGGCGGTGTTCGACGCCAGCCAGGGCGTAGAGCCCCAATCCGAGACCGTCTGGCGTCAGGCCGACAAGTACCACGTCCCCCGCATAGCCTTCGCCAACAAGATGGACAAGACGGGCGCCAGCTTCCAGCTCGTGCTCGACTCCATGGAGGAGCGGCTTGGTGCTGTGGCCGTGCCGCTGCAGTGGCCCATCGGCGCTGAAGACACCTTCGAGGGCATGATCGACCTGGTAGATCAGAAGGCCATCTACTACCACGACGATATCGGTCAGAAGATCGACGTTGAGGACATCCCCGCCGAACTGCAGGCGCTGGCCGACGAGAAGCGCGCCGTCATGATCGAGCGCCTCGCCGACGTCGACGACGACGTGGCCATGCTGTTCCTCGAAGGCGAAGACGTGCCCGTGGACGTCCTGCGCAAGGCTATCCGCCGCGCCACCATCGACCTAGACATCTTCCCGGTCGTGTGCGGCTCCGCCCTCAAGAACAAGGGCGTTCAGCGCCTCCTCGACGCAGTGTCGTACTACCTGCCGAGCCCGCTGGACATCCCCGCCGTCAAGGGCATCAACCCCGACACCGGCGAGGAGGAGACCCGCCCGGCCGACGTGAACGCGCCGACCGCCGCGCTGGCCTTCAAGATCGCCACCGACCCGTTCGTGGGTCGCCTCGTGTTCGTACGCGTGTACTCGGGTGCCCTCACCTCCGGCAGCTACGTCTACAACGTCACCAGCCGCCGCCGTGAGCGCATCGGTCGCCTCCTCAAGATGCACGCCAACTCCCGCGAGGAAGTGGAGACCATCGAAGCCGGCAGCCTCGGCGCCGTGGTGGGCCTCAAGGACACCTCCACCGGCGACTCGCTGGTAGATGCCGATAACCCCATCATCCTTGAGTCCATCGAGATCCCCGAACCGGTCATCACCGTGGCCATCGAGCCGGCCTCCAAGGCGGACCAGGACAAGCTCACCAACGGCCTCATCAAGCTGACCGAAGAGGACCCCACCTTCCGTGTCGAGACCGACGCCGAGACCGGCCAGACCAAGATCTCGGGCATGGGCGAGCTGCACCTCGACATCATCGTGGACCGCCTCAAGCGCGAGTTCCACGTGAACGCCAACGTGGGCGCGCCGCAGGTGGCGTACCGCGAGACCATCACCGTGCCGGTGGACGTGGAAGGCAAGTTCGTCCGCCAGACCGGTGGTCGTGGTCAGTACGGTCACGTCAAGATCAAGGCTGAGCCCAAGGAACGCGGCAGCGGCAACGAGTTCGAGAACTCCGTCGTTGGCGGTACCGTGCCCAAGGACTTCATCCCCGCGGTGGCGAAGGGCGTGGAGGAAGCCATGCAGAGCGGCCCGCTCCTCGGTTTCCCCATCGTCGACATGAAGGTCTCCCTCTACGACGGCTCCTACCACGAGGTCGACTCCTCGGAGATGGCCTTCAAGATCGCGGCCTCCATGGCCATCCGCGAAGCCATGAACAAGGGCCAGGCCTCCGTCCTGGAACCCATCATGCGCGTGGAAGCCACCACCCCCGAGCAGTACATGGGCGACGTCATCGGCAGCCTCAACTCGCGCCGTGGCCAGATCCAGGGCATGACCCCCCGCGGTAACGCCCAGGTCGTCACGGCCAACGTGCCGCTCGCCGAGATGTTCGGTTACGCCACGGACCTCCGCAGCATGAGCCAGGGTCGCGCCACGTTCACCATGTTCTTCGACCACTACGAACCCGTCCCCCGCAACGTTCAAGAAGAACTTCTCAAGAAGTAATCACACAGGGAAACAGGAGAAACGAGAATGGCAAAGGGAGTATTCGAACGCACCAAGCCCCACGTGAACGTGGGCACCATCGGTCACGTTGACCACGGTAAGACTACGACGACTGCTGCCATCACTTTTACGGCCGCGGCTATGGA
>Ga0172382_10009990_pt1 | contig 12826 bp, 10 predicted proteins | sample Leawel138RmetaG_FD_122245 | JGI IMG/M metagenome (GOLD analysis project Ga0172382, IMG submission 122245) | Leachate microbial communities from a municipal landfill in Southern Ontario, Canada - Leachate well 138R metaG | ecosystem: Engineered > Solid waste > Landfill > Unclassified | place...
TTCGATCCAAAAACTAACCGTGCGATCAACATCCCGCTTGCCATCCTCAAGTTCGTGGGTGCCTCTATCGAGACAGTTGATTTCGCTTATTATGCTAAGTAATTGATCGGACTCTTTCTATTAAAAGCTGTCGGTTGTCCGGCAGCTTTTTTTTAATCTCGGACCCATATCATTACCTATTTTCTTTTAATTTCTTCTGCTACTTTTTTGTCGATAAGAATATTGATATATGCAGATATACTATTCTATTAGAATTAATTATTTGACAGTAATTGATTATCGCCTTAAAATTAAATTGGTATAATATTATTAACGTATTGCCCAATCGAAGATGTTTCAATTTATCTCGGCAGAAACTATGTTGGGGGGACGAACCATGGATAAAGTAATTCTTAATGCAAACGTATTTAAAAGAGGTAAATTTTACGCGGATCATGGAGTAGTGATCAAAAACGATAAAATTATAGCTGTAGCTCCTTCAAAAGAACTAAAAACTTTGAAGCAGGTGTCTATTATCGATGTTCAGGGAGATTATTTGGTACCGGGATTTATCGATTTGCATACGCATGGATTAGGAACATTCAGAATGGATAACGGAAAAGATTCCATTGAACAAATTTCTAGTTATCTACCACAATTCGGGACGACCGGTTTCCTCCCAACAATCGTTCCCCACTTACCTAGTGAAGAAGAACGGTTTTTTCAAGAAATTGTTGAATCTAGAAGCATAGGTGCAAATATTTTAGGATTTTTTCTTGAAGGTCCTTTCATTTCAAAGACCGGAGCGATTAATCCGAAAACCCTTGTGAATCAAACACGATCAAGAGCAAGGGCGATGAGAGAGTTATTAAAACCATATCGGGTTGTGTTTGCCATATCACCTGAATTTCCGGGAATTGATGAAATAATGCAAGAGATGGAGAAGCCAATTTTCATCACGCACACACAAGCAAATGTAAAAGAATCCCTTGCTGCGATCGCGAACGGAGCGTGTCATGCAACACATTTTTACGATGTATTTTTTAGTCCGAAAGAAACCGATCCTGGCGTGCGTCCTTGTGGTGCAGTTGAAGTAATTCTTGCGGATCCTTCAGTCTCTGTTGATTTTATTGTTGATGGAGAACACGTCGATCCAATAGCAGTGAAACTGGCACTTGCATGTAAACCTTTGGGAAAAGTTTGTTTAATTACTGATGCAAATATTGGAGCTGGATTGCCTCCGGGAATTTACTCCGGTTTCGGGAACGAAGAAGTTGAATTTACATATCGAGGTGGTCCTGCAAGAGGAACTATGTCTTCCATGTACCCGGGAAGCTTACACGGAAGTGGACTGACTATGGATCAAGCAGTCAGAAATGTTGTCGCATTTGGAATTGGATCTTTAGAAACTGCGATTTCCATGGCATCAACAAATCCTGCAAATGTGCTGGGAATTTATGGGAAGAAAGGCGATATTGATATCGGTTTTGATGCTGACATAGTACGGCTAACTCCTGACCTATCAGTAAAATCAGCTTGGATATCGGGTGATGAGTATCATCTCAAACACGCCGAATTCCAAGCTCTTTGAGGGTCATTTAGTAGAGAAAAAATGACCCTCTAACGAAAGGTACATAGTCTTTCATTTTTTTTCAATCGACAGTAATCTCACGTCCCTTGAACTTTTACTTCTTCGGGGCGTTCAGGACATAGCTGAATGAAATCTCCGAATGATTTTTGTGAAACACGGATGCTTGGACGCATCGTTGCATGAATTGCATACAAGACACCACATGTTATACGTAAAGCAATTCGTATTCTCTTTCCAACCACGCTGGATAGTGCTTGCGTTTCCCATTGTGGGGAGTGTTCTGTCGAATCACCAGTAAAGGGGATACTGTGTTCAAATGAGAATCCTTCGATTGCAGTGCCATCAGGATTCAACAATGCACATGACAAACTACCATAGGGAACACTGACATTAAACGAAAGATCCTCCTTTTCCAATTCGATCGTCTTCGTTGTCACTTCAGCATCAAAACCACAAGATTCTAATCCGACAAATCCATCTTTCCTAATCTCATGGAAAAACAGTACATGAGCGCTTTCTTGATGTTTTGACAACAATCGCTCATACACATCTGTAGTTGAGTGCATGAACCTTGCTCCGGTAGAGACAATGATATGTTTGGTTTGAGTGGCATCAAGTGTCATTCCCGTGCTAACTAACTGGCAATGTCCGTGTTGTTGCGGAAGGTTCCTTTCAATTAAGGCTTCTCTGTTTGTATGTAACCAATATTTCCCATCATAACTGTACATCAGTTCCGAATCTTGGTAGCCTTGCATCGTTGAGTAATCCGGATTTCCCAAGTCAACCCAATACCTCATTAATAACCCTAAGAAAATGCCATCATTCCACCCACCCCACATACTATACAGTTGAAGCGGGGCTTCATAAGAGGCATCAGGATGAACAACCAAACGAGGATTTTCATGATTATGGATTTGATTTATGTCTGGAATGTCTGTTTGGAAAATTCTTCTATCAACGTATGCGGTCCTAAGCAACGCCGAATACGTGTTATCCCAAGGATTATAGAAAAGACAATTCAACGCATCACTAGTATACTCATGCAATATATCCTGTTCTTTCCAATTGATTCCATCCGGTGATGTTGATAACCTGACAGGTAAAGTTGGCGGTCGTTTTTGTCCAGCCCAAGTTCTTGTCATCCCCGTAGCTTTATATCTTGCTTCGGGATTTGTATCCCATTGGTCACGGAACACGGAAGTCCCATGCACTCCTCCATTTCCTGAGTATACCGCGTGAGGACATTCTTCAACCGCCGGATCTTGGGAAGAATTCGGTGAAACTGGCTGCCATTGTATTCCATCTGTGCTTTCAGCGACTGCAAGATACCGCAAGGCATCGACCCTGATCTTTGGTATTACTTCATACCATGTACGATACTTTTGAATTTCGGGACACCATTGAATTGAAGCATAAACGCTAGTTCCATTTAGTGGGTCAACATAGGTTGACAACCATTTTGGTTTAAAATATCTGCGACGAACACCTCGCTTAACATCAAGCCAATAATCATCAAAAAAGACAATTGCACTTCGCATAATATCTCCTCATATCCAGAATTATTAACTATCTAAAGTTGATCCACAATGTACATTTGTACTGAAATAAAAGAATTATTAATTGAAGTTTGAGTATGCAAGTACTAATCGAACAATTATCTCAAGTTACATTCCACTCGAGATAAAATATTTCAAAGTATCCATCAGTTGGATTATTTCCATCCTGTTCGAAATGCCAAGCTTTGAATAGATGATGTGGGTATAATTGCGTACTGATTGTTCCTGAATATTGAGATGTTCTGCAATTTGTTTATTATCCATACCTTGTAATAACAATTGAAGAGTATCTTTTTCTCTAAGAGTCAAACTTTGATAACATTTCAGCATCTCTTCTGAATATGGAGGTTTCCTAATTTGAGATTGTATGAGTGATTTTGCCACATCAGGGTCTATCTGTAAGATTCCCGATCTTACAGCATACAGCGATTGAATCAATTCTGCTGGTGGACGATTTTTTAGAAGGTAACCGATAGCACCGTACGACAATGCCTTTTTTACATAATCATCATCTTGGAATGTAGTGAACATTACAATTTTTATAGCTGGATACTTCAGATGAATGATTCTCGTACTTTCGACACCATCCATTTTTGGCATTCGTACATCCATCAATATTATCTCTGGCTGATGGATTCCAGCCAATTCAACAGCTTCTTCTCCATTTAAAGCTCTAGCTACGATAGATATATCATTTGCTCGTGATTCTAATACATATGCTAATCCTTCCAAAAATATTGCTTGATCATCCACTAACATGAGACGTATCATGTTTGTCTGTCCATCCATAGTCAGAACCTCCTTCAAAGCAAATGATTGGAGAAATTAGCCTAGGTTCTTTGTCTCACTAATCTTATATTCCCTTATTCAATAAACTGAAAACTTTAGATAATAATATCTGTTATCGAAGCCCAATAATCGATTAGTTCAAAATTGCTTACATAAAACTGAAATTCTCGCCAGGTCAATCATGGCGAAATGATCGATGCTCCTATTATAGCACAAGAACAACTTACTTTGATGAATATAAAAAATGTCATACAAAAAACATATATGGTCACTATACATCTTTATTTTGTACAACATAACATGAGGTAGGTAAATTGGGAACAGGACGATTATTTAATTCATGAATTTAAAAGAATATACATTCGCATCCTTTAAATAGATTTCCATGATAACCGCTTTACCTGACAAGCGTTCTAAAGCTTGAGAATCAGCAAATAGTATTTCACCGTCAATAAAATCACCTACAACTTCAGTTGAAACTATCTTATGATTATTTTTTACTTTTGCTTCAACCTCATTAAGTATTACCTTTACACTCCCTGCTGCGGAGGTTGCATAATTCATTAGCAACCGCTTCCCAGTGAATGTAAACGTTTTGGTTACCAAATGCCCTTCTGTTTCTTTTGCTCTTACCGATGCAAATCCATCTATCCTCAGGGAGACTCTCCTTCCCCTCACATACCATGACATTACATAATCAGAATATTGGTGAATATTTAGACTTGCATAATTCGATCTGTTCAACCAAGCATTCGGATCAGGTCCCGGTTTGAAGAACGCATGTTTGAATGTTCTGTCAAATTTTGTACTGCCACTTCTCGTAGTCATGAACATTATATCAGTTGAATTGCCTCGGGAAGGAATAAATCGAGTGGCTAAAGAGACATAGATATGGGGAGCCCGATAATAAGGATGAGCTTGGCTGGTATAAAGGTTTTCGCTACCAATATTCGGGTGCATCCTAACAGGTTCTGTCCAATGGATAAAATCTGTACTTGTAGTTCGAGCAATAGATCGCAGATGGGTTTTCGAACTCACGACAGCGGAAGCTGTTATCACGGCCGGATCAACATTTGGATCGGGCTCCCAACAGCGGAAAAAACAAACATAACATTGTTCTTCATCTGACCAGAATGATACATTTTGAGAATCGAATGCATATTCATGCCACGTAATAACAGGATTATCGGTCATTTTTGACCAATGTACACCATCGGGAGAACTAAAAGCGTACAATCCGCTGTCCTTATCCATTAAAGGTGGAACATGTGAAGGTCTTCCTCCGTCCATCTTATGAGTCCCAGACAATGCTTTCCATCGTTGATGTTTGGAAACACCAAGCCTTGTATCGATGAACGGTGAAAAATTATGACTACGCGGAGGGTCTCCGGTCCAAACAATATTACGCCTACCATCAATTTCACCAAATACTCCAAGGTCTTCTTTTCTCCAATGGATGCCATCATCACTGATATCCATACAGGTCAATTCTCCGGGATTGCCATCATAGGATTCTGTTCCATGAGAAACCCGATAGAAACGCTTCCAAGAGTCACCATCCTTGATTACCGTAACATATCCACCTTCAAGAGGAGATTCATCAAGCTCTGAAATCTGTGGTTCATGGAGAAATAGCTCGGCATTTTCGATGCTATCTATCAAATGCGTATCAATAAATAATTCCCTTTTTGAATCAATTGTTATCATGTTTCACCTCTAATCAACGAAACGTGCATGACCGAATACCCGCATGCACTAATTTGAATAATATGGAAACTTTATGGCCAGTAAGAGCCGCCACATCGTTCTTATTTTGCCAGCGTACCATCCTTTCTTGTGTGTTTTCTTCAATGGGTTCGCATTCGCTTGTAGTAAATCCGGGGATTTCAGTTCCTGCTTCATCGAGTAATCCTATTTGTAGCCTTCCGCTATACGCTTGAGCATTTACGTACAGATGGGATCCATTTACAGTGATAGGTTTCGTTACTATTTCACCATGGCTAGGTGCATACATGGTGGCAAACCCATCAACTGGCCAAGAGGCTACGCCAATCGAACTACTCCCTGTTTGGTCATGACATTGAACACTACCGCCATAATACCATAACAATTGCCCCCCAACGATGACAGGCGAAGTCGCTACTTGAATCATTCCTTGGTCAAACGAACCTGACTTACCGAGTGGGATGGGCGAAAATCCAGGGGCAGCCCTTTTCCAGGTCCTTCCGTCGAGGCTTATGACGTACTCAGTATCCATTGTCTGGCTATGGACCCAATATGTCCATGCGATTCCGAACCAGACAGATCCATACTTTCCTGCACACATACCGTAGAATTGCATAAAGTCGGGATCGTACTTGCCACCTGCCAAGATTGTCTTAGGTTCATTCCATGTAATGAAATCCTTACTTGTGTGCATTGCAACTATTCGTTCCCGACCAGTTATGAGGTCTCGCTTATACACTGTACGCCCTTCTGGCAGATACTGTTGCATAATCTGATAGCTCACATACTCTCCGTCCAACTTATCAGGAGAAAGGCAATTCACATCATTTGCCTTGCCCCTGATTTCTTCAATATATGGCCTGTCAGGTTCACATGGAACAAAGTGCAGCCCATCTATTGAATGAAACGTTTTTGCACCTGAGTAGGCTGCGACCTTGTCGGACCACCCTTCATACCAAACCGTCATCTTATAAGAACCATCATCATCGAGAATCACTGATGGGCAATACGGATTGCCTGGATATAATGGATTACCCATAATAATATTGGTACGTTTCCATTCTTCATAAGGGCAAATATCCATGAGAGGTTTCTCAAAAGTGAATCCATCAAGGCTTTCAGCATAACAAATATTCATGTGTCCGGGAGCGTCCAGACCGCGGAAATCTAGCGCTTGATACCACATTCTTACCGGAGAGCCTACTATCGAATGTGCAGAACCAAAAATATAGACTCGATTTCCCTCCCATGGATAGTGACTTGAAATAACCGGATATGGATGTTTTGTTGCCTGATGCCATTGGCGAACAACATGTTTGCTGCTAGTAAATAACCCATCGTCAAGAAAGACTATCGAGTTTTCTCTTAATGCCATACCCTACCTCCAATTGTTATGAATTAAAATGTGTTTAGTTACTCTATACACCATACAGGTCAGCGAGATTCACTGATTCTTTGTGTAGCTTAATTAATGAGCTATCTCTTGTTGTCAACAATGGAATCACACCTGGACCATGTCCGCTTAGTGCAGAAGCACCGTGAATAACCAAACCGACAGTAAGCGACCCGGAACGCATCGAAGCACCCCAAGTCGCATCATATCCTTCTATCCCTACGATATCACCGAGCCTGACAGCATCTAGATTGTACCGCTTCCTCATTTCTTCATCGGTATCTTGGATATCAACATCTCCCCTGAATGTATTACCTGTACCTATTCCTGAGCCCATCAGGGTTCCTGGAAGTACTGTAGTAACACCCACATCCAATCGATTACCGTGGTCTTCGATAGGCAGTTTTTTTAGTAATTCAGGACTAAGATTTCTTACGTATATCTCGGGATAATCAAGAAGTTGAAGGTTCAATCCAATTGTTTCTATGCGTATCAAATCGTCTGGTGTCAAAGCTTCAACTGTCTCTTTATCAAACCAGACCAAAACCCGTTCAGCTCCACCATGTTTTCCTGTGACAAAACCTTCTTTACCTACGATTTGGAAGACATCGTTCATAGTTGCCCGAACGATTACTGCTTTATTTCCAATACAGGAAAGTACATTTAATGCTCGACTCTTTCCGGCATCAGAGTGAATGAGAGAAACACCTGGTTCGATGTGATCGGCGGCCCATCCAAACGCTGGATCTCCAATTTTCACATTACGACTCACTCCCCCTGTTCCGAAGAAAATTACGATCTTACCTTCACTGCCTACCATTGCAGGATTTAAGGCGATTGAAGAATCACTTATTTCCCCCACAACAACCGCTTTCACCAAAGAGTCTTCGTTTGTTCTCATATGGACTTCCTTTTTTTGCTTGTCATGAACGACTCAACAACCTGTAAAAGTTTTTCATGGTCAGAAGCTGAATTCACGATGTGATTACATATACGTATTCTTGATTTACAAGGAAGAGGACTTACCTGGACCTTGGCATTACTCCATGCATACCTAGAAAACTCAACTTCATCTTCGCCCCGTAAATCTATGACGAAGATTCCTGAGGATAAGGCTGTATCCATCGGGGTAATGACATCAACCAAACCTTGTTGAATAATAGTGTGTTTTAATCTTTTAGTGACAAGGGCAATTGTTTCAAATATTTGTTCATACCCAATTTCTGATAACATGACTAAAGCTTCAAGCCAACCGGATTCAAGAGATGTCGCTAAAGTACCGAATTCATACCGTTCCATCGTCGGTTTCCAATCGACATTCCCATAAAAATCGTATGATATCTGTGATTTGGAGCCGACCCAAATCGGGTAGATTTTTTCCATAGATTTTTTTGCAATGAACAATGCTCCTGTACCTTGCGGACCAAATAACCATTTATGACCACAAAAGGTATAGGCATCACACCCAATGGCATTGAAATCCACAGCAATATTACCAACACTTTGCGCTCCATCTATCAAAGAAAATACATTGTGTTCACGAGCTACTTGACACATTTGTTCAACTGGCAACCGATACCCTGTATTCCTTGAGACATGACTAATCGCCATCACTTTACATGTATTCGCAGAAAAAAGACTCTTAAGTTGCCTAATCATTTCTTGATCGTCTTGTAATGCATCGAGAAATATAACTTTACATCCAAATCGTTTTGCAAGGCTGTACCATGGAAGGATATTTGCGGGATGTTCGTGTTTTGTGAGCACTATAACATCACCAGGAATCCAGTCGAGTCCCCAGGCGACCATATCAATTCCCGCCGTAGTATGTCCTGTAAGTGCAATTTCTTCACAAGTACAATTAAGTAATTCTGAGAGTTTGGTTTTTAGTATTAATCTTTGAGTTGTTACGTTTTTATGAAACTCTGGGGAGGAAGGTAATACTCCTTCATATCGTTGCCATTTTTCTGTAGCTTCAAGGACCCTAACTGGTTTGGAGGAATACCCTCCCCATTGGAAATTTGCGAAGCTATCTATCTGGGAGAATCCATTTCGAAACTCTTCCAATTGTTTCTTAGCAATCATTTTATATTACATAATTCCTTGATTCAATTGTGATACAGGGAGCACGCTCAAAGAGTTTTGTGCTCCCTGTAGAGATGAGAACTAGTTTTATCGAGTTCCAGTCTTTATCGCATTGACCAACCAATCATCAAGATATTTTTGCACTTTGTCGATTTCAGCATCCAAATTCGGATTGTTTTCAAGTAATCCTTTGAACATAATGCTATCTCGTACCATTGGGAATAGCTGCGACCAAACGGAAAGTTTAGCATATCGTTCTCCGCCATGCCCAAGTTGCAAAGCTTCCATGCTAACTTTTGACAATGGGTCAGCAGGATTCAAGAATGCAATGCCGTCAGGTAGGATCGGAGCAAGCCAGCGAGCCGTATAATTTTCTTTCTGGACTTCTTCTGATGCTAAGTATTTCATGATTTCATAAGACGCTTGAGGATTCTTCGCTGTAATAGGAGCACCCCAAGTATGAACATTACCAGCAACCGCGAGTTGTTTTTTCCCATCAATTTCAGCAACCGGGTACGGATAGACTTTGTATCTGCTTAACGTTGTAAGATCTCCAGCGTCATAAAGGTTTTTAAATTTCCCACCACTATCCGTATTCAATAAAATACCGATATTGTTTTTTGCGGTAAAGAAATTCTCCGCGCCTTCTCTGTTGTTCCACCCCGGAGGCATCAACTCAGCGAAAGCTTTCATTTCACTGATTGTTTCTTTAATTTCAGATCTGATATTTGTCAAATCCCAAGTAAGTTTCGTAAGGTCTCCGCCAAGAATTTCTGGAACCGGCCATTTTGCCAACCAATCCACTCGCTTTGTTTTCAGGATCATCAACGCCCGGAATGTCTCATAAGGAGCCCACTCGAAGGCACCGAAAATTTTATTACCATTCTTATCAGTTTTTCCATGGATTGCCTTAGCGGCCTTATACAAATCTTGATATGTCGGATTGTCCGGGGGAAGAGGTACTCCAGCTTGTTTGAATAACTCAGTGTCAATGATGTGCGTGAAGGTATAGCCGGATTTCGGCATACTTAAATGTTGATCCCCTAAAGTCATTATGGCTGAATTCCAAAATGATTCCCCAAATACTTTAGCCGGATCATAATTTACATCCTTACTGAGGAATTCATTCAAGTTAAGAAGATTTCCACGTGATCCTTGAACTTGATTTTGTCCACCTGCCAAATGCACGACATCAAATTCGCCTGATTCAATCCCGGTTTCTAACTTGACTATATAGCTAGACCAAGGAACTTCAACAAATTCAATCTTCACTCCCGGGTTCGCATCAATCAAAGGTTTCATGAGAGTTTCCCAACCCTTCATCGTTGATCCAGTTACTGGATCAATGTAATCTTTGGCATTCTCTCCTCCAATCATGACATAGTATGTGCCTGCAGGTATTTTGCCGACCTCCTTTGGCACTGCCTGCTGCGTACCAGTTTCTTCTTGTCCCTTTGCCCAAAGCGTCATGCTAATAATAAGAATCAGGACAATAACAGTAAAAATCCGTTTCGTTTTTCTCATCTTAAGCCTCCTTTACTTGGTCTGTGATGAGGGTTCACTGTTTCATACCAGTCAGAGCAACGCTCTCGACTATATACCTTTGGAAAAATAGAAAGACTATAACGACGGGGATGATCGCGATGACCGCTAATGCCATCACAACACCTGGATAGATGTTATCAACATTTGCAGTGAATAAAGCTATTCCAATTTGAATAGTGTACATATTTTGTTTTGTCATAACTAATAAAGGCCATAAGAATGAATTCCAGCTCCCTATGAACAAGAGAATAGCAAGCGTCGCGACGATTGGTTTTGCTATTGGAAGGTAAATCCGTATAAAAATCGCATACTCAGAGGCTCCATCAATCAATGCAGACTCTTTCAGTGCGTTTGGAAGCGAGTCAAAGTATTGTTTTGCTAGGAATGAGCCCATAACATAACTGATATAAGGGATAATTACGGCAGCGTGAGTATTTAACAACCCCATTGCTTTAAACAATCGCCATTTAGGGATTGCTGTCATTTCAAACGGCACCATGATAGTTGCTAAAAAAATCATGAATAAAAGGCGTTTGAATCTGAATTTTATCTTAGAAAATGCATAGCCTGCTGACAACCCTGATAGAGTGCCTATGATTACTGCAAATACAGTAATTATTCCAGTGTTGTAGTAATACCTATACATAGGAACATTGTTGAACCCAATTACATAATTTCTGAATGTGGGATCGGGAGGCCAAAATCTTGGGGGAAATGGCAATTGGACATTTGCAGTGAGGTCAAGGCTCGTACCGATCATCCACACAAACGGAATGACAACCACGATGGCTCCGGCAATCAGTATTATATTGATTATCATCTGTTGTAGGATTAGGTTGAACTTTTTACTTTCCTGTCTCAAGATATGTCCCCCTTTCCCCACATCAATAATCACTTTCATTAAAACGAATAAAGCGTGTATTAATTACTGTCATTATCAATATGATTACGAACAAGAATACCGCTATCGTCGCACCATAGGTCACATTGGCACTCTTGAACGCTACTGTGTACATATACATGACAGTTGTAAACAAGCTTCCTCCTGGCAAGCCTTCTTCCCCACCCAAGACGAATGTTTCATTGAATCTCTTCATCGACGCGATCATCGTCATGATCAAAATGTAGAGTAATATTGGTTTGGCAAGAGGAAGCGTGATATACCACCATTTTTTTACAGGGCCAGCACCATCGATTTCAGCTGCCTCGTACATTTCCCTGCTAATTGTTTGCAATGCTGCCAGACATATGAGAACGTTGAACCCCATACGTAACCAAAATGAAAAAATTACTACGGTAATCGGTGCCCACTGCATGCTCGTTAACCATCGTACGGGTTCCAATCCAAGTTTCCCCAATAAGAAATTTACAATACCTGAATCAGAAGAGTAGAATACGAACCTAAATACGATTGCCGTAGCAGTAACTGATGTAATATTTGGCAAGTAATATAATACTTTGTAAATATTGCCTGTTTTCTTTGCATTGTTTATCAATGTTGCGATGATGAAAGACAGTGGCACGGTGATGATTACTTCCATCAGAGCCATTTTGGTTGTATTCCAAAGGGTGCGCCATAATACGAAATCATTCCAGGCAAATCGATAATTCATGAGTCCGACGAACTTATTCACATTAGCTCCGGGTTGAATGATAAAAAATGATAGTCTGAAACTCTCAATTATCGGATAAAGCACTAATACAAAAATGCCTACCAACATTGGCGCAAGGAAGATTAAGGCTGCTTTATTATTTTCAGTGAGACTCTTGCCCCGCTTACGTATGATGTGGTTGCTTCTCCCGGAATCTTTTTTTGTCGTGGACAAGAAAGTCTTCACCACTTGACAGTTCCTCCATTTTTTTTGCAACACATGTTATTTGGTTATAACATTAATACTTGTAATCAAATTTTATGCTTGGACATATGCCAAAACAAGTTATGAAAATACTTGATTTCTTCTAATACTGGGGATTTTCATAGTACTGGAATACTAGTATAGCAACCAATGCTCGCTATAAGTCTTTACTGTGTTACCCGTTCGGGGATTTAGTTTTTGTTTGAGGTTCCAAGGGAATCATCGCGTTCAATTCAAACCCATCCAAAATATTCTGAGTTTGAATCCATCCACCTATACGATCAAGACGTTCACGAACACCACGCAA
>Ga0172382_10009994_pt1 | contig 12821 bp, 9 predicted proteins | sample Leawel138RmetaG_FD_122245 | JGI IMG/M metagenome (GOLD analysis project Ga0172382, IMG submission 122245) | Leachate microbial communities from a municipal landfill in Southern Ontario, Canada - Leachate well 138R metaG | ecosystem: Engineered > Solid waste > Landfill > Unclassified | place...
CCGATTACTCCGGAAGAGGTGCAGACACCGGTCAGCGTTGAACGCGCCGGAAGCCGCAGACCAAGATCATGAATCTCAGCCGGTCCGCAGTAAATTCCAACCACTACCGGCTGATCATTCAGGATCGCAATGTCTCCGCCGTTATCGACGATGGCAAAGTTCGCGCCGGCCTTTTGCATCGCCAGTACGGCATATTTGGCAATTGCCCCCGCTACCGCCGCCATTGGACCGACGCCGCAGATTCTCCCGGCGTCTGCCATTCCCCTGACAATCCGATCTGCGTCATCTTTCACTTGATATGGCTTCAGAGTTTTTCCGAAAGCCGGATAATACGCGATATAATTTTCAATCTCATTATAGCGGCGGATGATTTCGTCCTCGGCAATCTTTATGAATTCAGTCTCGCTCGTAATGCGCGCAATTGTTGATTTATAGCGGAAAGTGACGGTTTCGTTCATTATGTGTTTTAGTTCATTTCAGACAGCCGACCGAACATACTTTCGTGCAGATGCGACACAAAGTACATTTGGCAGGATCGATGGTGATGAGATTATTTTGATTTAAATAAATGGCCTTTTCCGGGCACTGCGCAATACACAGCTCACAGAGAATACAACGCGAATGGTCAATCTGAATTTCTTTAGACTGTTTCGGGTTGGCTGTATTGGATCCGTGCGATTTTTCCGGCCGATGGACGATCAATTGCCGGGCTTTTCCGATTTTGGCAATCGGCTCTACCGCCTCGGCCAGATAAAATTTACCCTGCTCAATCCAACCTTTCAATTCGTTTGCGATTTTACGCGCCATAAACAGACTGGATAGCGAACAGGTAGACACCTGCTTACCGTTTATTTCCACCTGGCCGGATTTGAGTTCGCGATAGGTCACTCCGGCTTTCAGGATCGGGCGTTTCAGGCGCGGAACGCCATAATCGACGACATTGACCTTGAGATCGTCATCCGTCAAAGCCACCGCGCGGGCGATTTCCTCATTCAAAAGCGGGATCGGTACGCCGATGCCGACAAACAAGGTACAACCATAACCATAAACATAAGCGCCGCGTAAATACTCCGGGCGCATATTCTTCAAATCGCCTTTGACCATCAGGTTGGCAAAGCCGGTTTCCGGGCTGTGCTGACTGCCAGAGTCGATTACATACCCCAAACCGCCGCCCAGGAAAATACGCGTTCCTAGTCCGATTGTCAAATAAGTCGGATCGTTGTTGAGCGGCGAAAGTTCACCCGCGCCGGAGTAAGTGACATTGCTAAGGCGCGGTAACAAACGTCCCATATAGGTATAAAGCGTGCGATTGGTAGAATTAGCCGCGGCATTATAGCGCTGGTAAGCGTTGCGTGGATTAAGCAAAATCGCCTGATTGAGGTCTTTGAGAGAAAATTCAGTTACTATCGATTTCAACGGATAACAATCGGTCGGTTTACCTTTGGCTTTTAAAACGAGAGTTTTACCGGCCACCAAATCCTCGATCACATGACCACCGCCATACTGCTTATCCGAATTGTGCGCACGCTCGGTGGCGCCAATATAGGCGTCCACCGCCGCAATACCACCGTAAGCCGGGACGCCGTTAATCGTGATTTTTTCCATTTTTAAAGGCGGATCGGTATGCCCGAAATTAAGAAACGCGCCGGATGAGCACATCGCCCCGAAAGTGCCGGTCGTTACCACATCGACTTTTTCAACGGCTTTCTTAATGCCTTGCTCTTTAATGAAAAGTTTTACTTCCTCGGCAGTCAGGATAACTGCCTGACGATTTTTTATTTTCTGGTTTATTTCTGCGAAACTCTTTACGGTTTTCATATAATCCTTTCAGTTCATACAGAATGCGGTAATATAATAAATTTTACCCGGATTGTCGGATGACTACTTTAAAAATCTCTGAATATTTTTCACTTTTTTGTATAATATTTGCATAAATATACATAATCGTATTAACCGTGATCATTATGCGCCATCCGTTGCTGGATTTATAATTTCGTGGATAAATGGACGGCAGGCGGCAATTCGTTTTACTGCCGGAGTATTTTCCAGTAATTGGAGAAAAGCCGAGCCGATAATGACTCCGTCGGCAAATTGGGTGTAAGTTTGAAAGTCCTGGTGATTTTTCACTCCGAATCCAATCAACCAGGGATGCCTGAGAGTTCGATTCATTTCTTCGAAAAAGGCAATCGTTGCTGGTGTCGGTCGATTATCTTGTCCGGTTACTCCCGTATAAGCCACACAATAAATGAACGCACTGCTGAGTTCATCGATTTGCCGGATGCGCTCTATTGGAGTATTAGGCGCAACCAGATGAATCAAATCAAGCTCTGCCTTTTCCAATTCACCCCGATAGTGCTGGCTTTCTTCCAGAGGCCAATCCGGTAGAATTAATCCATCGACTCCCACCGAGCCGGCCTCATCTATCAAGCGCGGCAATCCCAGCTGATATATCGGATTCAAATATCCCATCAAAATTATCGGAATCCGCGAAGATTTTCTGACCTCCGCGACGATATTGAGGACCTGCTTCAAATTCATCCCGTTCGATAAGGCTATATCAGAAGCTTTTTGAATAACCGGACCGTCCGCAATCGGATCGGAAAAGGGAATCCCCAATTCAATAAAATCAACTCCGGCATCGGCCAAAACCAGGATCAAATCCGTTGTATCGTTTTTCTCCGGAAAACCAGCTGTCAGGAAAATTGACAGACACTTTTTCTTTTGTTGTTTTTTATTTGTCAGGATCTGGTGTAATCTGGTACTCATTGGCTCAATTACTGCCTTTCCAAATGTTTAAGAAAAATTTCCAAATCTTTATCGCCCCGACCACTCAGGTTGACTACTACATTTTCAGTATCTTGCGTATGCGGCAAAAGATGTTCAAGATAAGCCAGGGCATGCGCCGACTCAAGCGCCGGAATGATACCTTCCAGCCGACATAAAAGCGTCACGGCATTCAGGGCTTCGGCATCGGTGACAGAAAAATATTTCACCCGCCCAATATCTTTCAGAAAACAATGTTCCGGACCAACACCCGGATAGTCCAGTCCGGCTGAAAGCGAATACGGCAGTTGGATCTGGCCATCGTCGTTTTGGAGAACGTAAGTCTTCATTCCGTGAAAAATACCAGCTGCGCCCCGACTCAGCGTAGCCGCATGTTTGTCGCTATCCAGGCCTTCGCCGGCGGCTTCCACGCCGATTAGTTTAACCTGCGGATCACTGATAAAAGGATAAAAAATACCGATGGCATTGCTCCCGCCGCCGACACAGGCGACGATGTAATCCGGCAATCCGCCAGCTTTTAGGAGGATTTGCGCTCTGGTTTCCTCGCCAATAACTTTCTGAAAATCGCGTACAATCAGCGGAAAAGGATGCGGACCGACCACCGAACCGATGATATAGTGAGTCGTTTTGACATTTGCCAACCAATCCCGCAACGCTTCATTGGTGGCATCTTTCAGGGTGGCTGTGCCGGAGTAAACCGGGCGCACTTCCGCGCCGAGTAACTGCATTCTGCGCACATTCGGCCGCTGACGCTCCATATCTTCCACCCCCATGTAAATGCAACATTCCAGACCAGCCCGGGCCGCAACGGTTGCGACTGCGACGCCATGCTGACCAGCGCCGGTCTCGGCGATAATGCGTTTCTTTTGCATGGCCTGTGCCAGTAAAATTTGACCGATGGCATTGTTGATTTTATGGGCTCCGGTATGATTCAAGTCTTCGCGTTTTAAATAGATATTTGCCCGATGATAATGACGGGTCAGGTTTTCGGCAAAATATAAGGGCGTCGGGCGACCGGCATAATCATGCAATTCGGCTTTCAATCGGCTCTGAAAATCAGGATCGTCTTTCAGCCGTTCATAGACTGCTTCCAACTCCACCAGCGCCGGTCGCAGAATTTCCGGTACAAACTGTCCGCCGTATTGCCCAAAATATCCTTTTTGGAACTGCTGATTTGAGCCCTTTTGCAGATTGAATGCGCGAACCTTTTCAACCAGAATTTTAATTTTGGCAGGGTCTTTACGGCCTGGCGCCGATTCGCCACCGCTGGCAATATCGATCACCGCCGGATTGACCATTTCGAGAACCTGTTGAATATTGGCAACCCCAATCCCTCCTGCCAAAACCAACCGTTCTCTGGATATGTTGTACGGAATCCGACTCCAGTCAAAAGTCTTTCCGGTTCCGCCGTAAAGACCCGACTCAAAATTATCGATCAAAACCATTTCGGCCGTGGTGTAATCAGGCGTGATGGTCATCCCTGGCTGAAAATGATTACAGATTATCACCGGCACCGGCAATTGCGAAAAATCATTAAAATCCTGCGGCTCGTAGATCTGGATTCTTTGCACACCGCTAACCTTGATGATATCGCAGGTTTCCTGTAAAGTCGGCTTGACCAGTATTCCAACGCTCTCCACCGTAAGCGGAAGAGCTTTTATTATCGCCGCGGCTGTCGCAGGCTGAACATAGCGCGGGCTTTTGGGATAAAAATTAAAACCCAGCCAATCAACCCCGAGTTCCGCGACCAGCAGGGCGTCTTCCAGCGAGGTAATTCCGCAGATTTTCAGTTTAACAGGCATCAATCAATCCTTTCTTCAATTCAGATAAATAGACCGCCGGCGATGGACTGCGCATCAGAGATTCACCGATCAATACTCCTGCAAATCCATTATAAGCGAGGCGCCGACACTCTTCCGCCGTATTGATACCACTGGCGCTGATGACTGGAATATCATCGGGAAATAGCGGCTTTAAACGCAAGGAATTATTTAAATCAACCTCGAAAGTCTCCAGATTGCGGTTATTAATGGCCAGTATCAGATTACGGCGATCGAGCGGAATTTTCGCCAGATCTTTTTCGTTAGCCAGTTCCAGCAGGACTTCCAGTGATAATTTATCGGCAAGTTCAATGAATTCGATGACCTGTTGCCTGGAAAGAATTCGGGCAATCAGCAAAATCAGATCCGCTTGATAATAACAGGACTCGTAAATTTGATAAGGATCGATGATAAAATCCTTGCGTAAAAGTGGTAAGGCGACCTTTTTACGGATTTGCGGTAAATAATCGAGTCGGCCCTGGAAGAAATGTTCATCAGTCAACACCGATATCGCATCCGCGCCGGCTTCGGCATAAGAGACAGCCAGATTGATCGGATCGAAATCAGCCTTAATGATTCCGCGCGAAGGCGAAGCCTTTTTAATCTCGCAGATAAATTGGAAATTGCAGTTTACTTTCATTTTTTGGCGCAGACTGCATAATCGGTTGTGATTTATAATTTGCGATTGCAGGAATTTCAGTGGCCGGCGTTGCTGAGCGTTGGCCACTTCCTGTTTTTTCTGTTCAATAATTTTATCCAGAATAGTCATGACTTTATTCAATTTGCAAGAGCGTTGCTGACTGCGATGAACTGGTTCAACTTGCTTAAGGCTCTCCCGCTGTCGATCAGTTCATTCGCCAGTGTAATGCCTTCGGGAATGTCGGCAACTCGATCGGCAATGTAAAGAGCAAAGGCGGCGTTCAGCACCGTCATTTCCCGTGGAGAACCCTGCGTTCCCCGCAGAATTTCCAGCGTGATTTTTGCATTTTGTTCGGCATCGCCGCCCTGTATCGTTGAATAGTAATCTAATGTCTTTGGGCATTTTTCAGGTTGATAGATATAATCTGAAACATCCGGTCGGGTTATATCGATCTCAAAGACCTGATTACCGGCAAAAGGCGAAATTTCATCGAAACCTTCAGAACTATGAACCACGCAGGCTTTCCTGTAAGATTGCTGTTTCAGCACGTTGGCTGTTTTTAGCGCGGTTTCCAGATTGAAGGCGCCAATCAATTGGCGTCGGACTCCGGCTGGATTTAAGAGCGGGCCAAGCATATTAAAAATGGTACGTAAGCCTAAATTGCGGCGATGAGGCGCCACCGCCTTCATGGCCGGGTGATAGAGCGGTGCGAAGAAAAAACCAAGGCCGATTTTGTCAATACACTGGCGGGTTTTTTCGGGAGTAAGGTCGATTCGAATGCCGAGTTTTTCCAGCACATCCGCCGAACCGCTTTTACTCGACACCGAGCGGTTGCCATGTTTTGCCACGGTGACTCCCGCGGCGGCTACGACCACAGCAGTCGTTGTAGAAACGTTGAACGAATGTTTTTGATCGCCGCCGGTCCCGCAGACGTCAATCGCATTCGGGTCATCGATCTCCACCGCAATCATATTTTCCTGCATTGTATCGATAAAGCCCAGGATTTCCTCAACCGCCTCGCCTTTCATACGCAGTCCGAATAACAGCGCGCCGATTTCGGTCGCCGTCAACTGATCAGAAATCAATAACCGCAACGAATGCGCGGCTTCAGTGCGGGTAAGATCTACTCTCTGGCTGATTTTTTCGAGATATGTACTGATCATGATTTGCTCCGTTGGGTTTGACGTTTATAGATTTCAGTCAACTCTAACCAGTTGCGTAAAATTTGCATACCGTCCGGTGTCAGAATCGACTCAGGGTGAAATTGGACGCCCCATATCGGGAATTCTTTATGGGCAATTGCCATCACCAGGTGATCGGCGCTTTCCGCCTCTACCGTAAAACAATCCGGCAAGGAAGCGCGCTCAACAATCAGCGAATGATAACGGGCGGCAATCAAAGGTGATTGGATATTCTCGAATATACCTTTTACTGTGTGCTGGATGACGGCAGTCTTACCATGTACCGGAAAGGGCGCTCTGACGACTTTGGCGCCGAACACCTGGGCGATCGCCTGATATCCCAAGCAGACCCCGAATATCGGGAAACGGCGCTGGCTGATTCGAATCACTTCGCAGGAAATTCCGGCATCATCCGGGCTACCCGGTCCGGGCGATATGACGATCCCGTCAGGGTTCAGGTTTCCGATTTCCCTCGGGTCGATCTGATCGTTTCGCACGACTTTCAGGTCATTTGTCATCTGACCGAAATAGTCCACCAGGTTATAGGTAAAGGAATCGTAATTATCTATGAATAAAATCATTGATTCCTCCGTTAGCCTGCTCGATCGCCCGTCTCAGCGCTTTACATTTGTTGAGCGTTTCCTGGTATTCGCTTGCGGGATTACTATCAGCTACGATACCGGCTCCCGCCTGATAATACATCCGCTCTTTGCTGGCGACGATTGTGCGAATACCAATACATAAATCCATATTGCCACCGTAATTGAAATAGCCGATCGCACCGGAATAGACGCCGCGTTTTTCGGGTTCGATCTCGTTAATAATTTCCATAGCCCGGATTTTGGGTGCGCCGGAAACCGTGCCGGCCGGAAAGGCTGCTTTAAAGGCGTCTAATACATTCAAGCCGGGTCGCAATTGGCCTTGCACCCGCGAGATGATGTGCATAACGTGCGAATATTTTTGAATAGTTTTAAAATCATAAACTTTGATACTGCCATATTTCGCGATCCGCCCCAGATCGTTACGCGCCAGATCAACCAGCATAACATGCTCGGCCAGTTCCTTGGGATCATTTAGTAATTCTTCAGCCAGTTGATCGTCTTCAGTCTGGGATTCTCCGCGCGGGCGGGTTCCGGCGATCGGGATAATTTCCAGTTCGTTATCCTGAGCCCGGATCAAGGGTTCCGGTGAAGAGCCGATGATCTGATAATCCAGAAAATCGAGATAAAACATATACGGCGAAGGATTGATGTTACGCAGTGTTCGGTAAACTTGAAAAGAATCGCCGGAATAGGCTACCGAAAAGCGCTGAGAAATAACCGCCTGAAAAATATCACCCGCGAAAATATATTCCTTGACCTTCCGAATAGCTGCGATGAAATTGTCCAGCCTATAATTAGCCTCCTCGGTACTGAAATCAGCGGCAAAGTGTAAGTTATTATTAACCGGTCGGTTCAATTTATCCTGTAAGTGATCCAGCCGATTCTGCGCCTCCTGATAAAGCTGCTGGTTATCACTCTCAACATCGACGAAAACGTTGGCTATCAGGATCACTTCATTTTTCAAATGATCAAAGGCCACCAGCTGGTTATAAAACCCCATCAGAGCATCATCCATTCCGATCACATCCGGCTTGGGAGTCGGTAACTTTTCCATTTGTCCGACCATCTCATAACCGATATAGCCGACTGCGCCGCAAGTGAACCGCGGCAGGGCTACGTTCGGTAAAAACTCGTAGCCCTTTAACTGCTGTTGCAATAAAGTAAAAAAATCCTCACGCTGGATTTTATTCTTATGATCGGTAATCGAGATAGTTTTATTATCCCGGGATTTTTGGATTAAATAGGGTTCCTGGCTTAAAAACGAGTAGCGCCCCAACTGTTCACCCTTGATAACGCTTTCCAATAAAAAGGAATGTTTCCCGACTTCGCGCATTTTCAGGTAGGCTATCACCGGTGTAATGAAGTCCGCGTTGAATTTGCGGTACACCGGAATGATCAGACCCGGTCGGGATAGTTTTTCAAATTCTGTATAGTTCATTTATCTCTCGCTTTTTAATTATTTAATAAATAAAAAACCCGCCTTTCATATCTCAGGCGGGTTTGGTAACACTTATGATTTTTAAACTCTATTTACACATAATCACACCTGAGGAGATGCTGTCTTAACATCACGCCCCACCACCAGTTATTGTTCATTTGCATTCGCATTTTATTCATTTTTTTCACCAAAGACGCGGAATTTTAAGAAAATTTACATTGCTAATCAAGTCTTTTTTAAAAATTTTAGTTTTTACGGAAAAATGTGTTTGGAAGAATTGATATAAATTGAGAGCACGCTATTTTAAGGATTTACCGGGTGACTAATTATTTATATTCCCGAGTAAAACTTTCAACAATTCTTCAGCCGCCGTTTTCGGCCCGGTAATTTCAAATCCCGGCACTCCCAGCCGCGTTCGCAATTGTCCGACAAAAATTCTCTCTTTGTAAAAATGGGCAAAATACCTACGGGCAATTTCATCGTGGCTCGCCTTGCGTTGCGCCGGACCGAAGATATTCGCAAAATAACTGTGCACCAATCCGGTTGTGGTAGTTGTTCCTTTACTCATAACCGCGCCTTCGCGGAAGACGTGAAAAGCTTCTTCCGGAGTGACGAATTTTTCGATTACGGGATGATCGTCATCGACATTCTCATAATTATTGGCATAGAAAATATAATCGACCTTAAAACCCGTGGTAATATTTTCAAAGGTCGTCACCGGTAAAATGATGCGGGCATTAGTCTTGTTGGCATTCATAATTATCGCCCTGTCCAACTGTCCGAATGCGTAACCCGGTTGTAAGTCATCCAAACGCAGAAAAGCGCCGATCTCGGTGCCATAAGCCAGCACATTATCATCAGAAATCACCAGCGAACCCATATCGTCGGCGATAATAATTAAATCCTTGATATATTCATCACCAAGACAGCGCAAGGCTTCCAGCGATTCGGATTTGCCAGCGCCGGTATCGCCGATCAGAAGGATATTAGCCTGCCTTCCATTTTTCAACAGGATGCTGACAAAGGCGCCATGAAACGGCATCTGCCCTTTCTGCATCACTTTAAGGTTATGTATTGTCAGGATCATCTTTTTGAGGTAACCAAAATAACCAAACGCCTTGCCGCACGGCACCGCCGCGACTAACAGCTCGTTTTCTTTATCCTCGTAGAAAACGGTTGGCATATCGGCACGATGGCGCAGACTTGCTTCCGGGACGCCATACAGAAAAACACCATCCGGTTTTCGACCAAGGTCCTGATCGTCGGCTAACTCAAACAGATTACAAAGCGCAAATCCCAGCTCATAGAATGATTCATGAAAATAGATGTAAATGATCAGCGAACCAACCTTAGCGGGATAGCAAAGCCATTCCTTATTATCGAAATCCAAATTCTTTATCGGATTCTCGTAAATCTCGACAAATTCGCCCTGTCGTTTATTCATGGGCGGATTCAGAATTAGCGGCGGGTAAATCAGCACCTGCCGAATGACGGAAATGGCATTCAAGCGCTGGTATTCGACCTTAAAATGCTTTCCATCCGCATCAATCGCAATGGTGGCGACTTCGGCGCCGGCGTGCACCTGACGATAAACCCGCGGATGTTTGGCGGTAATATTCTCCTGGATATCGCGATAAGCCTGGCGCACCAGATGCGTTAGTCGTTCGACGGTAGCATTGAAAGTGCGATAAGGTCGTTTATCAAAACCCGCTCCGGTCGAATCGCAAAGTATAAAGCGATCGAAACTGCGCCAGTAGTTATAAAACTGCTCCACAAATTCATTGAGCGCGTGGCGGTTGCTTATTAACTGCTCACATCCCGGGACAATATTGGGAATCAGCCCGATTTCCAACTTGGTCAGGTAGTAGAGCGTTTCATAAAGCATTCTGCGGTCATCGGTGTCGATCGGATAATGCCCGAAAATATCCAGTAATGGCGACTGCTTTTTCTCCAGACGACCGAGGAAATTATTCAACAACTCTTTAAAGATATCACTCTGGGCAATTTCATCCACGCTTTCAGCAACGTGGTCGCGCACACCGATTATGATTTTGTTTTCCAGTATTTTGGTAGGGAACTTGCTCATAGTATCTCAATCTGAATTTTATAATTAACGGTGTATAATTTAGTACCCGGGCACGGTTTTACAAGTGTGTTTTGGGGGGATTCCTGATCGACGATGAATGCTGACTATTGCGCCGTTTTCAGTTCACAGCGCCCGTTTTGAAAATCGAGAATCAGCGTTCGCTCCTTGGCAATATCACTCCCCAGAACGCCATCGAAAAAGAAAAAGCCGCTTTCACCATCGCCTCTGGTAGTCATGAGTTTGTAATCCAGACGATGATTGCCGAGCACAAACGCAACTTGAGGTATTTCTTTGGTATGGTAAACCTGAGCGCCGCCGGCGCCGCCGATCAGTGATTTGCCCGTTTTAGCCTGAGTGGTATCGACTTTCAGCAGGGCCGGTTCATAAAAAGCTGTGCTATTTGCGCCGGTATCCAGAAAGAAATAAAGCGGGCGCCCGAGCGTATCGGTCAGGCTGACAAGCGGCTGGGTCACAAAGTGGAGGTTGCGCGTTTCCGCTGGTCGTTTTTCCGGTTTTTGAATAGTCGTCTTCAGGTTTTTATAGTCGATTCCCATCTGCAGGTTGCGGATAGCGTTCCATCCGATAATGCCGTCAACTTTCAAAATGCGAAACAGTTTAAAGAGTCGCACCTCAAGGTCCTTTTTATTCAGGATAATGACCGGGTGATTTTCGATCTGCAGGTCGCCAATCCGAAAATTTTCAATTATACCCGGACACATATCGATTTTAATATCGGTAGCCGTACCAACCTTGGCGGTTTCCGTGCCAATTTTATCCACCCCGCATTTCTGGGCTATTTCAGATGACAGCACGGTCCTTTCCGCCCCGGTATCTATCCAGAATTTTTTAGAAACACCATTGACGCTGACTTTAATCATCGGGACTCCCGAAATGCTCAGCTGCGTTGGCAAAACGATCGGATTTGCGGGAAAATGATAATTTTCTGGTTGCGATTGGGCGTAGGCGATTGCCATAATCATATTGTTACTCTCGTCGAATTTTTCCGGCATGCGGGTATAAAGTTCAACCAACTCATTCCATTTATCCTGATGGGTATAAATCACTTCTAATATTTCAGCCGCGTGAAGGTGCAGAAGACTGTCTTCGGTCGCTTCGAATAATCTTGAAAAAAGTGGCTCGGCTTCGGAAATATCGTCTTCCATCAATAATTGTAAACCGCTAGCAAATTCTTGGTATTCAGGATTAACTTCATTGCGATCTACATAACCAAAATCGAAATGGCGCATGGCATCCCAGTAATCATCATAATTCGAAACCATCGGTTGGCTCACTGGCAGATCATCCACCGATTGAATATCCAGTCCGCCGCTACCGACGGAAACCGCACAGCCCGACCAAAGAATTAGAAAAATCCCGATCAATACTACTCCAATTCTGCGCATATCACCCTCGTATTTATTTTTGCAGTGCGGAATTTATACCTTATCCGAGAAAATTGACAATATTATCTAAAAAGCAACGTGTTAATCATTAATCACCAGTTTTCGAATGGCTTGGAGAGAATTATCAAGCTTGAAACTGATAGACGATCAGGTGATCACAGAACGATTGCCAAACAATAATTTCTTCGGTCACTCAATTCCTTCCGGTTCGGTGTGAACGGAGATGAAAGTCTCGGCACCGAAACGTTTGCGTAGGCGCTGTTCGACATCGGTGGCAATGTCATGCGCGGCACAAATTGTCAAATCTCTTTTTACATAAACATGAATATCGACAGCAATATTATAGCCAATTTTCCGGGTCCGCAGGTCGTGCGGTTTGATGACACCCGGACAGCCGGCAACAATTTTCAAAATTTCGTCTTCGACGGCATCATCCAGCGAACCCTCGGAAAGTTCTTTGACACTGACAACTACAATCGAAAAGGCAACTTTAATGATGAAAAAACTGACTATGACGGCCGCAATCGGATCAAGGATTCTCCAACGCTCACCCAATATAATCGCGCCTCCGATGCCGAGCATCGTGCCAATCGACGAAAAAGCATCTGAACGATGGTGCCAGGCATTGGCGACTACAGCTTGACTGCTAATTTCATCACCGACTTTAACCGTGTAGCGGTAAAGCCATTCCTTGAGAATTATTGATATGATCGCGGCGATTAGAGCCACATTGCCTGGCTTGTCAAGCGGTGAGCCAGTCAAACTCAGAAAGATTTTTCTCGCACCCTGCCAGAAAATCCCGCCGCCGGCGACTAAAAGCGCCAGGCCGATGAATGCCGTTGCCAACGTCTCAAACTTGCCGTGCCC
>Ga0172382_10009995_pt1 | contig 12820 bp, 10 predicted proteins | sample Leawel138RmetaG_FD_122245 | JGI IMG/M metagenome (GOLD analysis project Ga0172382, IMG submission 122245) | Leachate microbial communities from a municipal landfill in Southern Ontario, Canada - Leachate well 138R metaG | ecosystem: Engineered > Solid waste > Landfill > Unclassified | place...
CCTCTGTTAACCCCGTTTTTGGGTGCATATCCGCCGGAATGTCATGATTTTTTCCTTTGAAAAATGTCCATTCCCCGTGGATTCTTTCTAAATTACTGGGTGGTTGTGCTCCGGATTATCCAGCAACCCACCCAACGAGGCAGTAAAAGCACTAATGATGACATATTTATTTTTAGCCATAATGTTAGGTTTTGACAAGAATTACAGGTTGAATATTCTTGATTAGAAATATCATTCTTGTTGACTGATTTTAGTTCTACTAATCTTCCAAGCTTTAAAAAAGAACACCTTACAATTAATATACATACAAACATAGGAACAACCACCAATAGAATCAATGCACAAAATAACAAATCAATAGCACATTATGATACAAATAAATAATTTTAGCTATCTTCAGTTCAAGCTCTCAGGACGATTTTCATTAAAGAATGCTATTAATACCGATTTGTATTTGGAATTGCCCATCCCTATGTCCATCGAGATTACTACGTTCTTTATTGAACTTCAAATATCTACCTGACTACCATCAAGTAAATTCGGCATTATACCAGATTATTTTAATGGGCAAATTAACATCTCAAATAGTATAAAATCACTACCGTTTGTTTCTTAACCTGAATTCAACAGGGGTTACACCTGCTTTTTGTTTGAATATTCGTGAAAAGTAATTATTGGAATCAAATCCTAACTGGTGGGCTATTTCTTTTACCGGCAGGTTTGTTGTTGATAACAGGTTCTTTGATTTCTGTATCCGTAATTGTATTTGGTACTGAACAGGGGAAAAACCGGTGTAACGTTTAAATTCCCTGCGGAACAAAGAATACCCCATGTCAATGTTCAATGCAATTGTTTCTGGCGAAATTAATTTATCTATCTCTTCCAGTATTATCAGCTTTGCCTGTTTGATTTGCCTTTCAATACCTGTCTTATCAATGGAATTAAACTTCTTATAGGAAAAAATCTGCATCAGGATTTGAAAAAGTATCCCGGAAGCAGAATACTGCAGGTTTAACTCTTCCTCCTTTAACATGCTGATAAGCTTCAGGAAATTATCCATGATTTCGCCATCCAGGCCGACATGTACGACAGGCCTTGTTGCATCAAGGTAATTTTCTTTCCTAAAATAATCAATTAACTCACCGTTAAACTCAATCCAGTATTCATTCCAGCCGGTACTCTTATCTGGGGAGAATCGGTGCCAGACATTCGGAAAAAGGAAAAACAGGTCGCCAGCTTTGACTTCCTGTTTTCCTGTTAGTTCAGATTCAAAAACCCCTTTGCCCTTGGTAATAAACAGGATTTGGTATTCTGACATCCTCCGCCCCTGCGACCAATGAAAATAGTGATGTACCGGGTGGTTGGTTAAGGGGTATTCAACCTTCTTGCCAACTTCGGTATGGCCGGCTCCCAACAAATAAATACCAAGTTTTTTGTCTTCTTCACTAACAGTGATGTATTTATAAAAATGTTTATTTCCCATAGCCATCTGATTCATTCAAAGTTATAGAATATATTCAATACGAATAAGCCACCAATGGCCGCAGTAAAAGTGTAGAGTAAAATATTCTTTTTCAAAATAATGATTTTTATATCGTTCCTTCTCTTCGCCTGATTTCTTTCACTGCATCAACCATAGCCTGAAAACCTTCAACCGGGATATAGTCAGGAATTGAATTCCCTGAGCCTAACCCGTATCCTTTGGTAATGCTTCTATAACGTATACCCTTTTCCAAAACCTCACTAAAAATATCATCGTATTTATTTAGCATCAAAAGGTTTAAATCGAAACCACCCAAAAGTCCAATTCGGTCATTGTATAATTCTATCCATTTTTCAAAAGGTGCTATCTGGTCTTCGTTTGAATGCTTTGCATCAATTCCAACCCCAATTATTTCATCCATTACATTGAATATATTTCCACAACTGTGAAGGAGAAATTTCTTTTCTGCCCCATGAACTATGTCTATAACCCTTTTGTATTGGGGTATAATATGTTCTTTTATGGTTTCAGGTTCCAGAAGAGTATTTGACTTAAATCCAAGGTCATCACCCATCCTGTAAAAGACAAAAATATCGTCGTAACGTTTTATCATTTCAGACCATAGTATTACGTACAAATCACCAATTTTTTTATATAAATCGGAGAAAAGTTCCGGATCCAAATATTGCATTACGCTTAGATATTCGTAACCTACCAGATCTTCGCTGGCTTCAAAAATTCCGTAACCACAACCGCCATAAGCTTTCATTCCTGCAGGCATTACCTTTCTGATTGCCTCTAAATGCGGAGTATATTTTTCCCAAAAAAATCTTGGGATATCATCAAAGGGAAACTTTTCAAAATCGGCCCGGTCTTGAATTGGTCCTTTCATACCTCCCTTAATTGCTCCATGCCCCGGAAAAACCTCACAAACCCGTGCTGCATAAGAGAAGGCATCGTATTCATTTTTTTTCCAGAATCCAATTACTTTTTTGTAGTGTTCTTCAAGATCAGTCGGTGTGTTTCCAAATGGGATTTCTTCACCCAGGTATTTCTCAATAAAGGGAAGATCAATGTTATGTTCATACAAAGGAAGCCTAGCAGGTCTTTCGTTGTGTAAAACTTTCAGTAGGTTTCTATAATCAGGTTCAAACGTATTCATCGAATTAAAATTTACATAAATATCCAAATTGATTTTTTCCGGATTTTTATCCAGTTAATAAACAAAGGTTATTCAAATGTGGTCAATTTGATTTAACTCCACCTTAAAATATTCTGCATCCTTTGTCCTTCGGGCATAACAGTGTCAGAACACTTATGGATTTTTGATCTGTGAATAGACATTCGCAACTGTTTAAAATAAAAAAACAAAGAAAAACAGCGAAAGAATTACAATTTTATTATTAATTTTTTTCATGCTTTAAATTTTTAGTATCCAATATTTGCTCCAATAGTACAAGTCAGGGATAAATTATTCAGATCATAAATTTCGTGAACATTCATCTGATGAAAACGAAAACTTGTCATACACACATTATTGATTACTAACCACATTGGATCGTTCTTTCTTTTCGATATTCAACTTTTTACAACTTCAATAATAACTTTTTGTTTGATAAGCTGATTTTGCAAAGATTTTATATCCAATAATGAAATGCGACCATCAAATCGATTTGCCATAGCAGCGGCAGTTCCCGCAGCTTCACCGGTAACAGCACAAGCAGGAATTGTCCGGGTGATGTCCCAACCAGTCGTTCCTGAAGAAATACATCTTCCCGCAGTGAAAAGATTATCAGTTGCGACACCCTTAATGCATCTGAAAGGAATTGAGTAAATAGGTCCCTTTATACGCCAATGGCCTGTCATGCCTATCGTATCTTCAAAAATAATTCGATCATCTTTTTCTTCCAACTCATATTTGCCTTTAAGTCGACGAGTCATTCTAAATGTAGGGAAAGTAGGAATATTTACAGGATAAATCACATTATTTAAATCTCTTAATTTTAATTCTTTTAGCTGTTTGATCATAAGTTTTCTCGAATCAATAACCTGCGCTGTTACATCTTCAGCATTATCACCCGCATAACTTCTACCACTCTTTGCAATTCTTTTTCCGTAGAAATCAAATGGTTTTGTATACTTAACCAGTTTTACTTCAGAACCATCTGTATAATAATACCAACCACACCTGACATTTGTATTGAGAGATACCGTTTCCTCGCCGGCACATGCACATACATCCGCATCACCGGAGGCATCTATGACACTGTTACACTTCAATGCCGAACGACCACTTTTGTTCTCAATAATTATCGCACTAATCATATCCTGATTTTTCACAACATTACAAAAACGGGTATCATAATAAAGTGTAATTCCGCTTTTAATAACTAATGTTTCAAGTTCCAGCATAAATGAAGTCGGATTAAAATCAATCTGATAACGTTGCTGAAGACGTTTCTTTTTATCACCACCCTTTTTCCAGCAGGAAGGGATTACATCAAGACTCATCTTTTTACAGCTTTTTACAATATCTTTACCAGAAAGTTTTAATAGTTCTTCTCCTATTCCCTTGATAACCTGATTTCCCATCCCGTCGCAAAGAGGAAGATAACCGACTACATTACCTAAAGTAGCCAATCCTCCGAGCGAATATCCTTTCTCGACAAGACAAACTTTCACACCATTCCGCGAAGCGGCAATTGCGGCGGCAACGCCTGCAATACCTCCGCCTACAACGACTACATCATATGAACCTGACACATGTAAACTCCTGGATGATTCAGTAATATAACTTCCCATAAAAACTAATTTTTGATATTGTTGAACTTAATTTTAACTTTCAATAATTCTGTCAACGACCAACTGACGAAAATCTTTTGACAGAGATGTAAAATATGCACTAAACCCTGTTACCCGTACAATAAGATAGGGATAATCCTCTGGCTTTTCATGGGCACGAATAATGGTAGCTGCATCTACTATATTTATATTTACAAGAGTCCCTCCAATATCGAAGTGCGTTTGGAGTAAGGCAATTATATTATCAACCGCATTGGGATGTTGTGTTGATCCTATATCAAGTTCAAGTTGCCAAGGGGCAGAATTGCCATAACCCGGTTGAATAGAAGCAATCGCATTTGACATAGCCGTCAAAGCATTGTCCTTACGGAATCCTGGACATGGATTTGCACCATGTGATATAGGTTTGGCAGCTTTTCGTCCATTTGGGGTTGCTCCCACATTTTTGCCAAACCGAACGGAATCGGCCCAAGAAAACCAGCCAGGAATCATTTTTCTTCCCTTCGGAGTAGTGCGCAAGGCTACTTTTTCAACAAAAATTTTATTCAACCATCGGGCCCAGTTGTCGCCCAGACTATTCCCCTGTCCGTATTTTTCAGAAGCGGCAAGCATTCGTCTCACCCGCTCACCTCCCCGGCCTGAAAAATCATCAGACAGATGTTTTTCTACTTCCTGCCATGAAAGAATTTTTTCTTTTTCAACGCGCTGTTCGAGTGCCGCAAATGAATCAGCCACTGTCGCGAGCCCTGCGCAATCAAGAGCCATATTATAGTATTTAGCCCCTCCATGCGACATATCAAGCCCTTTCTCAATAGGCCCATATGAAAGTAGGTTTAACATCAATTCCGGTTCATTCAAATATTGATGTTCCAAATGAAAATCCATCCCTTCGGCAACAGTCTCAATGGCAATCTCAAAATGCCTGGCAAAAAGCTCCTGAAGATTCTTTAATGTAGCCATGGACTTCATATTTTCATAGAAGGCAACTTCAAAGACCTTGGCAATATTAATTTTCACAACATCATTTAATGTATATTCCATACCTGGAAGGCTCATCCAGTTACAACCTGTGGCAATACGTTCACGGGCAAGTCCCTCAGAATAACCATTTTTACAGAAACCTTCAACCAATGCCTTATCTCCGGAGAAACGCGGATATCCCAGTTTGTCCTTGAGAAGGATTTCTACTCCACGTCGAAATAGCCGTTTATCCATTTTTTTGTGTACACGGATGGTAAGGTTACAGGATACCTTTAGTTTAGAGGCGGCTTCAAGTATGATAAAAGACAATGGTGAAGTCATATCATTTCCATCCCTATCAGGTCCCCCCAGTTGATAATAATGAGGATCGTTAAGCAGCAGACAGGCTATATAAAACTCAACATCACAATCATTTATCATCCCCTTCGCTTTATCTCTTTCATAGTATGGCCGTAACAGTTCGTCCAACTGTCCCCCGGCGCCATCACGATTGTATGTACGTGAAGCCATATTAAACCAGGCAATCCATTGACAAGCCTCTCTGAATGTCTCCGGTACACCGTTAACTAGATATTTATTAATTTTGGCGATCTGCTCCAGGTTTTCCCGCAACTCTGGTTCATTCTTTTCAGAAGCCATTGCATGTGCTGTTTCAGCAGTACGTAAAATCCAGTTTTGAACCCCTTCTATGGCATCAATTTCTGCCTCAAGGAGCTCACTTGCTATCGGATCCTTCGCAAAAGATTCCAAAGACCTTTTAACTTTGTCCAAGAGCCCTCCCCAACCAAGTTCCAACCCGATACGATAATCAGGGGCAAAATGGGCATCTTTCCCTATTCCACAAGTAATATCATACTTGTGTTGATTCGGTTTTAAGTGGGAATAGTCAAATGCAAAATTTGACAACTCTAATCTATATCCCTGTCGCATGCGTGATAGCATAAACATCCATCGCCCGGCCAGCGCATCATTCGGGTCAACATATACCGGATGGCATTCCATCAGGTGACGAAAATTCTTTCCCCAAGCATAAGCTCCTGAAAACGATCCATTTTCATCCTTTATTGGTAATTCAAATTTAAAATCCTCAGGTGGAACCACACAGCCATAATCGTCCTCATCGCGTGCGCCAAGCCTATCAAGCTTCTGCTTTGTTTGCCTGTTTTTAGCTTCAACCAATAGATTTATGCGTTTAATATATTTCATTTATTTAATCAACAAATTAATAAATCATTTCAAACCTTCATTCTGACATTTTTCACAAACTTTCTAGCAGTCTGTGCTAATTGTTTCATTAATTTCTTATCAGTTATCTTACTGTGTTCAAATACGTTTTTCATATCAAGGCTTTCATATTTCGGAGCACCTAAAGGATTAAAGGGTAACAATTCATAATAGAGTACGTTCGAAAGTGATGATATATATTTTGCTATCCTGCCAATTTCCTCAGTGGAATCATTTACTCCCGGGATAATTGGAGTACGTATTATCAATGGAATTTCTTTTTCTGAGAGCTTTTTAATATTCTTTAAAATTCTTGAATTTGAAACTCCTGTCCATTTTTTATGAACACTATCATCCATTGCTTTTATATCCAACATTATTAAATCAGTAACCGGAAGAATGAATGAAATATCACTCCATGGCATTGCAACATTTGTTTCAATAGCGGTATGAATACCCTTTTCCTTACAAAGTTTTAATATTTCAAAAGAAAAAAATTTCTGAACTAACGGTTCTCCTCCGGAAATGGTTATACCTCCGCCTGACTGATGATAATATTGAATATCTTCCATTATTTCTTTCATCACTTCTTTTGTGTCTATTTCCTTACCGACAAGAACAAGTGCCCCTGAATAACAAACTGACGCACATTTGCCACAACCAACACATAAGTCCCTTTTTAATACTCTTTTATTTCCCAGAACGGCATGAACTCCATTTGGACAAATACGAATACACTCACCGCATTCTATACATTTTCCCGGAAAAAACTGTAATTGAGGTTTTATTTGTATCGTTTCAGGATTATGGCACCATGCGCATCGCATATTGCATCCTTTCATAAAAACCGTTGTCCGTATCCCCGGGCCATCATGAAGCGAAAATCTTTGAATTTCAGTAATAATACCTTTCATCTTTAATCTCCAAAATAAAAATAAAAACTATAGAATTGGATGTTCTTGCAACATCCAATTCTATCTAAAATCAGAACTACTAAAAATAATGCTCTTTCATTTTTAAACAATTACTATCCTTTATATTCTCTGAAGGTAAAACCCAATTTCGAGAATTTTTCAACATCATTCTTCATACTATTTACTACCGCACCATAATCGGAAGGACCGGTAACGAATTTCACACCAATACTTATAAGCCTTTTTACATATTCAGGATCACCACCAAGGCCTGAGGTCCCGCAGTATATGTTATTATCATTACAAGCTTTCGCACATCTTTCGATTGCCTCCCAAACTTTTGGATGCCTTACTTTACCCGGTTCACCGATACTCTGAGAGAAATCTTTCGGACCAACAAAAATCATATCAAGTCCTTTTACCGATGCGATTTCATCAACTTTATCAAGTGCATTTGTATCTTCAATCTGAACAGCAATAAAAGTATTATCTTTTTGGAATTTTAGATAAGATTCCATATCTGCCATGCCCTGGTCAGCATCACCATTAACACAATCCATTCCTCGTTCACCAAACGGATGGAATTTGCCATCAAAAATGATTCTTTCAACTTCTTCGGGTGTATTAATATGCGGAATCAGTAATCCCTGCGCCCCCATTTCGAGAGGCTGTATTATGTCTGTATGGTCTCCACGACCAGTTCGTACCATCATATCCATATTGGTAATACGCTTTGTCCTTATTATGTTTTCAAGCATAGATCTGTCTATCCCTTGATGCTCATTACATATCCACAAACAATCAAAGCCGAAATAACCGATAAGTTCGGCAAGATTCGGATTCATGAAATTCATTTTCGCAGCAAGAATTAATTCATTGCTTCTCATTTTCTCTCTTACAATACTTTTTTTCATTACAATACTTTATTAATTAATATTCGATTATGAAATTATAACATTTTAAATTCTACATACACTTAAAATAAGCAACCATTTTTACGCGTAACTAAGCAATATTACCGTAATAATTACAAGCGGCATCAACAACGCAAATGCCCATAACAGCTGAATATTCCTTTCCTTTCCTTTCGTCGGGATCAAGCTGAAAACAACACTAAACAGAATGCTAATCACCAACGAAAAAGGCATTATCCACATGAAACTCCATCCTGGATTGCCAGTAAAAATATCCCAGAAACCTATTAATACTGCTGAAGTAAGACCATAAATCGTACCGATAATAGTTCCTAAAGGAGTAGCAAAGCGCACAAAAAAAGCCATAAAGAAAAGATTAAAGAGAGGTGCTACAAAAAGATTGCTCGTCTTTCCAGTAAGTTCAAGAATATTCCCTGGGATACTGCTATTTATTGAACTAAGAAACACGGCAAGTAATCCGACACCTGCACTGACATATTTCTCAAATGTGATATTCTCTTTTTCTGTTGCATCATGCTTTCTGAAAAAAGGAGAGATATCTGAAGTGATAACAGTAGTAACAGAATTTATACCTGAAGAAAGACTTGACATTACAGCTGATAACAAACCAGCAATAACTAAACCGGTAACACCAATAGGTAATAAATTAGCAATAAAATGAGGAAAAATATAATCTGCATTATCGATAACATTTTTACCCTCAGGAAGAATGTTGGGATTTTCCTGGTAATAACGCAATAGTGCAAAGCCAACAAATGTCAAAACAGTAAAACTAAAAATTGAAGCAAGCATCGTAGTAAGAAAAGAGCGTCTGGCTGCTTTGGTATCTTTTGTTGATATAAACCTTTGAATAGCCATTTGATCAGAACCGGTAGTACAAATCCACCAAACAAGATTAAATGCCAATACACCAATAGCAGTAATACGTATTCTCGGATCGAGACTAAACAATACAATTTTATCCCAATGTGGTTCCCATATTGTAGGCATCCATTCCATTATCCCGCCCATTCGTAAAGTGATAAACACTAATGTAAGAGAAGCACCCAAAAAGAGAAGCACAAACTGTATAACATCAGTTGTAACAACCGCCCGAAATCCACCCATCGTACAATAGATTATAGTGATCACTCCCACTACATATCCGATTGTAGTTATATATTTGGGATCCCAATCCATTATATCGATTATGACTTTAGATGACAGAAATATCAGTAATCCCATCCAAAGAAAGCGAACTAAAATAAAGACTATCGAAGCGGTAAGCTTCACACCCTTGCCAAGTGGTTTTTCCAGTAATTCATACGCACTTGTAATGCGTTGCCTCATAATGAACGGTATTATAAAGTATCCGACAAAAACAAACGCAATTGGTAAAATCAATATTTTGAAAATCGGATATCCTGGTCCATACTTAATAGTTTCTCCCGGTATCATCAGAAAGGTAATTACGCTAAGTGTTGTTGCGATGAGTGAAATACCTGTCGCTATAGGATTTACTTTTCGACCACCAAGTAAATAATCATCAGATGTTTGTGTACGCTTTGAATAATAAACCCCTATGCCAATTAATATAAAAGCATATGCAACAATGATAATCCAGTCTAACCAATGGAGACCTTTATGCTGGAGAAACGATGAGTTGCAAGAAGCTTGTGCGATATTTGTCGACACCAGAAATGTATTAAAAGACATTATTAGAATTGTTTATGTTTTTTAAAGATAACTTTGTTTAAAATTTACTTATTAAAATCATACAAAAAGCCATTATATTCAATGATTTCAATGTATAGATGTTCTTCACCTGAAAGAGTTAAACCTCCACGACTATTCTCATAAAATAATCTGTCTTCCAAAGTAAGTTTAATAACCTTATCGTCTGTAATTTCATATCCAACAACCTGAAGGACACCTACAGTATACAAGTCTACACAATCACCACATACAACACATCGATCCCCGAAATAATTATGCCTGCCCCCAATTAAAGAATGAGCCTGATTGATCCATAGACCAACACATCTGGCACAATTCAGACATTTTTCATCATTTGATTTTTATTTCATCATTTGATCAATGTCTTCTAACTTAAAATGTACAGTTACTATTGAATTTCCTTCCTCACCAGGAGCATATTTAATATACGTAGTAGCCACAAATGTACCACCAGGGAGTAATTCAAGTCCTGGATATCCACAATCCGAACCAAAATAATTGTGTAGAAGTTTTATCCTATACTGGCCAGGTTTCCCTTCGGTTATATCCTTATAATTTCCAATCCAAGCAACAAAATGACCTCGTGTACAGCTCAGAGGTGCCATATCTCTGAATACAATTACCATTCGACCATCCGGTGCATATCTTATTATATGCCGGTCTCCTGTCAAACCCCAAGGTGTTTCTTTCGGCTCAGACCATGTCTTTCCGTCATCATCAGAAATTATAAAAAGTGAATGGCCTTTTCTGTTGTTTTCCCGAATAATACATAAAATTTGTTTGTTGTCTGGCGAACGAATAGCAAAAGGTTCACAAAGAGAATAACCTTCTTTTGATGCAACAACGCGAAAAGGCGACCATGTAAATCCACCGTCTTTCGATACCGATGAAGTAATTGATTCATTGCCAACTCCTTTGTTATGAATCTGCCCAAACATCATATAACTACCATCGAGAAGCTTGACCATTCCAGTTGCTGGCATTCGGAATGGATAATCTAGCGGTTTTTCTTCTTTCCAGGTCTTTCCACCATCTTCGCTCACTATACGAGCCATGTATTTTTCGGCAGAAGACGCATAAATACCTTTTGTTCCATCTGATTCTTCAAATCTAAAAAATGAAAAATCCCGTCCCTGATTTTCAAGTTTCTGCGGAAGTTCCAATTTGAAATTTCGATCGATCCCGTTTTTCCACAGAGATGCTAAATATCTGGCGCGTGAGTCATCAACCGGAATCCAATTTTTCCCTTTGTCGGCAGTTTCGAAAAGTGGTTTACGCTGGCTTCCTGAAAAAACCCACAGCCGGTCTTTCCCATCCGGGCCTGTTATATTGAAAACCGTAGGACAGATATAATGCCATCCGCTATACTCAGAAGGCATACGTTCGTCTATCCGTTTCCAGATATACCCCCCGTCATCGCTTTCAGCAACAGGGCCACACGCCCCTCCATGTGAAATTGTCCAAAATGCGTATATTGTTTTCCCATCCGGCATTAGAACTGTTGTAGGATGTCCCTGGTAAATATCTTTGGTTCCGGCAGCAATAACAGTTTGAATATCTTTTCTATTTGATATGTCAATTAAAGGTAGTTTTTGAATACAGTCCTGTGCCCCAACAAATGTATGATTGAAAGTCATAATTATCATTAAACATATCGCGAATATCATATTTTTACTTAAGTAACTCATTGTTAGAATTTTAAATTTTTCTTGTGGAATTTGTTTCATATATTTTTTAGCATATTATCACCATGAGGTAAACTACAGTTAATAAATTTCTAATTTGTTGAATACATCCCACCTTCGAAATTTTTCACTAACACCATAATTTCTACACCAGCCTTGGAAACTATTTCAATTGCCAGGCATTTCCAGCTGTGAGAATCGATACTGACATACGAACATCATTTCGGATCAAAAATATAATCGAAAAAAGCCCTGAATTGGTGTAGCTTCTGAACAATTTTATGGGCATGCCCTCTTTTAATCTTGCGGTAATCGCGATCATGAAATCCCAGCCATGGTAAGGTTGTAGAAATATCCCCGAGAAAACCATTGCATTCAACTATTACAGTTTTGGCTCCGTGGCTGCTGTGATGCCTGCAGCCACGGAACCTACAACTTATACTTCTGTTTCTATTTTTTTACATCGATTCAATTATTTTATGCTCTAATTATTGTTATTTTAATCAGGGATTACGACAATCTCAGCAAAATCTATTTTGAATGAGTTCCCTTTTGTTGCTATTTCAACTACACAAGACCTATATATCATTTGAGGATCAATTTGAAAATTTAAAAGTTTGTTCTTTGTGTAAGGAAGATCAGATTCCACCATATTTATAAAGCTAACAGGAGAAGAATTTACATATAGTTCTATTGAATCCGGATCTTCACATGTTGAGCCTAATCTAAGAATTACTTTTGCTTTATTAGGAATTTTACCGGTAAAAATATGTATATACTTAAATTGATTAGGGTTGTCACAAATTATTGGTAACTGCTGCTCAGATGTTCCCCAAAAAGAGGTTAGATCTTGGAATGTTACTGTATGACGTCGAGTAATTTTATTAATTTTATCTATCGAACCTACCGTAGAAATAAGATTCCAACGAGCCTTATTATTGTCAGTAACAGGATAAATAACTTTTATTTTGGACTTCATAATTAACACATAATCAATTGGTTATAAATTGGCCCAACTGCATTTCGAGGTTCTTTTTCGCTTGCAAATAATTGGCATACAGCATGTTGTAAAATAATTTA
>Ga0172382_10009996_pt1 | contig 12820 bp, 14 predicted proteins | sample Leawel138RmetaG_FD_122245 | JGI IMG/M metagenome (GOLD analysis project Ga0172382, IMG submission 122245) | Leachate microbial communities from a municipal landfill in Southern Ontario, Canada - Leachate well 138R metaG | ecosystem: Engineered > Solid waste > Landfill > Unclassified | place...
AAAAAGAAGGGAAACATGGGAAGACCCGGTGCAAGGCCAAACATGCCCATCAACACCGCGGCAACGAAAAGCGCCTTCGGATAGCCGCCAAGCTGGCGAAGGATGGCCTCGTCGGTCGATCCCTTATTGCCACCCTTTGTGACAAGCATGCCGGCCGCGAGCGACACAACGAGTGACGGGATTTGCGATACGAGCCCGTCACCCACCGAGAGCGTGGAATAAACATGGGCCGCCTCGGAAAAGGCCATACCCTGCTGCGCCACACCAATCAACATGCCGCCAATGAGGTTGATGAAGGTGATGATAATACCGGCAATCGCATCACCCCGGACGAATTTCGAGGCGCCGTCCATTGCGCCGAAGAAGGAGCTTTCCTCTTCCACTTCACGCCGACGCCGCTGCGCTTCCTTGTCGTTGATAAGCCCGGCGGATAGATCCGCATCAATCGCCATCTGCTTTCCGGGAATGGCGTCAAGCGTAAAGCGTGCCGCTACTTCCGCCACGCGGCTTGCACCCTTCGTAATGACGAAGAAGTTCACGGTGGTCAGGATCGCGAAAATGATGAGCCCGATCACGAAATTGCCGCCGATAACAAATTGCGCAAAGCCCTCGATTACATGACCCGCAGCGGACTGGCCTTCATGTCCGTTTGAGAGAATAAGGCGTGTCGATGCAATATTGAGCGCCATGCGCAGCATGGTCGAAACAAGCAAGATCGTAGGAAAGGAAGAGAAGTCCAGCGGTCGGTTGATCCACAGACCTACCATGAGGATCAGCACCGACAGCGCAATGGAAACAGAAAGCCCTGCATCCAGCGCCCAGGCGGGGACCGGCAGAAACAGGATCGTCAGGATGAATATGATACCAATCGCAAACCAAACGTCGCGATGCTCACCCGAACGACCGAGATGTGTGAGGAAAGGAAGCCTCGCGGCCAGCAGCTCAGTCATGCGCTACGCTCGCCTTTTGTTGGCTGAAGTCCCTGTTCGGGGTGCTCGTTCAGAATATTCTCAAGCTGGGCGAAGCTTTCCGCGAGGCGATGGCTCTCATGCGGCGCTTGCGCAAGGAACTCCTCCACCGCGCGGCTGAGAACGATAGCGCGATCGAGTCGCGGATCACTCCCCGCCTTATAGGCACCGATCTGGATAAGCTCGCGCATCTCCTCGTAAGCAGCTATCAGGCTGCGTGCTTCCCGTGAGAGGCGAAGCTCTCTCTCAGTGTGGCAGCCCGGCAGCATGCGCGAAACGCTCTTCAGCAAATCAATCGGAGGGAAGCGACCCCGCTCGGCAATCACCCGGTCGAGAACGAGATGCCCGTCGAGAATGGAGCGGACCGCATCGGCGACCGGATCATTGTGATCGTCCCCCTCAACAAGCACGGTGAAGACGCCGCTGATATCCCCCTGCTCATCCGCTCCCGGCCCTGCCCGCTCCAGCAGGCGAGCAAGCTCCGAGAAAACGCTCGGCGGATACCCTTTCGCCGTGGGCGGCTCACCAGAGGCAAGACCGATCTCGCGCTGCGCCATTGCAAAACGCGTCACCGAATCCAGGAAGGAAAAAACCTGCAATCCTTCATCCCGGAAAGCCTCGGCAATCGCCATCGCCATATAGGCAGCTTGACGGCGCATATGCGGGCTTTCATCTGATGTCGCCACCACCATCACAGAGCGCGCAAGCCCTTCTTCACCTAACGTCTCCTGAATGAACTCCTGCACCTCGCGGCCGCGCTCGCCGATCAGACCGATAACCGCCACATCCGCCTCACTGCGGCGGGCAAGCATTGAAAGAAGTGTTGATTTGCCAACGCCGGAGCCAGCGAATACACCCATACGCTGTCCACGACAGATAGGCGCAAACACGTCAATCGCGCGTATACCCGTATCAATCTTCGTGCCAACACGACGACGCGCATATGCGGGCAGAGGCGCAGCACGAAGGCGCCGTGTGTGAGGGCCACGCGCAAGCACGCCCTTGCCGTCAATCGGCGTGCCGGAAGCATTCACCACACGGCCGATCCATGACTGGTCAGGATGAATGGTCGGCTCCACACCCCGCGCCAGAACCTCGGAACCAAGCACGATGCCGTCTGAGGGCTCGAAAGGCAGCAAGAGAGACTTGCCAGCTTCAAAGCCAATGACTTCGCATTGAATGCGCCGTCCGTCCTTGGTGGTCACCTCGCAGCGGTCGCCCGGCGAGAGATAACCATCAAGTCCCGCTGCACGGATCGATTGCCCCGTACAGGCTTCCACCTTGCCGTAGTAAACCGGCCCCGGGAGCCTTTCGAATTCTGCTTCTATATCGCGAAAAAGTCTCATCACCACCCGCCACCTTGATGCACCAAGGCTAGGGAGGGCCGTTTAAACTCGGGTATAAGTTGAGAAAATTGCAGGCGCGATCGCTCAAAGACTATGATCGGCGCCGAGTTCTACCGCCGCATGGAGAAAGCGCGAACGATGCATGTCGTACAGCGCCTCCAGAAGCTCCTTCGGCATCCGGTTTCCGGGGAAGGAGGCCGCAGCATCAACGCTCGCCATACCAAGCGGGGCTACGCTCGCGGGAGTCTCAGCGACAGCGACATCTTCCTCTACCCTCGCCACAGATTGAAGCGCAGCACTATCCAGCGGCGGAACAGAGACCGGCACCGGAAGCTCTTCCGCAATCACCACCTCAGCCGGCATTGGCTCAAGCAACGCCATCTGCTGTTCTTCGGCGGGCAGGCTCTCACCCTGCTCTACCGCAGCTATAGCGGTCGCAGGCGCCTCTTCTTCATCGCTTCCAAGACCAAGAAAGGCAACTGCATGGGCGCCGGGGTCCTTGCCGGACACAGCTTCCACCGCCGCCGACGCCGCACCTGCCGCAGCACCGAGCGGTCCGGCAAACAGCGCCCCGCCGAGAATGCGCGCGGGCGCACCAAGCTCATCCCCCGTCAACTCCCGATAGATCGTCGAGACAACGGGGATGTGTTGAAGCGGATTCACGATGTCAAGAAAATCAGAGAATCCGAACTCGCCTGCGGATACCTTCTCCGCCTCCCCACGCACGCGAATGTCGGAGGCCATTGGCCCCGGCCGATCAAGCGTTGCGTGAGTGTAAACGGCAGACATATCTGTCCTCCTAGAACCCCGTGGCTATGCGGTCATAGAGCGAGAAGGTGAAATGCGAGAGGCCCTGATAGATGAAAGGCGCGGATATGACGGCAACGAGAAGAATGGCGCCGATCTTGGGCACAAAAGTCAGCGTCATTTCCTGGACCTGCGTCAGTGCCTGCAGGAGCGCAATGGAGATGCCGACAATCATGCCCACGGCGAGCATTGGTGATGTGACAAGAAACGCCGTCCAAACACCATCCCGAACAAGATCAATTGCATCTGCTTCGTTCATCACCCAGCCTCAGATCGGCATCCGCATGATTTCCTGATAGGAACTCACCAGCTTGTCTCGAATAGCGACTGCTGATTGCAGCGTCACTTCCGCTGCCATCACCCCTTCCACCACCTGCTGCGCGCTTGCCTTGCCCTGTGCACCAGCCACGGATACCGCCTCACTCCGACGCAACACGTTCACGGAGTCCGTCACCAGGCCTTTTACGAAGCTGCCAAACTCCGCCGCATCGGCCTCGCTCGGCTTCAGTATTGGTTGCGGACCATTCGACAAGCCGACGCCGAAGGTTTTTGCTTCCTCGTAGAGTTTCGCAACCCGGCCAATTGCCGCCGCACCTTCAAACATTGTCTTCCACCTCAATTACGGCGAATGAGATCGGTGGTACGCATCATCATGGTGCGCGCCTGTTCGATAATATTGAGATTGGCTTCGTAAGAGCGCGTCGCTTCGCGCAGATCAGCCATTTCGATAAGTGCGGAAACATTCGGCATCTTCACATAGCCTGCCGCATCTGCCGCCGGATGGCTCGGATCGTAGTTCATTCGGAAATCCGACTTGTCCACCCCGATGGCCTTCACCTTCACGGTCGATGCTCCGATAGCACGATCAAGCTCGGCATCGAATGTCACGGTCTTGCGACGATAAGGATCGCCGCCCGGCACATCAGAGGTGGAATTGGCATTCGCGACGTTCTCCGACACCACACGCATCCGCGTGCTCTGTGCCTGGAGGCCCGTGCTGGCTATCGCCATTGCCGCTGTCAGTGGATCGCTCATGATGACTTCCCGTTATCTCGGCCCGCTGACGGCCTGACTCAACAGATTGACGTTCGATTTGTAGATGTTCGACACCAGCGCATATGACGTCACTGTGTCTGAGGCTTTCAGCATTTCCTGTTCAAGCGAAACACCATTACCTGACGGAACGAGTTCCCAGCTCTGGCTCTTGCCGTCCACCCGCAATTTGCCCCCAGCCGTAGAAGAAATGGGCAGATGCCCGAGCCTGGTGCGTTCCATCGTCACGGCGGCATTTTTCAGTTCCTCGGAAAATGGCTTCAGGTCACGCGTCACAAACTTCGGCGTATTGGCATTCGCGACATTTTCCGCGATCACCTCATGCCGCATCGCCAGATAGGACATTCGGTCACTTGCAACACCGAAAAGAGGTATCCCCATCAGATCCATGACACGAACTTCCTTTTGCTTACCGGCTCATAGTCCAGCACCGGCCTTAAGCGGGGATTTCAGTTTCAGAGAAAATTGATAATGCTGAGCTTGTTGATGCGAGCCGTGATCGAGAAGGTGCTTTCGATCTGCGTCATCACATGGGAAAGCCGAACCGCAGTCTCATAAGGGTCAACCTCTTCCAGTGCGGTGATCTGCTTTGCCATCAAGTCAGACATCAGCGAATGGCGTTCATTCGTGCGCTCGATCGACTGTTCCGACAGGCCGAGAATTGCCTGCTTCTGCTGGATCTTGAACATGCCAGCCTGAATATCAGCCATGGCAGCATCCAGAACTTGTCGATACTGGCCGGCGGGCATGGAGTCAGGATCAATAGCCGCAAGCGTATAGGCCGCGCGAAGCATCAGCCTCACGCCCTCCTCATTGGCACGCGCGCCGCCCGGTACATCTGTTGATGCGTCGATCTTCGCTGCAATGTCCTGGTCATTGCCATTGTAGAACGTCGCGCCGAAGTGATAATCCCCGTCGCTATGCGTGCTGTCGAAGACGGATGCAATGCCATCCGGACCGGAAAGAAGATTGGCAAGGCTCGCCGCATCTGTGACCGGCGGCTTGGCCGCGATCACATGCTGGATCACTTCCATCGGTGAGTATCCTGTCACGGGATGGGTAAGATGAGAGAGCTGGAGTGGCTGCACATCAATCACAGTCCCGGAGAAAAGCGAGCGACCGCCAAACGACGCATTCAGGGCGCTTTCAATATTTTCGATAAGATCCGCCGCTGCAGAAGGCATGAAACCAGCGGCAGTTTCACCGCTCAGCGCAGCGACAATCTTGGTGACAAAATCGTTCCCGTTCGACGTCAGATTGCTGAAGGCATGCTGCGTTACCTCAATGCGGGAGGAAAGCGTTTTGTTATTCAGGAGATATGACTGCGCCTCATTGTAGCTCTCACGCAGAAGGATATCGCGGCTTATCTGAGCGCCAAGCTTTCCCGCGACGTCAAAATGCTTTCCCGTAGCTTGCTCCTGCTGGAGTACCAAAAGCTGCTTCTGGGTGTCTGATATGGACTGCCTGCTGAGAAGTCCCATTCCCATCGTGGATACGTTACGGACGTTCATGGCATCACCCCTATCTCATGGCCTCGAAGAGCGAATCCAGCATGGCATTTGCCATCGAAATCACCTGCGCACTCGCGGCATAGCTTCGTTCAATCGAAAGCATTTTCTGCATTTCATCATCGATGTTCACGCCGTCGCGATTAAGCCGCGTATTGGAAAGTCCGGAGAGAACAAGCGACTGGGCCACATGGGCTCTGTCGGCATCACTGCGGATCTTCTGAATATCGGCGGTGGCGCTGGCCGCAAACTCGGTAAGCTTTGCGGCTGTCTGCAGCCCTGCCCCCGGATCGAACGCGAAGGTCTGGGAGAATACCGCCTGAAAAGCATGAACCTGCGTTGGATCACCTGCCGCACCCGCTACAGGAGCGTGGATACCATCGCGCAAGAGGGCGGCATTCGCCTCAACAAGCCCGTTCACTGAAAGCCGCCCGGCAAGCCCGGGCATATAGGTCAGCGGATCAACCGGCCCACCATTGTCCGTGAAGAGCCCCGTATCAGCGGGGGGGGCGCCCGCTACGGTTGCATCGGCATTCTGAAAGGCTGCGGCGACATTCGCGGCAAGCTCATCTGCCTGCTTCTGCACCAGCGGCATGATGCTGTCACGGATCTCGAACAATCCCGCCAGCGTGCCTTCGCCTATGGCGCCGGGATAGGTGCTGGAGAAAGATACATCCACCCCATCCACCATCAGCCCCGAAAGCGGCGAAGCAGCGGGCGGGGCTACATAGACTGAATTCGCCGGTATGATAGCAGCGGCCTGAAAGCCGAGTTCGTGAACCGCATTGTCGAGCAGCGTCACGCCGCCCTTCGTCATCACAACGACGCTGTGCCCGGACTGGATGACATTGATCGGCAGGTCCCGTGCAAGGGAATCCAGTAGTCGATCACGCTCATCCCGCAGGTCGCTTGTATCAATCCCCGCGCTTGCCTGCCCGGCAATCTGGCGATTCAGATCATCAATCCGATGGAGTGATGAATTGACGTTCCGCACGATGGAGTCGATCTGGGAGTCAGCATCCTCGCGCGCCTTCTGCACGCCACGATCAATGGTCTGGAAAGATGAGATAAGAGCTTCCGCTGCTGCAACGGCTGATTTCTGCAACGTCGCGTCTTCCGGGGCGTTGCCCAGCTCCTGCAACGCACGATCAAGCTTGCCAAGTGCGGAGGTGAGTGATCGCTCATCCTGCGGCTGGCCAACAAGATCGGTGAAGACAGTGAGCGAGGCAGACAGCACATCCTGTCGCCCTACTTTGGCGGCGACGATGCGCATGTCGCGGATCAGATATTCATCCACCTTACGGCTGATGCCCTGAACCTCGACGCCCATGCCGACGCCATTGACGATCCGATTTCCCAGATTCACGTCCTTGCGGACATAGCCTTGTGTTTGAGCATTGGCGATGTTCTGGCTGACGATGGCTGCCTGTGTCTGTGTTGCCTGAAGTCCGCTCATTGCAGACTGTATCGCCTGAGAAATGGTCATCTTTTCTGTCCTCAGTCTAAAGCCCTACCTCACCCATCAGCGCTTGAGGTTCGTCAGTTCCTGCAGCATCTCGTCGCCGGTCTGGAATATCTTGGCGTTGGAGGAGTAGGCCCGCTGTGTCTGGATGAGTTCGGTCAGTTCCTCGGCGATATCCACATTGGAGGCTTCAAGCGCACCTGAGATAATGTCGCCCGCTGGTCCCTTGCCAGCGTCCCAAAGGCGCATCGTTCCCGCATCCTGCGAGAGACGGAATGTGTTGCCATCTTCAGAGATGAGGCCGTTCGGGTTTGTCACATTCGCCAGCGGCACCTTGTAAACAGGCGTACGCTGCCCATTGTTGAACACCGCTGTCACGATGCCATCATCACCAATATCAACGCGAAGAAGCTCGCCCACCTGAGCACCATCGATGTTAATACGGTTCGGCGAGTAGTCGCCCACAAACTGCACCACACCGTTGAGCGAGTTGACCTCACCAAGACGCAGGTCAATCGTCTGCCCGTCAACCGTGGTGAGAGAGGCAACACCACCCGCAAAGGGCAGACCAGTGACGATAGAAGCAGGCGTGCCGGCATTCGCGCCCGTGGCATTGAAGACATAGTCAACCGTGCCGATGCTCGTGCCGTCATAGTCGAGAACATTGAGCGTCCATTGGTTCTCTACCGCCGTATCGGGCTGCCACTCCAGCGTCATGCGGCGCGCATTGCCAAGCGGGTCGTAATAGGTGACGGAGGTCTGAAGCGGAGCCACCGGCGTGCCTGTGCCGGTGAGCTGCATCGGTAGGTTTGCCGCAAAATCAACCACCGTGGTCGGCGCACCTGCAAAGCCGAGGCTCGCCACATTGATTGTCTGAAGATCGGCGAAGGAATCCTGAGACGGATTGGGAATAGTCGTCGTGCCGTTCGAATTGAGCGCATAGCCCTGCAGGTAAAACCCTGCCGAGTTCACGAGGTCGCCATTCTTGTCGATGGTGAAGGAGCCAGCCCGCGTCAGCGCATAGGTCGTGTCAGCGCCCGCGCCTGCATTGTTTGCGACAACGAAGAAGCCGCCGCCGCCAATCGCGAGATCGGTTGTGCTGGAAGAGGTGATGAGGCTGCCTGCGCTCGACACATCCATACGAACCGCAGGACGCACACCACCGGATGTATATTCAGTGCCGGTCGCCGCCTGCGTCACCATCGTGGTGAACTGCACATCGGCACGCTTGTAACCGATGGTGCTGGAGTTTGAGATATTATCGGCGAGCGCGCCGAACTTCATCGACTGCGCCTGGAGTCCGGAGACACCCGCCCGCATTGCACCCAAAACGCTCATGGATAGCTCCTTGCTTCATCATGTTGTCCCCGGTCATTCTGGACAGGAAGCAGAGCCCTTCTTGGGATGCAGCTTGGCAAGCTGGGACGCTGCCATATGTTGCGATGTTAGGAGCGCATGTTTAAGGCAGGAATAAAGATTCCGGCCTTTCTGCTGCGGGCAGCGCTTCTCACCCTTGGCTTGCGAGCACAAGAATAGTGATGCGCCGGTTGCGGGCATCAAACGCATCACCCTCAATCAGCGGTGTGCGGTCGCCATGCCCCTCGACACGCAGAATGCGATCCGCCTCCATGCCGCCTTCTACCAGCGCGCGTCGTGCCGCATTCGCACGATCAGCAGAAAGCTCCCAGTTGGAGTAACCATCTGCCGTGCGATAAGGCAGCGCATCCGTATGGCCGGTGATCATGATGCCGTTTGGAATATCCCGGATCACCTGCATGATAGCCGAGATGATCTCCGCCGCCTCGTTTTCCAGACGGGCAGACCCCACCGGAAACATCGAGAACTTGTTATCGTCCGTGATCTGTATGCGAAGCCCGTCCTTGTCGATATTGAGCTTCACATTATCCGAAAGGCCATTGTCTTCCAGAAGCTGCGTCAGCCGCGCGAGCAGTTCCATGCGCAAGGCTTCCAGTTCATCTCCCGGCCCGGTTCCTTCATGTAAAGAAGTATCAAGCTCAGACAGAAGCTTCTCCGGCGCATCCGGGTGCGCAACCAGTTCCTGATAAGCGTCGAGCGCAATCGCGTCATTCGGCTCGCCAAACGGATCATCAAATGTCCGGATCGCCGTTTCTTCCGGCGTGGCTGTAAGATCACTCCTGAGCTGCGCCATGGGGCTAACGCTCAGATCGCGCGCTTCATCTTTCGGCTTCGTGCCCTGCTCAGTCTGCGCGCCTTGCGGCACGCGCTTCTCGGTTCCAAGCGCGGAAACATAGGGAGGCGCTGTCATCGGATGGCCGAGGCGTCCCGCCCCGTCTGGCGCGTCTAGCGAACCTTGCGTGTCAGTCGTGCGACCGGCCAGCAGCCCGTCCGTGCCGGATGTGCCAGTTGAAACGGAAACAGGATTGAAATAGTTGGAGATACCGTCGCGCTGTTCTTTCGTCGTCGCATTGACTAGCCACATGAGCAGAAAAAACGCCATCATCGCCGTCACGAAGTCGGCGTAGGCAAGCTTCCACACGCCCATATGCCCGCCTTCGAGCTCCGGGTCATGCCGCCGTACTTTGACGATGACGACTTCCTGCGGTTCCGGCACCTTCTCTGCCACGGGCCTGCCCCTTACCACGGCATCACAATGTCATAGACTTGCTGCCCATAGCGAGGCTGCTGCACATCCGAGATCATGCCTCGCCCGCCATAGGCGATCCGCGCCTCGGCGATGTCCTTGTAGCCAATCTCGTTTGCTGCATTGATGTCCATGGGCCTGATCACGCCCGCCACACGCAGATCCCGCATCTCATAATTCACAAGCACTTCCTGACGTCCGGAAATGGCGAGGTTACCATTCGGCAAGACATCGATCACGACAGCGGCAATCCGAAGCCTGATCTGTTCCTTCCGGTCAATATCACCGCTGCCCCGACTGCGGCTTCGACTTGAACCCTGAACCGCAGGATTCAGTTCAAGCTCGTTGATCGCATCCGTCGCAATATCCTCAAGCCCAAAAAGTGCCTGCAGCGATGCGTCTTCGGATGCTTCCCGGCTGCGCTGACTTGTATTGTTGAGTTTTGCGCGATCATCAATATCGATCAGCACGGTCACGATATCGCCGATCTGCTTTGCTCTCACATCAATAAAAAATTCTTTGTTACCCGGCGACCAAAGCGATGCGAAAGCGCGTGGGGTTGGTTCATCGACGGGCATGGGGATCGAGATCTGGCGCGCGATTTCGCCATCATGTTTCGCCGCCACCATCGGGCTGAAATCCGGCGCTGCTCCGACACGCGAAAGCCTGTCGCATCCACCGAGCGCTACACAAGCCGCCATTAGAAATACGAGCTTCTTCATTCTTCGCCCTTACCTGCCAATATCGACCTGGCTGTAGCCACTTACCGTTGCGTAGAGGACTGACCCCGTATCCGGGTTCGTCACGCGCACCGTTTCGCCCATTGCCCCATCTTGCGCGGAAACCACCCGCAGGCTGAGTTCGAGCCCGCCCTGGGTGTAGCGTGCATGCACACGCTTGTTCCGCTCGACCAGCACAGGCTTGCCAACCGTCAGCGAAGAAATCGCATGCCCCGGCAACAAGGTGCGTTTGGCCTGCATTCCGGCAATATCATCCACATTTGTCACGCTGTCGGGGCGCAGGCGCCGCGCAGGTATCTCGATCCTCTGCAAATCCGCCTTCGAGATTAGACTGCCCGCCTGAATGCGGGTCGCAGGCGCGACGGCATAAGCCATTTCTTCAGCTCCCGCCCCAGGAGGAGAGAACGCGAAACAAGCAACAAGAGAAAGCGACCAGATGCGATGCCTCATCACCATCACCTCATATTCGTGGCGGTACTCGACATCTGATCTGCCGTTTCGATAACTTTGGAATTCATCTCATAGGCGCGCTGAGCGGAGATGAGATCGGTGATCTCTTGAACCGAGTTCACATTGGAACTCTCAAGAAACTTGTGACGGATTTTGCCGAAGCCATCGTCAGAAGGCACACCGACAACAGGCGCGCCCGATGCCGTCGTTTCGGCAAACAGATTGTCTCCCAGCGCATCAAGGCCGATTTCATTGGCAAAAACCGCGACTTGGATCTGGCCTACATTCACCGGCTCGACCTGATCGGGAACGGTCGCAAAAACCTGGCCACTTTGATTGACAGTCACGTCAATCGCATTTTCAGGAATAGCTATCCCCGGCTGCAACACAAAGCCGTCTGGCGTAACGAGTTGCCCTTCCGGTGACTTCTGAAAGGCGCCAGCGCGCGTATAGGCCGTTTCACCATTTGGCAGATCAATCATGAAATAACCGGGCCCCTGAAGCGCAAGGTCAAACGTGTTGCCTGTTTCCATCAGGCTGCCCTGAAGCGCAACACGACGTACCGCTGTCGTCTTCACACCAAGACCGATCTGGATTCCGGCGGGGATGATGTTACCCGCGTCGGTCGATTCCGCCCCCTGCCGCCGCTCGGTCTCATAAAAAAGATCGGTGAACTCCGCCCGCGCCCGCTGAAAAGCGGTCGTATTCATATTCGCGATATTGTTCGAAATCACTTCGACATTCGTCTGCTGTGCCATCATGCCTGTCGCAGCAATGCTCAGAGCCCTCATGTCACTCTCCTTTGTCCTTCATAACCGCCTTCTACTCGATGCGACCGATCGTACGGATCGCGTTTCGCGCGGTTTCATCGCCTCCTTCAACCAGCGTTTGTGCACGCTGATAGGCGGCTGAAATGTCGATAAGCTGCGTCATCGCCAGCACGGCGTTGACGTTTGAAAGTTCAAGCGTCCCCTGCATAAGCTCAATGCCTTCGGCTGGTGTCACAGCTCCGCCGCCGGCATAGAGACCTCCCGCCTCATGCGCCAACGCGCCTTCATCGGCGGCCTGAACAATCTCAATACGTCCGAAAACGCGTTCGCCATCACCTATGGTGCCGTCCTTCATGATCTGAAGTGTGCCGGCATCCTCCGGGATTTCGATAGGCGCGCCGCCCGTGCCAAGCACTTCATAGCCCGCATGATTTACGAGTGTTCCCGCCGGATTCAGATGCAGGCGGCCGTCACGCGTAAGGCGTGCGCCGTTTCCCGTCTGAACCTGCAGCCACCCCTCACCCCGGACCGCCACATCGAGCGGATTTCCCGTTTCGCGGAACGCGCCTGCTTTCCTGTCCGTGTAGCTGAACTTGTCCACCACATAGGAAACACTCTGCCGATCGTGCGTCTTTTCCAGGTGACTGTCGAAAAGAACAGCCTCCCCGCGAAAGCCGACTGTGTTCACATTCGCGATGTTGTTGGCCAGCACATCAAGCTGCTGCCGAAGCGCAAGTTGGCTGGAAAGCCCCACGTAAATCTGCGTCTGCATCGCCTCGTCCCGGTTCCATCTCAGCTTTGAACGTGGGTTTAACCTGAGGCAGGCAGTTTAAACGGGCGTTTCGATTTCAACCGGACAGGCATAAATGAGAACAGTCAACACATCGGGGCGGGCGAGCGGGCATCTGAAAATGAAGCTGCTCGCAACCACCATGCTGATCTCCCTGTCTTTTCCCGGCGCAGCCTTGGCAATGGATAGCGCCCACAGCTTTCTTGAAAGCCGTCAGAACCTCGAAAGACAGATCGCAACCGCGAAAGGTGATGAGCAGGTCAATGCACGCATGCTGCTCATGAAGCTCTATATGGAGCGTGG
>Ga0172382_10009998_pt1 | contig 12818 bp, 13 predicted proteins | sample Leawel138RmetaG_FD_122245 | JGI IMG/M metagenome (GOLD analysis project Ga0172382, IMG submission 122245) | Leachate microbial communities from a municipal landfill in Southern Ontario, Canada - Leachate well 138R metaG | ecosystem: Engineered > Solid waste > Landfill > Unclassified | place...
ATCCCGGCCGAACATTCGGACGCCGAGAACGCGCCGGATTACCGCGTCCATCTCGGCGACAGCAACGGGCCTGAGATCGGCGCCGGCTGGAAGCGCACCGGCGAGAAGGCCGGCGATTACGTCTCCGTCCAGATCGACGACCCGGCGTTCAGCCAGCCGATCCGCGCCAACCTGTTCCAGTTGGGCGACGCGAAGTCCGCCTGGAGCCTGCATTGGAGTCGCCCGCAAAAGCGGCCCGAGCGGGACTGAGGCGATGCTCATCCGCTCGACATCGCGGAGACGGAGTGAGGCCGCCGGGTGGAGCTCGCTCGCCCGGCGTCTTCCCGCTCTTCTCCTTTCCGGCCTGCTGATCGCCGGGCCGTTCACTGGCGTTGCGCTTGCGCAGAACGCGCCTGACGCGCGCTCTCAGCAAGCCCATCCGATCGCTGACCATATCGCAGAAGCGGCGCGGCGTTTCGGCGTCCCCGTCGCATGGATACGGGCCGTCATGGGCGCGGAAAGCGCCGGCGATGTGCGCGCCGTTTCGCGCAAGGGCGCGATGGGCTTGATGCAAATTATGCCTGACACCTGGTCGGAGCTGCGCGCCCGGTACTGCCTTGGTCGCGATCCGTTCGATCCGCGCGACAACATCTTGGCGGGCGCCGCGTACCTGCGCGAGATGCACGACCGCTACGGATCGCCCGGCTTCCTCGCGGCCTACAATGCCGGCCCCCAGCGTTATGACGAATACCTCGCGGGCATCCGCGCGCTGCCGGCGGAGACGCGCGCCTATGTCGCGATGCTGGCTCCCCTTGTCGGCGACGAACCGCTCGCGAGCGTGACCCCGATTGCGCCCGATCCGCTCGCTTGGACCCGCTCGCCCTTGTTCGTCGTGCGCGCGAACGACGGTGCGAATGCGGGACCATCGCAAGACCAGCGCGCGCCCGGTGACAACGCGACGGCGCCGCACACGAGTGACGCGATATCGCTTTCACCGCGTTCGTCCGGACTCTTCGTCGCTCCGGCACGTCCGGAGCCGGGGCAATGAGACGCTCCTTGCCAGATCGCGGTCTCGCGCACGCCAGCGCACCGGAGCGTGCGATGGGGCGGGAGGGCGCGACCACGACCGCACGATGGCAGGATAAAGGGGCGCGATGTGCGCGCCAGAGCGGTCGGGGTTTTTCAATGGCTTGCATGCCGAACCCGCGAGGTGCGCCGTCCCGGCGCAGCCTGCGGCTTCGGCACTTTCTCAATGAATTCCGCCTCTTGGCGCGATGTGCGGGGCCGCGGCCATGAGCGTCGAGGACGACTTCCGCATCCGCCCTGGCCGGATCCGCTCGACGCGCGCGCAGCGGGCGCGGCCCTTCATCGCCCAGGCGCTCGCCGCCGCTCAGCGCGCTGGCGGCTCCGTCTCCCGCAAGGGGACGATCGGCTCCGGCCATCGCTCGCGCTTCGGCCGCGGCCAGCGCGCCTCGATCCAGGCCAACCGCCTCATCACCGCGCGCTCGCGCGGCGCCGTCGTGAAAGCGCGGGTCGTCCGCCACGGCGCGCGCGGCGCACCGCTCGTGACCCATCTCGGCTATCTGCGGCGCGAAGGCGTCACCCGGGACGGAGAGAAGGCGCGGCTCTTCGGCCCCGGCACCGACGAAGCCGACCCCAAGGCCTTCGCGGAGCGCTGCGCCGACGACCGCCACCACTTCCGCTTCATCGTGTCGCCGGACGACGCGATCGAGATGGCGGACCTCAAGCAGTTCACCCGCGACCTGGTCGGCCAGATGGAGAAGGACCTCGGGACGACCCTCGACTGGGTGGCGGTCGATCACTGGAACACCGAGCATCCGCATGTCCATCTGATCGTCCGCGGCGTTCGCGACGATGGCGAGAACCTCGTCATCTCGCGCGACTACATCAAGGAAGGCATGCGTGACCGGGCGCGTGACCTCATTACCCAGGAGCTCGGCCCGCGCACCGATCACGACATCCGCACGGCATTGGAGCGCCAGATCGACGCCGAGCGCTGGACGAACCTCGACCGCCAGCTCGCCCGCGATGCCTATCGGATGGGCGTCATCGATCTCGCGCCACACCCCGGCCATCAGCCCGACGAATTCCATGCGCTGAAGGTCGGCCGCCTGCGCAAGCTGGAGGGTCTCGGTCTCGCCGAGCAGATCGGGCCGGGCCAATGGATCATCTCCGATGAGGCCGAGAAACGCCTGCGCCAGCTCGGCGAGCGCGGCGACATCATCAAGCGGATTCATCGCGGCCTCGCGGAGCGCGGTATCGAACGCGGTGCGGCGAACTACGTGCTGGCCGGCGAGCAGCTGGACGAGCCGATCGTCGGCCGCTTGCTGGCGCGCGGGCTCGACGACGAGCTGAAGGGCAGCGCCTTTGCGATCGTCGATGGCGTCGATGGCCGCACCCACCACATCAGGCTCGCCGATCTCAATGCCGCCGGAGATTCCGCTCCAGGCTCGATCGTCGAGCTGCGCAAGTTCGACGACGCCCAGGGCCGGCGGCGCGTCGCGCTCGCGGTCCGGTCGGACCTTCCACTCGAGCAGCAGATCACGGCGAACGGCGCCACCTGGCTCGACCGCCAGGCCATCGCGCGCGAGCCGGTCCCACTCGGCGCCGGCGGCTTCGGCGCCGAGGTCCGCGACGCGCTCGACCGCCGCGCCAAGCATCTCATCGGCCAGGGGCTCGCCGAGCGTCAGGGCCGCGGCGTCCGCTTCAGCCGCAACCTCATCGAGACGCTGCGGTGCCGCGAACTCGACGCGCTGAGGGAGCGCCTCGCCGTCGAGACGGGCCAAGCCTCCGTCAAATCCGCCGCCGGCGAATACGTCGCGGGCACCTACCGCCGCCGCTTCGATCTCGCCTCGGGACGCTTCGCGATGCTCAACGACGGCCTCGGCTTCCAGCTCGTGCCATGGTCGCCGTCCCTCGAACAGCATCTCGGCCGCCATGTCGCCGGCATTGCACGCGGCGACGGCGGGATCGATTGGAGCTTCGGCCGCAAGCGGGGGATCGGCCTGTGAGGAGACGATCACCCAAGGACAGCGCCTGATGTCCGCGACGAAGATTCTCTGGGGTCAGATTCTGGTCGTCGCGCTGATCATCCTCGCGACGACCTGGGGCGCGACCGAGTGGACGGCATGGCGATTGGGCTTCCAGGCGCAGCTCGGCGAGCCCTGGTTCATCCTGTTCGGCTGGCCGGTCTACTATCCCCCGTCCTTCTATGCGTGGTGGTTCTTCTACGACGCTTACGCGCCGGCGATCTTCGTCGAAGGCGCCTATATCGCGTCGTCGGGCGGGTTCACGGCGATCGCCGTCGCGATCGCCATGTCGGTGTGGCGCGCCCGCGAGGCGAAGAACGTCGACACCTATGGCTCGGCGCGATGGGCCCGGCCCGACGAGGTGAAGGCCGCCGGCCTGCTCGGCCCCGACGGCGTCGTGCTCGGCAAGCTCGGCCGCGACTACCTCCGCCACGACGGACCCGAGCACGTCCTCTGCTTTGCCCCGACCCGAAGCGGCAAGGGCGTCGGGCTCGTCATCCCGTCCCTGCTCACTTGGCCGGGCAGCGCCATCGTCCACGACATCAAGGGCGAGAACTGGCAGCTCACCTCCGGATTCCGCGCCCGGCACGGTCGCGTGCTGCTGTTCGATCCGACCAACGCGAGGTCGTCGGCCTACAACCCGCTGCTCGAAGTCCGGCGCGGCGAATGGGAAGTCCGCGACGTCCAGAACATCGCCGACATCCTGGTCGACCCCGAAGGCTCGCTCGAGAAGAGGAATCATTGGGAGAAGACCTCCCATGCGCTGCTGGTCGGCGCGATCCTTCACGTGCTCTACGCGGAGGAGGACAAGACGCTCGCGGGCGTCGCCTCCTTCCTCTCCGATCCGCGCCGTCCGATCGAGTCGACGCTCGCGGCGATGATGAAGACCCCGCATCTCGGCGAAGCCGGACCACACCCGGTCATCGCGAGCGCGGCCAGGGAGCTCCTCAACAAGTCGGACAACGAGCGAAGCGGTGTCCTGAGCACTGCCATGTCCTTCCTCGGCCTCTACCGCGATCCCATCGTCGCCGCCGTCACGCGCCGCTGCGATTGGCGCATCACCGACATCGTCGGAGATACGCGGCCGACGACGCTCTACCTCGTCGTGCCGCCGTCCGACATCGCCCGCACCAAGCCGCTGATCCGGCTGATCCTCAATCAGATCGGACGGCGGCTGACCGAAGATCTCCACGCCAAGACCCGTCGACACCGCCTGCTTCTCATGCTGGACGAGTTTCCGGCGCTCGGCCGCCTCGACTTCTTCGAGAGCGCGCTGGCCTTCATGGCGGGCTACGGGTTGAAGTCGTTCCTGATCGCGCAGAGCCTCAATCAGATCGAGAAGGCCTACGGACCGAACAATTCGATCCTCGACAATTGCCATGTTCGAGTGAGCTTCGCGACCAACGACGAGCGCACGGCCAAACGGGTCAGCGATGCGCTCGGCACTGCGACCGAGCTGCGCGCCATGCACAACTATGCCGGCCATCGCCTGAGCCCCTGGCTCGGCCACCTGATGGTCTCGCGTTCGGAGACGGCGCGGCCGCTGCTCACACCAGGCGAGATCATGCAGCTCCCGCCCGCCGACGAGATCGTGATGGTCGCCGGCACGCCGCCCATCCGCGCCAAGAAGGCGCGCTACTTCGAGGACCGGAGATTACAGGTGCGCATCTTGCCGCCGCCGGTGCTGAAGGCGGCGGAACACCAGCAGGCGAATGACTGGACCGGCAGGCCCCTGCCTCCGCGACCTTTGCAGGAGGCCGCGCCACCCGTGAGCGGTATGGATGACGAGGACCCGACTGGCTCCGAGAAGCGACGCCAGCCGGAACTCAGTCGCGTGACTCCGATCGAGAAGAAGCCGCCGATCGACAACGAGTTCGAGATCGACCCCAACGATGACGAGCCGGACGATGCCGCGCGGCTGAGCCGCATGAACCGTCTCGTCCAAGGCCTCGCACGCCAGGTCTCGCTCGATCCCAACGACGGCATGGAGCTGTAGGCCGGCATGCCGAACCCGAACAAGAAGCAGCGGCTGTCCGTCTATCTCGAACCAAGCGTGACAAAGGCGCTCGCTGAATACGCAGCCCGCCGAGCCCAATCGCGCTCGCTCGTCGCAGAGGCAGCCATAGCCTCATTCCTCTCACCCGACGCCGCCGAACGGCAGGAGGCCGCGCTCGCCAGGCGCCTTGACCAACTCGACCGCCGCATGGCGCGCCTGGAGCGTGATCTCGGCATCGCCGTCGAGACGCTCGCGGTCTTTGTCCGCTTCTGGCTGACCACCAATCCGCCGCTGCCAGAGCCCGCGCAGGCCGCCGCGCGCGCGAAGGCCGGCGAACGCTATGACGCCTTCGTCGCCGCGCTCGGCCGGCGGCTCGCCCAAGGCCCGAAGCTTCGACAGGAGATTTCGGAGGATATCCCAAGGGCCATCGATTAGCGATGCTACGGCGCGATCGAATGTGCCGACAAACTCCAGTGCGATCAAGCACGACGAGACCGCATGCCTGCAAGCTTCCTAACATTTGGATCATCGACGAGCGCCTTGTACTGGCCTGTTTCACACCCCACCAGCGCGACCCTTCCATTCGCGTCGTGATGAATCCCCCACCCGTATGATTTCACCAGCGGCGAACCTCGCAGGCACGCATGCGGTTGCGAAAAGAAGACCTTCTTGAAAGCTGGAAGCTCGTCTCGTTTCACGCCCTTGCGTCGCGCCTCGACTGCGAGCAGCAGGTCGTCACTGGTCATTTGATAGGGCGACGCCGATAGCATCTCATACTGAATGGCGGCGACGGTCCCTGGCTTTTGCGGGACGGTCCCTACGGTCGCCGTACAATCGGGCGACGCGAGAATCAGCGTATTGAAATAATTCGTCGAGTGCACGCTCGGCATTCTCTTCCGTCAGGCTCGCTCTTCGAGCCTCCTGACTCCCCCGGAAAACTCGATTGAGCGCTCCAAATGATCACCTTTCAGATGTCGAGCGCATGAGCGGGACGCGCACATCTCCCTCACCGTGCCAGGTTCTTGAGATCGACACCATAAATCGCAGCATGTCTCTGCGCGTAGACCGAGCGCGCCTCGACGATCTCGCCGCGCAAGGTTGCCGTCAGCATATCGAGCATGGTGTGCCAGCCCATGGCGCTTTGCGGCACAAGGCGATCAACGATCGGAAAGTGCTTGAAGGTCAGCACGACGTCGTTTCCTTGAGACCGGAGTTCGAACGTCAGATAGGATTCAGGATAGGCTGAGACCGCGTCCGGCCCATCATTGGGATCGAAAACATTCCAACTGTAGATGAGCTTTTTCGGCGGCTGCCATTGGGTGACCGTGCCGCGAATATGCCCGCCCATAATGCGCACCGCACCACCCCGCCGAGGCTCGATGTTGCTGTCTTCCCCAAACCAGGTTGGCATGAGCTTCGTGTCCGTCAGGTGCGTCCAGACCTTTTCGATCGGACCGGGCAATGTACGCCTGAAGGTCAGGCATCGCACGCTTGAGACTTCGCCTTTGCTATTCATCCCTCTTCTCCGGGCCGGCTCTCCCGCCGCTGGTCATTCCTGAGTGCTGCCTCCAGCGCATCGAACTTGCCCGCCCAGAACCGCCTGAGTTGGTCGACCCAGTTCGCCAACTCATCGACGCCCTCTTTGTCCAGCGCGTAGATTCGCCTCTGCCCCTCTGCGCGCACGCACACAAGCTTCGCGGCGCGCAGTGTCTTGAGGTGCTGCGAGATAGCGGGTGCGGTGATTTCGAACTGAGCGGCGATCTCCCCGGACGACAGCGGCCCATGCGCCAACGTTTCGACAATCCGCCGACGTGTCGGATCTGCGAGGGCGGCGAGGCTGTACATTGGGCCATATTGTAGCCTCTACTTAATTAAGTCAATACGACAATATACAGGTCTTGGTCCCGGCCCTCTGGCAGTCGGGTGATCGCGGCCGGCTTGACCGACACGAACTCACGCGAAGACGCCTTCGTCGCCGCGCTCGGCCGGCGACTCGCCAAGCGCCCCAAGCTCGGCCAAGAAATCTCCGAGGACGTTCCCGCCGACGCCAGTAACGAATAGGCGCGATCACGCTGCGTGCGAGTCATCAGCGGCTTCGCCGTTTCCCTGTCTTTGCACGCTACACTACGACGACCGCATCGCGCTTGTTGCGCCGCCCGATTTTCTGCCTCTTTTACTCATCCCCGATCCAGGGCCGCTCGCGAGCGGTCCCGCGCAGAACGGGGGACGACATGGCGGTTTCATTCCAGCAATCCGAGGCGGTCCTTCGCGGCACGCGCATGCTGCGCACGGCGCTTGGCCCGGCCATCGCCGGATTCCTGGAAGACCCGTCGATCGTCGAGGTGATGCTCAACCCGGACGGGCGGCTCTGGATCGACCGGCTCTCCGAGGGTTTGGCCGATACGGGTGAGCGGCTGTCGCCTGCCGACGGCGAGCGCATCGTCCGGCTGGTCGCTCATCATGTCGGCGCCGAAGTTCACGCAGGAAGCCCGCGTGTGTCCGCGGAGCTGCCCGGAACGGGAGAGCGCTTCGAGGGCCTTCTCCCGCCAGTGGTGGCCGCGCCGGCGTTTGCGATCCGCAAGCCGGCCGTCGCCGTCTTCACGCTGCAGGACTATGTCGCCGCCCGCATCATGTCGGCCGAACAGGCGGAGATTCTCCGCCGCGCGGTCACCGACCGCCGCAACATCCTGGTCGCCGGCGGAACGAGCACCGGCAAGACCACACTCACCAACGCGCTCCTCGCGGAAGTCTCGAAGTCGGCCGATCGCGTCGTTCTCATCGAGGACACGCGCGAGCTGCAGTGCAGCGCGCCCAATCTCGTCGCCATGCGCACCAAGGACGGGGTTGCGACGCTCTCCGACCTGGTGCGCTCCTCCCTGCGCCTGCGGCCCGACCGCATTCCCATCGGCGAGGTGCGCGGCGCCGAGGCGCTCGACCTCCTGAAGGCGTGGGGCACCGGCCATCCCGGCGGCATCGGCACCATCCACGCCGGCACCGCCATCGGCGCGCTCCGGCGCCTCGAGCAGCTCATCCAGGAAGCCGTCGTCACGGTCCCGCGCGCGCTGATCGCCGAGACCATCGATCTCGTCGCCGTGCTGAACGGCCGCGGGGCCTCGCGCCGCCTCGCCGAGCTCGCCCGCGTCGAGGGCCTCGGACCCGGCGGCGACTACCGCATCACCCCCGCGACAGCAGGCCCAGCAGGAGATCACGCATGACCGCCGCCCGACAGCCATCAACTAAGCACCGCCTATTCGTCGGCTCGGTTCTCGACCGGATCGGCACCATCGGTCTGACCGCGGCAGGACTTCTCTACGCCGCACCGGCCTATGCCAGCGGCTCGTCCATGCCGTGGGAGCAGCCGCTCCAGCAGATCCTCCAATCGATCGAAGGCCCGGTGGCCAAGGTTATCGCGGTGATCATCATCATCGTCACTGGCCTGACGCTCGCCTTCGGCGATACGAGCGGCGGCTTCCGCCGGCTGGTGCAGATCGTCTTCGGTCTATCGATCGCCTTCGCCGCATCCAGCTTCTTCTTGTCGTTCTTCAGCTTCGGCGGCGGGGCGGTGCTGTGATGGCTGGTGTGCTTGATACCGCCGAGGTCCCCGGCTTCTCGGTGCCCGTCCATCGGGCGCTGACCGAGCACATCCTTCTCGGCGGCGCGCCGCGCTCGATCGCCATCCTCAACGGCACGCTCGCCGCCGCGCTCGGGCTCGGGCTCAGGCTCTGGCTTGTCGGCCTCGGCCTCTGGGCGGTCGGCCACTTCGCCGCGGTGTGGGCGGCGAAGCGCGATCCGATGTTCGTCGAGGTCACGCGCCGGCACCTGCGCATTCCCGGCTTCCTGGGCGTGTGAGGTGGGCGATGATGAACCTCGCCGAATATCGCCGCACGTCTTCGCGCCTCGCCGACTTCCTGCCCTGGGCAGCGCTCGTCGCAGAGGGCGTCGTCCTCAACAAGGACGGCAGCTTCCAGCGCACGGCACGCTTCCGTGGCCCCGACCTCGACTCCGCCGTGCCGGCCGAGCTGGTCGCCGTCGCGGGCCGCCTCAACAACGCCTTCCGGCGCCTCGGCTCCGGCTGGGCGATCTTCGTGGAGGCACAGCGCTATGGCGTCGGTGCCTATCCGTCGAGCCGCTTTCCTGATGCCGCCTCCGCGCTGGTCGACGCCGAGCGCAAGGCCGACTTCGAGGAAGCGAGTGCGCATTTCGAGTCGAGCTACTTCCTCACCTTGACCTACCTGCCGCCGGCCGAAGACGCCGCGCGCGCCGAGAACTGGCTCTACGAGGGCAAGGCCGACCGCGACGTCGATCCGCATGAGGTCCTGCGAGGCTTCATCGACCGCACCGACCGCGTGCTGCAACTCATCGAAGCCTTCATGCCCGAATGCGCCTGGCTCGATGACGGCGAGACGCTGACCTACCTACATTCCTGCATCTCGACCAAGCGGCACCGCGTGCGCGTGCCCGAGACGCCGATGTATCTCGACGCGCTGCTGGCCGACCAGCCGCTCACGGGAGGCCTCGAGCCGCGGCTCGGTGAGGCGCACCTTCGGGTTCTGACCATCGTCGGCTTTCCGAGCGCCACGACGCCGGGACTTCTCGACGATCTCAACCGGCTGGCCTTCAGCTATCGGTGGAGCACTCGCGCGATCCTGCTCGACAAGACCGACGCAACCAGGCTGCTCACAAAAATCCGCCGGCAATGGTTCGCCAAGCGCAAGAGCATCGCGGCGATCCTGAAAGAGGTGATGACCAACGAGACGTCGGCTCTCGTCGACACCGATGCGGCGAACAAGGCGGCCGACGCCGACCTCGCGCTCCAGGAGCTCGGCGCCGATTACGCCGGCGAGGCCTACGTCACCGCAACAGTGACGGTCTGGGACGATGATCCCCGCATCGCCGCCGAGAAGCTGCGGCTGGTCGAGAAGGTCGTCCAGGGCCGCGACTTCACGGCGATGCCCGAGACGATCAATGCGGTCGACGCCTGGCTCGGCTCGCTGCCCGGGCATGTCTACGGCAACGTGCGCCAGCCGCCGATCTCGACGCTCAACCTCGCTCACATGATCCCGCTGTCGGCCGTCTGGGCCGGCCCGGAACGCGATGGGCACTTCGGTGCGCCTCCCTTGCTGTTCGGCAAGACCGAAGGGTCCACCCCGTTCCGGTTCTCTTTGCACGTCGGAGACGTCGGCCACACGCTCATCGTCGGCCCGACCGGCGCCGGCAAGTCGGTGCTGCTGGCGCTGATGGCGCTCCAGTTCCGGCGCTACACCCGCTCGCAGGTCTTCGCCTTCGACTTCGGCGGCTCGATCCGCGCCGCGGCGCTGGCGATGGGCGGCGACTGGCACGACCTCGGGGGCGGCCTCACGGAAGGATCGGCCGAGAGCGTCTCGTTGCAACCGCTCGCCGGCATCCACCATGTCCCCGAACGCGCCTGGGCCGCCGACTGGATCGTCGCGATCCTGATGCGCGAGGGCGTGGCGATCACGCCCGAAGTCAAGGAGCATCTGTGGACCGCGCTGACCTCGCTTGCCAGCGCTCCCGTCGTCGAACGCACGATCACCGGCCTCGCTGTCCTCCTCCAATCCAACGATCTCAAGCAGGCGCTCCGGCCGTTCTGTGTCGGGGGAGCGTATGGCCGCCTGCTCGACGCCGAGCACGAGCATCTCGGCGAAGCGTCGGTCCAGGCCTTCGAGACCGAAGGCCTCATTGGGACAGGCGCCGCGCCGGCCGTGCTTGCCTACCTGTTTCACCGCATCGAGGATCGCCTCGACGGGCGGCCCACCTTGCTGATCGTCGACGAAGGCTGGCTCGCACTCGACGATGACGGCTTCGCCGGCCAGCTCAGAGAATGGCTGAAGACGCTCCGAAAAAAGAACGCCAGCGTCGTCTTCGCCACGCAGTCGCTCTCCGACATCGACAATTCTCCGATCGCGCCGGCGATCATCGAGAGCTGCCCGACGCGGTTGCTGCTCCCGAACGAGCGGGCGATCGAGCCGCAGATCACCGCGATCTATCGCAGGTTCGGCCTCAACGACCGCCAGATCGAGATCCTCGCGCGCGCCATGCCGAAGCGGGATTACTACTGCCAATCGCGCCGCGGCAATCGCCTGTTCGAGCTCGGCCTCTCCGACGTCGCCCTCGCGCTCTGCGCCGCGTCCTCCAAGACCGACCAGGCCGCCATCGACCGCATCCTCGCCGAGCACGGCCGCGAGGGCTTCCTGCCCGCATGGCTGCGCCACCGTGGCGTCGAATGGGCCGCCGATCTCATCCCAAGCCTCACCAATCTGGAGACACCGTCATGATCATCCGTCGCTCGTGCGCGGCGCTTCTCGCCGCGACGGCTCTCTCGCTTCCGCTGGCGCTCTCGCCCATCCTGGTCGCGCCCGCTTCGGCCCAGTGGATCGTCTACGACCCGACCAACTACGCGCAGAACGTGCTGCAGGCGGCCCGCGCCCTCGAGCAGATCAACAACCAGATCACCTCGCTTCAGAACGAGGCGCAGATGCTGATCAACCAGGCCCGCAATCTCGCGAGCCTGCCGTATTCATCGCTACAGCGCCTTCAGCAGTCCATCCAGCGCACCCAGCAGCTCCTCGGCCAGGCGCAGAACATCGCCTTCGACGTGCAACAGATCGACGAGGCGTTTCAGACGACCTACGGCAATGCCTTGCTGTCCGCGTCCGACCAGCAGCTCATCGCCGATGCGCGCACCCGCTGGCAGAACACGGTCGGCGGCTTGCAGGACGCCATGCGTGTCCAGGCCGGCGTTGTCGGCAATCTCGACACCAACCGGACGGAGATGTCGGCGCTCGTCAGCCAGAGCCAGGGCGCCACCGGTGCGCTGCAGGCGACGCAGGCCGGCAATCAGATTCTCGCGCTCCAGGCGCAGCAGCTCGCAGACCTCACCGCCGTCGTGGCGGCCGATGGACGCGCACGCGCCCTGGCCGATGCCGAGCGCGCGGCGGCGGCCGAACAGGGCCGCGAGCAGCGGCGGCGCTTCCTCACGCCCGGCGCCGGCTATCAGCCCGGCAATGCGCGCATGTTCCCGAACGGTGGCAACTGAGGACGCTACCGTGGACCCCAAGACCCTCGCTCGCATCGGCACAATCGCGTTCGTCGCCGTTGCGATCACCGCGACGGGCATTGAGCTGAGCCGGAAGGAGGAACGGCCGGAGGCAGCGCCGCCGCGGCCGCCGGCACAGGCGGGTGCCACGGACCCGCTGCGAGAGGAGTTGTTCCGCTGCCAGAGCCTTGGCGAAGCCGGCCCGCGCGATCCCGCGTGCCGGCGCGCCTGGGCGGAGAGCCGCCGGCGCTTCCTCACGCCGGGCACGACACGCTCGCATACCGAGTCCGGGTTGCCGAGCTCCGGCGGGGAGACGCGCAGCCGCGGCGCCGCGCCAGGCGGCGAGTAGCATCATGGGCGGCACCGGCGTCATCGACCATTTCCTCGAGGTCTTCACCCGCTACATCGACAGCGGATTTGGCCTCCTCGGCGGCGAGGTCGCTTTCGTTGCGACCACGCTGATCGTGATCGACGTGACGCTCGCAGCTCTGTTCTGGAGCTGGGGCGCCGATGACGACATCCTCGCCCGCCTCATCAAGAAGACGCTGTTCGTCGGCGTTTTCGCCTATCTCATCGGCAACTGGAACAACCTCGCGCGCATCGTCTTCGAATCCTTCGCCGGCCTCGGACTGAAGGCGAGCGGGACAGGCTTCACGACGGCCGATCTGCTCCGCCCGGGCCGCGTTGCGCAGACCGGCCTCGATGCCGGCCGGCCGCTCCTCGACTCGATCTCGGG
>Ga0172382_10009999_pt1 | contig 12817 bp, 11 predicted proteins | sample Leawel138RmetaG_FD_122245 | JGI IMG/M metagenome (GOLD analysis project Ga0172382, IMG submission 122245) | Leachate microbial communities from a municipal landfill in Southern Ontario, Canada - Leachate well 138R metaG | ecosystem: Engineered > Solid waste > Landfill > Unclassified | place...
CTTAAGCGTTTTGGCTGCCTCGCGTGCGAAGGCTTCCAGTTCTTTCTTGTTCATGTGGCCTATCCTTACCCTGTCAGGGTGCAATCATAGGCGGTTTACACAGTTTTATTTACAGGCTCAAGACCTGGCCTCAGGTGAAACCATCGCCTGCTCCTACCAGGATTTCCCCAACCATTTTGGTTTCTTCTTGCCTTTGGCTGGAATTACCACTGTTAAACAAATTCGCGATAATGCCTTTGATATAAAGGCAACAAGCCGGTTAAACCGCCTCTATATTGAATTGCTCAAAGACAATCCCGAATGGGGGACTGCCGAGCGCCGCCACGACATGAACCACTTCATGGCGCGCCTTATCTTTTGCTATTTTGCGGAAGATACAGATATTTTCAATGGTAAAAGCCTATTCACCAGCACCATCGACCAAATGAGCGCAAGGGACTCATCCAATACGCATGAAGTAATCAGCGAATTGTTTCGGGCGATGAATACGCCGAACAAGGATAGAAAATCGTCCGATATCGCCAGATGGGCTGATGCGTTTCCGTACGTCAATGGTGGATTGTTTTCGGGTAACACAGATGTGCCCCGGTTTAGCAAGATAGCGCGATCTTATCTTGTCCATATTGGTAATCTGGATTGGACAAAAATCAATCCGGACATCTTCGGTTCTATGATCCAGGCCGTTACGGATGAAGAAGAACGCGGATCATTGGGGCTTCACTACACTTCCGTCCCCAATATCCTGAAAGTGCTTAATCCACTTTTTTTGGACGATCTGCGAGAAAAACTTGAAGAGGCAGGAGATAATTCCAGAAAGCTTCTTAATCTCCGTAATCGCATGTCAAAGATCAGGGTCTTCGACCCCGCTTGTGGTTCAGGAAATTTCCTTGTGATTGCTTACAAGGAAATGCGGGCAATAGAGGCAGAAATTAATACAAGACGTGGAGAAAATGGCCGAAAAACAGATATTCCCCTTACGAATTTTCGGGGCATTGAGTTGCGTGATTTTCCTGCCGAGATAGCAAGGCTCGCACTGATCATTGCTGAGTACCAATGCGACGTGATGTATCGTGGGCAGAAAGAGGCATTGGCTGAGTTCCTTCCCTTAAATGCAATGAATTGGATTGTTTGTGGAAATGCACTCAGGCTTGATTGGCTGGGAGTTTGTCCTCCGACAGGAACCAGTGTAAAACTTATCGCTGATGATTTATTCAATTCACCACTAAATCAAGCTGAAATCGATTTTGAAAATGAAGGAGGGGAAACATTTCTTTGCGGTAACCCGCCATATATAGGAGACAAAAAGCAAAATAAAAACCAGAAATCAGGCATTGAAACTATTTTTTCTAGTATAACGAAAAGCTGGAAATCATTAGACTATATATGCGGTTTTTTTTACAAAGCATACAAGTTTCTTCAACACTGTGACGGTGTATGCGCATTTGTATCGACTAATTCCATAGTGCAAGGTCAACATGTCCCTCGATTTTGGGCGCTCATTTTAGATTTTCTGGAAATTTCTTTTGCCGTTACTTCTTTCAAATGGGCAAATTTAGCAACAAATAAGGCGGGTGTGACATGTGTGATTGTTGGGCTTTGTCGGATAGGAAATGCACGACATAAGCGAATATATCAAGAAGATAATGTTAGAGAAGTGGAAAATATTTCACCTTATCTAACAGCTGGTAAAAGCATTATTGTTTCCCCAGAGAATAAATCAATTTCTGGATTGCCAAAAATGACTTTAGGAAATGTACCGAAGGACAATGGCGGTCTATTATTGTCGTGGAATGAATTAGTCGATTTAAATATAACGTCGGTTGAAAAAAGCAAATGGATCAAGATTGCCTTAGGGTCAACCGAGTTCATTCAGGGGCGCTTGCGTTTTTGCTTATGGATTTCAGACGATGAACTTCCAGATGCGACTAATAATAAAGGAATTAGCTTTCGGATCGAACATGTGCGTGAATTCAGGGAGAACAGTGTCGATCCCGGAATGGCACCTATGGCTAAAAGACCTCATCAATTCAGAGAAATGAATATTGCCAAAAAAATGGCGATCATTGTTCCCCGAGTAAGCTCAGAAAATAGGGAATATCTGCCAACGGGCGTGATCGACTCTAGTGCTATTATTACGGATCGTAATTATGCACTCTACGATAAGCCCCTTTGGAATATGTCACTCATAGCATCGCGACTGCATTGGGTATGGATTGGCACAGTTTGTGTTCGGATGCGTACTGATTTCTCTTATTCGAATACTCTAGGATGGAACACATTTCCCGTGCCAAACCTAACAGAGAAAAATAAAGGAGATTTGGCCCAATGTGCGGAAGATATTCTCCTTGCACGGGAGGCGCATTTCCCCGCCACGATTGCAGATTTGTATGATCCTGAAAATATGCCCGACAATCTGCGTCGTGCGCATGACCGTAATGACGAAGTGCTGGAGCGCATTTATATCGGCAGGCGATTCAAAAATGATACCGAAAGACTTGAAAAGCTTTTTGAACTCTATACAAAAATGACCCGGGATGATGAAGCCGTTAAATCCAAGGTAAGGAAAATCCACTGATGGAACATAAATCAATACCTTCTGTCTCCGTAAATTATGCTTGCAATGGCAGTTCCAAGAAATCGAATGAGCTTGGAATGCGCGCTATGCAGGAGCGGGCTTATGAGAAACGTGGTGAACAATATCTTCTGATCAAGTCCCCCCCGGCTTCGGGTAAGAGCCGGGCACTGATGTTTGTTGCTCTCGATAAGCTTCATAACCAGGGAATAAGAAAAGCGATCATCGTTGTTCCTGAAAAATCAATTGGAGCCAGCTTTCATGATGAGCCGCTTTCCAAGTTTGGGTTTTGGGCAGACTGGCACGTAGCACCAAAATGGAATCTTTGTGATGCGCCCGGTGAAGATGGCGGCAAAGTTAATTCGGTGAAGGCCTTTCTCGATAGCGATGATCAGGTGTTGGTTTGTACCCACTCCACGTTCCGTTTTGCCGTTGATAGGTTTGGTGCTCCTGCTTTTGATAACTGTCTGATCGCCGTGGATGAATTCCACCATGTAAGTGCCAATCCCGATAACAAACTCGGAATGCATCTTGGCGAATTTATTGCCCGCGACAAGGTACATATTGTCGCTATGACCGGTTCCTATTTCAGGGGCGATGCGGAAGCCGTCCTTTCACCGCAAGACGAAGCCAATTTTGAGACTGTCACCTATACCTATTATGAACAGCTCAACGGCTATGAGTATTTGAAGCGGCTGGATATCGGCTACTACTTCTATTCCGGCTCATATGCTGACGAGATACTAAGTGTCCTGGACTCTACCGAGAAAACCATCGTTCATATTCCGAACGTCAATTCCCGAGAAAGCACAAAAGATAAGATCAAGGAAGTTGAACATATCATCGAAGAACTCGGTGATTGGCAGGGAACTGATCCCGACACGGGCTTTCATCTTGTGAGGACAGCAGATGGACGGATATTGCGAATAGCCGATCTGGTAGATGACGACTCAGCAAAGCGAGACAAAGTTTCGGCTGCGCTGAAACGGCCAGGGGAAAAGAACAACCGGGATCATGTAGACATTATTATCGCCTTGGGCATGGCCAAAGAAGGTTTTGACTGGATATGGTGCGAACACGCACTTACTGTTGGTTATCGTTCCAGTCTCACCGAAATCATACAGATCATTGGCCGAGCTACCCGAGATGCCAAAGGCAAGACCCACGCCCGCTTTACTAACCTGATTGCCGAACCGGATGCTTCGGAAGAAGCAGTTACGGACGCCGTCAATGATACCTTGAAAGCCATAGCGGCCAGTCTGCTTATGGAGCAAGTGCTTGCTCCCAAATTTAACTTTACGCCCAAAAACAGCCAAAGTGGTCCCGTCGAAGGCTATAACTATGGCGAGAATGGCTACGATCCGAACGGCAATAACATCGGAATAAACGAAACCACCGGTGAATTTCAGATCGAGATCAAAGGTCTGGCCGAGCCAAAGAGTAAAGACGCGCAGCGTATATGTCAGGAAGATTTGAATGAAGTGATAACGGCGTTTGTTCAAGATAAAACAGCACTGGAAAGGGGGCTTTTTGATGAAGAAATGGTCCCCGAAGAGCTAACCCAGGTTCGCATGGGAAAGATTGTGAAGGACCGGTATCCCGAGCTGGATGAAGAAGATCAGGAGGCTGTCCGGCAACACGCTATAGCCGCGTTGAACCTCACACAGAAAGCCAAAGAGCTTGTAAGCGAAATGGAAGAGAATGGGATATCCGGAAACACGGCCCTAATTGATGGTGTCCGGAAGTTTGCGATGGATGTGCGCGATCTGGATATTGATCTAATCGACCGGATCAACCCTTTCAGTGAGGCCTACGCCATTCTTGCTAAGACAATGAGTGAAGAAAGCCTCAAAAAGGTCGCCAGTGTCATCGCTGCGAAAAAGGTCAATCTCACCTTGGAAGAAGCCCGTGAGCTTGCCAAACGCGCATTAAAATTCAAGCAAGAACGGGGCAGATTACCGGCACTAACCTCCCCCGATCCGTGGGAAAAGCGATTGGCCGAGGGGATTGCCTTCCTGCAAAGAAAGACGGCGGAGGCAGCTAATGGCTGAACTATCCGATCAGGAATTGCTTGACGCTCTTGGTGTTGAAGTCAAGACCGAAACCAAGGCTACTCTGACGCCACGGGAAGAGAGGATCATTGCCGGTTTTGAAGAAATCCAGCGGTTTGTCGAGGAGCAGGGCCATATTCCAGAACATGGAGAGGATAAGGATATATTTGAAAGATTATACGCTACGCGCCTTGATCAAATCCGTAACCAGGAGGAGTGCCGGACCATTGTAAAAGGGCTGGATCATCAGGGTTTACTGGGTGAGACTCCCCATATTGAAGACGGTAGTCTGGATGAGCTGGACGACGCAGCCCTATTGTCAGAACTCGGCATATCCCAGCCAACTGAAGGAGACGTGACGCATCTCCGACACGTTAAGCCAAGAGCGGAAATCCGGGCCGCCGAAGAAATTGCCTCCCGTACCCGTTGTGAAGATTTCGAGAAATTCAAACCAATCTTCGAAGCTGTTCAGAAAGAGCTGGAAAGTGGTGTACGAGTGACAAGGCCATTTAGAGATAACGCTGAAATCCGCAAAGGTGATCTCTTTATCCTGTCAGGTCAGAAAGTGTATGTGGCCGATAAGGGCGAAGAATTTGTAACAGACTATGACCGGAAAGACAGCCGGTTGCGCGTGATTTATGATAACGGGACTGAAAGCGATATATTGCTACGGTCGCTACAGCGGGCTTTGAATAAGGATGAAAAAGGACGACGTATCACTGAAAAATCGTTAGGCCCATTGTTCTCGGGAGACAAAGAAGACGAAGACCTGGCGAGCGGTACGATCTATGTACTGCGGAGCAAATCGGATCATCCCGTCATCGCAAAAAATCGGGATGTCGTCCACAAAATCGGTGTCACCGGTGGTGATGTGAAAAAACGTATAGCCAACGCCAAACTTGATCCGACATATCTCATGGCCGATGTTGAGATTGTAGCTACTTACGAGTTATTTAACATTAATCGCGCCAAGCTCGAAAAGATTCTTCACAGGTTTTTTGATCCTGCAAGACTGGATATAGAGATTAAGGATCGTTTTGGAAACCCCGTTGTGCCGAAAGAGTGGTATTTAGCCCCTTTATTTGTTATCGACGAGGTGGTCGAGAAAATCAGGGACGGGTCAATCAGTGACTATGAATATGATACAAAAATGGCGACTTTAGTACCGGTTTGATTCTGCGGGAAATGACGCTGTCACAGGAGTTGATCCATTGATGCGGTTTACGTAGCAGGAAGGGAGAGGATGAGTTCATTTATCGACAATTTGGATGACAAAGGCTGGGAAGCCTTCTGCGAGATCATGCTGCGACATCAATATAGTGCCAGGCATTTCTGGAAAGTTCCAGATGAAGATGGCGGCGATTGTGGTATTGAGTTCTATACTGCTGACGGGACTATCTTTCAGTGTTACTTTCCTGATTCATCCGTCGATATGAAAACCCACAAGCAGCGGATTCAGAAAAAAATAAGAGAAGATCTAAAGAAGCTCTCAGAATACGAAGACAAAATCGCCGAAATGCTCGGAGATATTAGAATTGATCAATGGGTACTGCTCACCCCGCAATATAAATCGAAGGATTTTCTTGCTTATTGCAACAAGAAGTCAAGGGAAGTGATAGCTGAGAACCTGAAATTCATCGACAGAGCCATATTTCAGGTCAAAATCGAAACAGCAGATAGTTATCCGGAAGGAAAACTCTTTGCTCAAAATGTATACAGCAAGCTTATTGATATTCCGATCAGCGAAGTGACACCTGTCGAAAAAGAAGCCTGGAAGCAGGGGAATTCCCAGTTTGCCAAGAATATTCAGCGTAAATCTGATGTGTTGATGGGTGATAAGTCCCAGCAATTTCAAGACCGGGTCATGACCAAATATTTACAAATTGAAAAGTTCCTGGACCGTCTCAGGGAAGATTATCCTGATCTTTACGGAAAGATCGAGGATAGCGCAAGGGCGCGCCTTGATGCTATGACAGATGCTTCAGTATTTGTGGATAGTTTAGGAAAGAAATTTGTCAGTGACATTGTGAAGGATAATCAAACGGCCTTCGCAAAGCACGAGAAATTCTTCTCGGACACCAATATGCAGACGTTTTCGTTTGGGTATCTGTCGAAATGGATAGCTGAATGTTACATGGATTTTGTTTATGACACAGAATGAAAGTATACGGGCGTTCGTAAGCGCCAGACCATATCCCGTACCAATTGAGCTTCGACCACTTTGGCGGATTTGCTTGATCCTGATATGTATTTCCGAATTAGGTGGTGATAAGCAATACCTCAGTGTTAGCAAGGCAAATATCCTCGTCTGGATGCTTATTCGAAAGGTAAGATGGAACGAATATGAAGGATTTCTTTCGGGGTGGACTAACGAAATTCCCTTTGTCTCTGCTGATACAGCAACATATAAGGCTGTAGAGTTTGCGATAGCAAAGGAATTTATCAGATTGGAAGAAGGCAGGCTCCACATAACCGATTCCGGGATCGAAGTTTGTAACCTTCTCAAGGACAATGAAATTATGACTGCGGAAAGGGAGTTCTTGCAAAATGTTGGACGCAAACTCACTGACAACAAGATCAAAAGGATAACCGGGAGTTTGCTCTAATGCTTGGCTTGATCATCGAACATATTGAACTTGTGGTTAAGACCGATGGGAAGGATTTTGCCGCCAGAATACCCCTTTCCTACGGACTTAATATTATAAGAGCGGAAAATTCCTCCGGAAAATCTACGTGCGTTAATGCTATTGCCTATGGGTTGGGGCTAGAAGCCATCCTGGGGCCTAGCCGTAAGCGACCTTTTCCACGCTCGCTTTACGATGTTTTGTTTGACAGTAAAAAGGAAGAAAACCCGTCTTACGTCCGATCCTCATATGTGTCTTTGTTAGTCCGGAATTCGAATGAAGAGCTAGCTAAAATTACCAGAGATATATTGGGAAACGACAATAAGGTTATCGTTGAAGAAGGCAGTAATAAGCAGGATTATTTCCTAGGTGCTTCCGGATCTGTAGGGTCGGCGAAAAGTGAAAAGGGTTTTCATCATTGGCTTGCTGGGTTTCTTGGATGGACACTGCCAAAAGTTGTCACCTATGAAGCTAAAGAGTCACTGTTGTACCTTGAGTGCATATTCCCGCTTTTTTTCATAGAACAAAAAAGAGGGTGGTCCGAGATTCAGGCAAATATACCAACACAGTATGGCATAAAAAATGTCAAGAAGTCCGCATTGGAATTTTGTTTGGGCATTGATAGCTTCGAACATGAAAAAAAAATTGCACACCACAAGAGCAAACTGGAATCGTCAGCTGCTGAATGGGAAAAGCTATGCGCATCTGCCGAAGGTGTTGCAGATTTTAACTCTGTACTACTGACCAAAATACCTCCTATCAGTGATTATACGGACTCTTTCGATATTAACTTTCTGTTTGAGGAGGGCGCTACGAAAGTCTCCGTAGGTGAAAAAGAGCATTCTTTAAAAATCTATCTGAAAAATATTTCGGAACAAATATCCTCCACCAGACCAAACAACGAAAAGCTAGAAACACAGTTCGCAATCTTGCGAAGATTGCGAAGGGAAGCGGAGGAGATTTCCAAGTCTAAGGAAATCGTAATGCTTGCTTTTTCCGAGTCCGAGGAAAAGTTGGCGACCTTAAATCACGACCTTGATCAGTACCAGCAGCTTCGACGACTGCAAGCTGTTGGTAGCACGATTGATGTAGACATGGATACTAAAACCTGCCCTATATGTGAATCTGATCTTTACGATACTCTTGGCAATAGATCGGTTAAACGAGAGCCGATGACTCTGGATGAAAATATTGATTTCCTGAAAAATCAGATCGAATTTTATAAAAACATCAAGTCACAGAATCAAATCTCTCTCAGCGATCTCCATGCCAAGGAAAAATTGCTATCTTCCCGTATCGAGCGCGAAGAACTCAAATTGGAACACTTGAAAGAAGATATTGAGGATGTTAACGGCGATACGAAGGCGTTTCTAAGAGAAAAAATTCAGACAGAATTGGAGCTGAAAGAAGTCGTAAAACTGAAAGAAATTCTTGCTGACTTTAAAGCGCAGGCACAACGAATACATTCAGTTTGGGATTTGGCCGATAGCTCTCTCAAGCAGCTCAGAAAGCAGTCCGTTGATGTAGATAGAAGTAAGGTAGTTAAAGAGCTGGAAGCTATCGTTAAAGGCAATCTTACTGCTTTTAAATTCACTCCGGCAGCGATTAATACGATAACCATATCCAGTCAGTCTCTAAGGCCGGAACAAGAAGGGTATGATATTGTCGCGGAATCTTCGGCCAGTGATTACATCCGCATTATCTGGTCATATACCTTGGCCTTAATGCAGCTCGCTGCAAAAAATTCTAATGTTATTCACAGTGGTTTTGTGGTCTTTGATGAGCCACGACAACATGAAGCAAGTAAACTTAGTTTTACCAATCTTATTTCCAGGGCATCCGAAACGTCTTCGTTTAACGGTCAGGTCATATTCGCCACCAGTCTCGATGAGGATGAGCTGAAAACGGCTTGCGGCGATAAGAACGTTAACCTGATTTGTTTTGATGATTATATATTACAGCCTGAGGAAGAAATCGAGGGGAGCGATGGCACAGAAATCTCCGAAAATACCTGATCAGTATGAAAATCACGCCACCCATTTACATGGTCGGCAGGAAGATTCCTTGCTGGCACTGCGTTCAGAAGACGACCGTAATCGGGTTTCTGGCCGCTCATCTGTGATGGCGTCTTTGCTTTTAAATTCGATATTCTTAGGTTAACGCGTGATGGATGGGTAATGAGACTCAGCGAATGAATAACCTTTTTGAAAATGATGACACCTAGGCACTCAAGGCTCCCCGGCATCCTCGAATAATTTTCCGCCCCCCTCAAGGCCCCGGCATCCTTGTCCGCATAACGCGGCGCACGTTTTCGAGAGTGGCCAGGGCATTCCGGCGATCAGCGGAACGGTCTTCACTCCGGGCCAGTTCATCGCTGGCTTTCCTTGCGATCACGGCCAGCTCGTCATCACTGCGGGTGGCCAGTTCAAAGATGGTCATAAGCTTCATCATGTTTACCTCCAAGGCGTAGAGGCCGCGCCATTCGCGACCTTTCATGGAGGCGGTGAAGTCTCATGGGGCTGGCGTTCCACGCACCTTTCACCCGGAAGGCCGTAACGATAGAGAAGGAGGGCTTGCCCCTTGCGGAACCCGTCACGATGCAGACCCAATCCCCTCGTGAAAGAAAGCGCATGGCAGCGCATAGCGAAGTCATGGCGGTAACGATGTTTGATGCTCTATGGCCTCGCCTGAAACGGCAGGCTGCCCGCTTGTGTATGGCTGGCGGGATGCTCTGATCGACAAGAAAGCCGGTATAGATGCAGGGGACAGGGGCGAAGTCACGATTCCTGCCGTCAATCTCCGGTGCCCTGGTATTCCCGTTAACGAAAATCCGCGTGATCTTTTCAAGGATGACATGGCCGAGCTGGGCCTGCGTTGAAGGAAGGGGGGACGGAATATGCCCTCATGCTTTTCGGCAGGGAGAAAAGCCGTCTATTGCCACTGCGGCCTGTTATGACCCAATGGCAGGCGTGATCCTGCCTTTACCCGCGCTATTACCTTGGTTGCTCCCTTCACTCCCCACGGTCTTTCATCCGGCGTGTCCGGCATAGAAAACGATCCTTTTGAAATCCGGCTGTAAATCCTCGCGTAATTCCGGCGTCTATCCTTTTTGGGTGGCGTGCGAGAGGTGCGGGGCATTTTGGCCGGTTGCGAGGTCTGGTCAAGGGTCCGTGTCCTCACTACGCTGCGGGCCGCGCCGCCTCCCTTGACCTGACCTCTCAATTCCCCCGGCAAGTCTTCCCCGTTTTGCACTCTCGCAAAACCGAAAAGGAGACTTGTCATGAAACGCGACACAGCCAACCAAAACGATGTCTATACCCGTATCACAAACCGTATCATTGCCGACCTGGAGCAGGGCGTGAAAAGCTGGAGCCAACCCTGGAGCGCGGCCAACACCGCAGGCCGGATCACCATCCCCCGCCGTCATAACGGACAGGCCTATCAGGGGATCAATATCCTCTCCCTTTGGGCCAGCAGCATGGATCAGGGCTTTGCCTCCGCCACCTGGATGACCTTCAAGCAAGCCCAGGAACTCGGCGGCCACGTCATCAAAGGCGAGAAAGGCTCACTCGTCGTTTACGCGAACACCTTGCAGCGCACCGAAGAAAACGATGACGGGCAGGAGGTTGAGCTTCAAATCCCCTACATGAAAGGCTATACCGTCTTTAACGTCGAACAGATCGAAGGGCTTCCCGATCAATACTACGACAAGCCGGAGCCAGCAGGCGAGACCGTAGAGCGTATCGACCATGCCGATGCCTTCTTCACCGCCACGGGCGCTGTCATCCACAATGGCGGGGACCGGGCCTACTACGCTATCGGGCCGGATCATATCAAGCTTCCCTATATCGAGGCCTTCCGTGATGCCGAAAGCTACTACGCCACCCTCGCGCATGAGATCACCCACTGGACTCGCCACGAAAGCCGCCTGAACCGCGACCTCGGACGCAAAACATGGGGCGATGAAGGCTATGCCCAGGAAGAACTGGTCGCCGAACTCGGCGCGGCGTTCCTCTGCGCCGATCTGGGGCTGGCCCTGGAAGATCGTGAAGACCATGCCGCCTATATCGGCTCCTGGCTCAAAGTCCTCAAAAACGATAAACGCGCCATCTTCCGCGCTGCGGCACACGCGCAACGCGCCGTAAATTATCTCCATGGCTTGCAATACCAAGCCGCCAAAAACGGGGAAGCCGCCTGATGGCGGCTTCTGGCCCTTACGACATCAATTTCGGTATGCTTTCCCTATGTGCCTATAGGGAGATACCCGATGATACTTGACCTCTATTCCAGACTTCCAAAGCCACGGACCCTGACGCGGCAGGAGCTGTATGACCTTGTGTGGTCAAAGCCCATGCGCGACCTGGCCAAAGACTTTGACCTGAGCGATCAGGGGCTTGCCAAGAAATGCAAACGCCATAATATCCCGAGGCCACCCCAAGGCTACTGGCTGAAAAAGGAACAGGCAAGAAAACGGCTTGTAAAGCCGTTACCGCCAAACAATGATCCATGGCTTGAGACAATAGATTTCTTTCCCAAACCTGAAAGCTTGTCGCAAAGCATCAAAGCCAAAAGCACCCTTGTGGATGAAGAATTAACAGCGGCCATGAAATTCAAGTTCCCTGAAAAAGTTTACCGCTACCACCCGGCAATCGCCAAATGTCGAAATCTCGGGAAGAAAGTATCGGGTGACCGCTATAGTCGTATGGTATTCGGGCATGGTGTCGTAAATCCTGGACTAAAAGTTACACCGGAAACCTTTGACCGCGCTTGCCAATTTTTACAGGGCATCATCAATCTGTTTGATGTATATGGCTGGAAATTCAAGTTGGACGACCACAAAGCCTGTTTTACATTCAACGGAAATAAAGTCGAGTATGAAGTGGTAGAGCGGGTTACAAAAAAAGAAATACCGGAACAAAACCCGTATCGTGGTCTGGATGCCTTGCTTTGGCAAAGGCAGGACTACGAATCGACGGGGATTCTGGAATTCAAAATCATCAAGCTCTACGGGGAAAATTTTAAAAAACACTGGATTGACAGTCGCGATAATCCCCTCGAACAGCAGCTTGTCAGCATTGTCCAGGGATTCAGTCGTGCCTTTGAGGCTGAACGGCTATGGAAGATACAGGCAGAAGAGAGAAGCCGTCAACGCGAGAAAGCAGAAGCAGAGCGCAAGGAGCGGGAACGACTCTGGAAAATAGAGAATGATCGTCGTAAACACTTGTTTGACCTTTCCGAAAAATATCACAAAGCGAAAGCAGTACGGGATTTCTTGGAAGCACTTGCCAATGAGGAAGAGAAGCCGGAGGGTATGAATGAATGGTTATCATGGGCGAATGCCGTCGTTGATGAAATCGATCCGCTCTGCCGCCAGGAGGGTATCATAGACCAACACGAAAAATATGCAGAGCCGCCAAAACCTTATTGGCCGTGAAAAATAAACTGATTTTCATTACATGGTATATAGCACTAGTGTCCGGTTTAATTGATTCTGAGTATGCTAAAACCCAGTGTTGCCGCGGCTTTGCAGCCGATTTCATGTGGTGTCGATTTGAAACACGATACGTCAA
>Ga0172382_10010001_pt1 | contig 12810 bp, 9 predicted proteins | sample Leawel138RmetaG_FD_122245 | JGI IMG/M metagenome (GOLD analysis project Ga0172382, IMG submission 122245) | Leachate microbial communities from a municipal landfill in Southern Ontario, Canada - Leachate well 138R metaG | ecosystem: Engineered > Solid waste > Landfill > Unclassified | place...
GGGAATCATTGAGCAGTTATTACGCTAAGTCAAGTTATGGAGAAGTTAATATTTCTGGTCAAGTTATGCCGTGGTATCGCCCTGTCCATCGCGATTCACCGACTCAGTGGTACGCAACCGATGAAATCGTCGAGAGCTTTGGGACAGCCGATGGCGATTCAGGCATTGCAAGATTAATTTTGAGTTGGATTTATGAAGATTATTATATCAATGATTTATGGGAAGAAGTCACCGATGACGAAGGAAACCTCTACACTAGTCGCAGCAATTTCTTTAAAGATTATGATGGCGATGGCGATGGTTTTATCGATGTCATCCAAATGGTTTATAGCGCTCCTATTCAGCACTTAGATAGCGATTTATTCTGGGCTTTCCGCTCAGCTGATACATCAGGAAATCCCAACAAGAACACTCCAGGGCCATGTGCCTTTATTTGGGTGGGTTATGATTTTATTTATGAAAATGGATATTATGACAATCTAGGCGAATACCATGAATGGACCGATGCTGAAATTATTAATGGCACGGCTAAAATCGATGCGCATACAATCATTCATGAAACCGGTCACGCTTTAGGCGCAGATGACTACTATACCTACGATTCCAAAGATTGGGGTCCAATGGGTGGGACCGACATGATGGATTATAATGTCGGTGATCATAATGCTTATACCAAAGGTATTTTTGGTTGGGCCGACCCAATCGTCGTGACGGGTGAGGCGACAGTTACGGTCAAGTCATTTACCGACGCAGGCGAAGCGATTGTTTTACCTGCCTATCGCGAAGATGGTCAAGTTAATAACTCATTGCTTGATAACTACATCATGATTGAATACTATCGTCCAACTGGCCTTAACGAGATGGATGCTACTTATAGTTACACTGGTCGCTATCCAAAGATGCCTGATATTCCTGGCATACGTGTATATCACGTCGATTCTCGGCTCGGATTGTTTACATACGGGAGTGTTTCTGGATGGCAATTTGTTCGCTATGTCTCAGAAGTAACGGGCACCGACGATAATTCATATATAGATATTGCTAATTCCAATACAAAGTCACGCAGTGCTAATCCGAATTTCCGGTTGCTTCATGCTCTTGAAGTCAGCGGACAAAATACGCTTAGTAACAGCTCATTCCGCATCAATTACAATAGCAGTATGATGTGGCAAGAAGGCGACACTTTTGGTGTCGATACCTTTGTTGGCTTCACTCTCAACAATGGCAATAAACTCGGCTATAAATTTGAAGTTACCGATATGAATGACACAGACGCTACTATTAAGTTTAGTCTCGTTTAATCATTAGCCATAATCAATAAAAACCTTCCACATTTGTGGGAGGTTTTTCCTATCGATAAATGCGTTCAAATTGCATCAAATGTCGAAGAATGCTATCTTTAGATAGTTATGAAAAGAAGAATACTTTTTATTTTACCTGTCATGGCGATGTTACTTGCTGGCTGTGTTCCGGTTGGCGACTCTTCAGGTGTGGCTGATTCAATTTCTGATTTTTCTTCCGACGCAACGTCGAGTTCAAGCGATGAAGAAAGAAAAGATTCTTTTTATCGCGCTCCTGATCAAGGCATCATTTATTATGATGTTTCAAGAGCGGGTGAAACGGACAGCGTTCCCGCTATTGGTGATGTTATTTTACTTGTTATACCAGTGATTATTGATGGGTATAGAAGTGCGGCGACAAGTAAAACGAGATCTGATATTCAAAAAGTTATGTTCGGAGAAACAAACGACACTAGTTGGGAATCGGTGGCTAGTTTTTATCAAAAATCAAGTTATGGGAAATTAAACCTAAGTGGAACGGTTACAAACTGGTTTGATTCAGGTTACTCTTCTTCAGACATGATCTCACTAGAAAACAGGAATATTGATTCAGTTTCAATTCTCATGGAAGATGCAATTGAGTGGGTGCGCAACACTCAGCCGCAAATTGTCTTAAAGGACTACGATAACGACAGCGACGGCCACATTGATGCCGTTTGGATGATATATTCGGCTCCTTCTGATTTAAATGATGTCTTCTGGGCTTATGTCTATTGGAATTATCGCAACCAAAATAACAAAAATACCGCAAATCCCACGCCTTTTGCTTATGCATGGGCCAGTTTTGACTTTATGTATGAAGGATATGGTACAAGTGGAATTGATGGCCATACATTTATCCATGAAACGGGTCATTTACTCGGCTTAGATGACTATTATGATTACGATGGGAAGACATCGCCGATGGGCGTTATCGATATGATGGATAATAACATCATAGACCATAATGGTTTTTCTAAATTTGCGTTAGGTTGGACAAATCCCTATATTGTGACTGGCGATGCCGATATAGAAATATATCCAGCTTCTTCAAACGGTGATGCTATTTTGCTCGCGGCTGATTGGAACGGTAATCCTTTTGATGAATATATTCTTCTTGAACTCTATACGCCCGATGGTTTAAATGAAAGAGACTCTAATTCCGCTTATCCTGGCAATAATAGTCGAGGTTTTACGATTCCGGGTATCCGAATGTATCATGTCGATGCTCGACTCTATGACACTCAGGAAAATACATATGTCGACAGTCTAAATTCCAATGCTTATATTGGTGCTTCAAATTCTGAGTCATGGTCCTTTCTTGATACCAACAAAGGAAAATTTAAACTTTTGTCGCTTGTGGATGCTAATAAAAACGCAAGATATTTAAGCAGTCCTTATGCAATAGCAAACAACAACACTTTGTTTACTCAAGGCAAAATATTTGCCTTCCAGGACTATAAAAGCGCCTTTCCTCTTGGCAACAGTTTAAAGATGAACGACGCTACAACTTTCCCCTTTTCAATTGAATTTAGTCAAGTTAATTCCGACATTGCTAAAATAAAAATAAGAGTTATTTGATTTTTATAGTAGAAACAGGCATATTTGTGCATAGGTAAAAATAGTGAAAAGAAAAGTATTATATCTCTCCTCGTTAGTAGCAATTGTGCTGAGCAGTTGCACTATTTCATTAGGAAGTTTGAATAGCGCTTCCGATATCAACACTGAAACACCATCTGATTCGGATTCTTCATCGAGCGAGACTATTAACGACACGTCTTCAGCAACAAGTAGTGATATCTCTTCTGATTCTTCATCAACGGTCGAAGAAGGTTGGGACAATTATTATTTGCCTGATGAAGTTGATCCATATCATTCCTATCAAGATTTAAAAACGAACACAAGCATTGATGCGGTTCCAAGTCCTCGCGCGGATATCGATATTTTAGTCATACCAATTGAGTTTACCGATTATTCTTTTACATCAAAGACTTTGGCTGACATCGAAATACTATTTAACGGAACACCATCACAAACAAAATATTGGGAATCAGTTTCTTCATTTTATGAGAAGTCTAGTTATGGAAACCAACTAATGAATTTTACTGTTGCTCCGACTTTTAATACCGGCCTCACTGCTAGAGAGGCGGCAAATCTAGACACAAGTAATACACAATACTTCACAACTAATCTTTTGCGAAGTGCTGTCAATAATTACAAATTGACAAATGGTAGCTCATCAACTCTGCAATTTGATGCCGATAGCAATAGCTTTATCGATGCTGTATGGATGATTTATAGTTGCCCAAATTATGGCAATTCATCGACAATCGAAAATATTTCCACAGATTTTTGGGCTTATGTATTTTGGGACTACAATCAGTCATCATCAGCAAGCAGTCCCAACCCTAACGCCTATGCTTGGGCAAGTTACGATTTTATGTATGAAGGTGGTGGCGATACGAAAGTTGATGCCCACACATATATTCATGAAACTGGTCATCTTTTAGGTTTGGATGATTATTATAATTATGATAAAAATAGCACCTATAAGCCTCTTGGAGCCATCGATATGATGGATTATAATGTCGGCGACCACAATGCGTGGTCAAAGATGGCTTTGGGATGGTTAAAACCATATGTTGTTACTGGTGATGCTCAAATCACGATTAATCCCGTTGAAAGTAGCGGGGATGCCATCTTAATTGCTGATAGTTGGAATGGCACTTCGTTTGACGAGTTTTTGTTGCTTGAACTAATCACTCCAACCGGTTTAAATCGTCTTGATTCGCGAACGAATTACGCCGGTAGTTATCCTCGTGTTTACACGCAACCGGGTGTACGTCTTTTACACATTGATGCCCGACTCGGTGTCTTTAATTACTACGGAAGTTTTCTTGAATATGGTAATCCTGGTGATTTGCCACTTTACAATAATTCTACGCAGAGATACTTCGACCAAGTTAATTCAAACACGCCGTCACGTAGTCTAGCTGATCCGGATTATCGATTAGTTCATATGATTCAAGCTGGTGGCACCAACACCTTTGACACAGGCGCCATTGGGACTAATTCCGATCTTTTTAGAACTGGTCAGTCATTTACAATGGCGAGTTATGGTTCAGAGTTTTTTGAAAATGGCAATAAGCTTAATAACGGTAACTCTTTAGGTTATACAATCGATTTTTCAAACGTTGATTTATCATCCGCGACTATACGTATAAGTAAAATTTAGTATTATTAATACAGATGAAAAAGAATAGCGACCGCTTATTTATCTTCTCGTTATTTATGACAAGCTCATTAATTCTTTCGGCTTGCGCAAATACACCCATACCATTCATGCCTTTCTTTGATTATTTTCTTGATCAAGATAATCATGAGACAGTCCAGGGTGAAGGTTATTACAAACCCGGTGATTATTCTCCATACACCTATTTAAATGATGAAGAAGTAGAGGAATCGTTTGTTGATTTTACTGATATGTATCGTCATCAAGGTGTTCGAAAGAACATCAGGTCTACGGGTAGACAAAAAATATTGGTTATTCCTGTCGATTTTTCTGATTATCCATCCACTCTTCTTCCTGAAGGAACGGAAGGTTCTTTAGAGGTTCTCCGCAATGCATTTTTTGGCATTGACAACAATAACCATTGGCAATCAGTAGCGAGTTATTACAATGAATCGAGCTATGGCAAAGTAATCCTTGATGGAAAAGTTACGGATTGGTATCGCTCGAGTTATCAAGCGTCGCAAATTCGCAATCAGTCCGCAAATATCACAGTCGTGGGCGCGATATATAACGATGCACTTGCTTGGTATCAGGAAACATATGGCGATTTGAGCTCCTATTATATAGATGGAGATGTTTCTAATCGCATACCAGTTTATCTTGTTTATTCGCATCCTTCAGAGACGGGTTCTGGTGCCCGCAACAAGATGTTTTGGGCTTATACAATTAATCGCAATAATATCTTAACTTGTTGGTCAAGCTATTCGCTGACATATTTGACTGACGGTCGACCTGACACCCATACTTATATTCACGAAGTAGGACATTTGTTTGGACTTGATGATTATTACAACACTGAAGGAGGACTATATGGTCCAACCGGACGTGCTGATATGATGGATTATAGTATCGGTGATCATACTGGATATTCGAAAATGCTTTTAAACTGGACTAGACCATATGTTATAACTGATAACGCCGAAATAACAATTCGCCCCTTTTATAATAGCGGGGACTTGATTTTAATCAAGGATGGTTGGAATGGTACGGCGATGGACGAATACTTGCTTCTCGAGTTTTATAGTCCGAATGGTTTAAATGCTCATGATTCACGACCGACGCATAGCGAACCGCGCTTAATGCAGAAAATTGGTATAAAAGTCTATCACGTTGATTCAAGACTGGCCTTTTGGGCAGCGGGTAATCAAACACGCCCCCTTGGTTATGTTGAGGATGGTGGATATAGCAAAGACACTAGCCGTGTCGGAATTGCGCATACAAACTCGCTTGAAAAAACATATAATGATTTTCTTCTTTATCACCTCCTCGAAAGTAGCGGTGAGAACACCTTTTTAAACGGAGATTCGGCCTCGAACGACACACTATTTACCAAAGGCGATACTTTTGGTATTACGACCTTCAAGAATTTCGCCTTTAATGGTGGAAGTGCTTTAGGTTACACCTTTACGATTTCGAACCTTTCAAATACATACGCAACGATTAATATAAATAAAATTTAACTTTTATCTTGACTAATATCTTGTCAAGTTGTTATTATCTTTCAGGACACATATTAAGGCCGCGAAGGCCTATTTATTTGTAAGATGTGCGATACACCGGGAATTGTGTACGTACAATCAAGCGAAAGGAGGATGTCCAATGCCAACCATTAATCAGCTAGTAAGGCAAGGACGCGTTCGTTCTACATTCAAATCCAAAGCCCCCGCCTTGGGCAAAAGATGGAACTCTCTTAATAAAAAGGAGACATCGCAAAATTCAGCGCAAAAGCGCGGAGTTTGTACTCGTGTAGGAACAATGACGCCGAAAAAACCAAACTCAGCCCTCAGAAAGTATGCTCGTATTCGTTTATCAAACGGATATGAAGTGAATGCTTATATCGGCGGTGAAGGTCATAACCTTCAAGAACACTCCACTGTTTTAATTCGCGGTGGTCGTGTTAAAGATTTACCTGGTGTTCGTTACCACATTATTCGTGGCACACTAGATACGGCCGGTATCGAAAGCCGCCGTCAAGGCCGTAGCCAATATGGCACAAAAAGACCTAAGTAGTCGTTTATTTAGGTAATTGATAAGGAGATAAAATATGCCACGCAAAGGAAGTGTGAGCAAACGCGACGTCTTACCAGATCCAATTTATAGTTCCAAATTGGTTACGCGTTTGATCAACAAAATAATGCTTGATGGTAAAAGAGGAACCGCACAAACGATTCTCTATAGTGCCTTCAAGAAAATTGAAACAAAAACTGGTAAACCAGCCATGGACGTTTTTGCCACGGCGATAAATAACATCATGCCTGAAGTTCAACTAAAAGTACGCCGCATCGGTGCAGCCAACTATCAAGTTCCTACCGAAGTGACAGCGGACCGCAAAGTAACATTGGGCTTACGCTGGTTAGTGAATTATGCCCGTCTTCGCAATGAAAAAACGATGGAAGACAAGCTCGCTAATGAAATTATTGATGCCGCCAATGGAACTGGAGCATCAGTTAAGAAGAGGGAAGATACGCACAAGATGGCCGAAGCAAATAAGGCGTACGCTCATTACCGCTGGTAACGAGGAGTCTTATTATGGCACGTGAATATGACTTAGAACATACCCGCAATATTGGCATCATGGCGCATATTGACGCGGGTAAAACAACAACGACAGAAAGAATTTTGTACTACACTGGAAAGATTCATAAAATCGGCGAAACCCATGAGGGCTCGGCGACAATGGACTGGATGGCGCAGGAACAAGAACGCGGCATTACGATTACTTCAGCTGCGACAACCGCTTTCTGGAAAGGGCATCGCGTTAATATCATCGACACTCCAGGACACGTCGACTTCACGGTCGAAGTCGAAAGATCACTTCGTGTTCTTGATGGAGCCGTTACCGTTCTCGATGGTAAAAATGGCGTCGAACCGCAAACGGAAACTGTTTGGCGCCAAGGCACCAAATACAATGTTCCGCGCATTGTTTTCGTAAATAAACTCGATGCTATCGGTGCTGATTTTGATATGTGTATTGACACACTCCATTCGCGCTTAGCAGCTAATGCTGAGGCTGTCCAATACCCAATTGGAATCGAGAGCCGGTTTAATGGCATCATCGATTTAATTAATAGAAAAGCTTATACGTATTCTCAAGATAAAAGCGAGGGACCAATCGAAATTGCTATCCCTGAAGATTATCTTGAAAAGACTGAAAGTATGCGCTTGAAATTGCTTGAATCTCTCGCGGCGTTTAATGATGAACTCATGTTAATGGTTCTCGAAGGCGAAGAACCTTCAATCGATCTTATTAAAATGACGATTCGTAAAGCTGTTTTAAGTGGTGAGTTCTTTCCTGTTTTCTGCGGATCAGCTTACAAAAATAAAGGTATTCAATTACTTCTTGATGGTGTAATCGATTATCTTCCAAGTCCGATTGATATCCCTCATCAAAAAGGCCATTATAGCGACGGTCGCGAATACATTTGCGAACCTGATGACAGTCTTCCGCTAGCGGCCTTAGCTTTTAAAATTGCGACCGACCCATATATTGGACGCCTTGCTTATGTTCGTGTTTATTCAGGGACATTAAAAAGCGGTTCCTATGTTATCAATACTACAAAAGGTGTCAAAGAACGTATTGGGCGAGTTGTCTTAATGCACTCAAACCATCGTCAAGAAGTTGAACAACTTTATGCTGGTGATATCGGAGCGGTTGTCGGTCTAAAAAATACGATTACCGGGGATACACTTGCTGCCGAAAAACTTGACGTTATGCTCGAGAAAATGGAATTCCCTGAACCTGTTATTGAACAGGCGGTGGAACCCAAGTCAAAAGCTGATCAAGAAAAAATGGGCGTCGCTCTTCAAAAACTATCAGAAGAGGACCCAACCTTCCGCGTTCACACGAACAGCGAAACTGGCCAAACAATTATTGCTGGTGTTGGTGAATTACACCTCGACATTATTGTCGAGCGCATGAAAAGGGAGTTCGGCGTTCAAGTTAACGTCGGCGCCCCGCAAGTTGGCTATCGCGAAACAATTAAGAGCAGTGGCGAATGCGAAGGAAAATACATCAAACAATCAGGTGGTCGCGGCCAATATGGTCACGTTAAAATCCGCTTTGAACCGAACCCAGGTAAAGGTTTTGAATTCGTTGACAATATAGTCGGCGGTGTTGTTCCAAAAGAATATATTCGTCCGACGAGCGATGGTCTCCGTGATTCACTTGAAAGAGGCTTAGTTGCCGGCTATCCGGTCATCGATTTAAAAGCGACTTTGTTCGATGGTAGCTATCACGAAGTAGATAGTAGTGAAGCAGCTTATAAAATCGCAGCTAGTATGGCTTTAAAAGAAGCGGCAAGGACATGCAGTCCAACGATTCTTGAGCCAATTATGAAAGTTGAAGTTACAGTGCCGGAAGATTATTATGGTGATGTCATCGGTGATATTACCCGTCGTCGTGGTCAAATGACCGGCGAAGCCCAACGCGGTAACGCCAAGACAATTGATGCCGATGTTCCTCTTTCAGAAATGTTTGGCTATGTCACTGACTTACGCTCGTTTACTCAAGGTCGGGGCACTTACACTATGCAATTCTCTCACTATGGAGAATGCCCGCGTTTCGTTCAGGAAGAAATCATTAAAAAATCCGGAATGAGTCAACGCTAATAAATTAATACCTTGTATTGATTTTAATAAAAGTTTGCTATAATATGAATTCGGTTGAATTTATCAAAGTAATAAGGAGGAAATTCAAACAATGGCAAAAGAAAAATTTAATAGAGCAAAGACACACGTCAATGTTGGTACAATCGGTCACGTCGACCACGGCAAAACGACCTTAACTGCCGCCATTACGAAAGTCTTAGCTAAAAAAGGTGGAGCCAAAGCGACCGCTTATTCGCAAATTGACTCAGCACCAGAAGAAAAAGCTCGCGGTATTACGATTAACACATCACATATTGAATACCAAACCGACAAACGGCACTATGCCCACGTCGACTGCCCAGGGCACGCTGACTATGTCAAAAACATGATTACCGGTGCTGCGCAGATGGATGGTGCGATTCTTGTTGTCGCCGCCACCGATGGCGTTATGTCGCAAACTCGCGAACATATCCTACTTGCTCGTCAAGTCGGCGTTCCTTACATCGTCGTCTTCTTAAATAAGACTGACCTTGTCGATGATCCAGAACTTATTGATCTCGTTGAAATGGACGTGCGTGATCTTCTTTCATCTTACGGTTTCCCAGGTGATGACATTCCTGTCATTCGCGGTTCTGCTCGCGATGCCCTCGAAGGTGAAGATGAAGCTTGCGTTCTTGAACTCATGGACGCTGTTGATTCCTACATCCCTGATCCCGTTCGCGAAAAAGATAAACCATTCATGCTCCCCATCGAAGATGTTCTCACCATTACTGGTCGTGGAACCGTCGTCACTGGTAGAGTTGATCGCGGTTTGTTAAAACTTAACGATGAAGTTGAAATTATTGGTATTAAACCAACAATTAAATCCGTCGTTACCGGTATTGAAATGTTCCGTAAGTTACTCGACTTCGCAGAACCAGGAGATAACGTTGGTGTTTTACTTCGTGGTATTAACCGCGAACAAGTCGTCCGTGGCCAAGTCTTGGCGAAACCCGGTAGTGTTACCCCACATACTAAGTTCACAGCTAGCGTTTACGTTTTAAAGAAGGAAGAAGGCGGACGTCATACAGCTTTCTTAAGCAATTATCGTCCACAATTCTACTTCCGTACAACCGATATTACTGGTGTCATTACCCTTCCGGCTGGTGTCGAAATGGTTATGCCTGGTGACAACGTTGAATTAACCGTTGAACTCATTCACCCAGTCGCGATTGAAAAAGGTACAAAGTTCTCAATCCGCGAAGGTGGAAGAACCGTTGGTTCGGGTTCAGTTACCGAAATTCTTAAATAAGAATCGAACAACAATAAAGAAGACCTACTCGTTAGGTCTTTTTTCTTTTTTATAGATGCGATAAGATTTTGACATGGCCATTTTACCGACAATTAATCAAAAGCGTTATGAACGAAATATCGCCTTTTATAAAAAAGAGAGTATTTTGTCTCTTGCTACTTTTTTTGTCTTAGAATCTATTTTAATTGCCTTAACTATTCTTGGTTTTACGCTTTTGCCTCGTCTTGTCGCCGGCTTTGCTCTAACGCACTTACTAATCTTTCCTTTTATTTATAATCATAATTTTAAAATTGTTATGGAAATAAGATATTTTGGGGTTAAACCTTCGTTCTCTTTGGGAGCATTTTTGTTGCATGTCTTATTATTACTTGCAATTGAGGGATGCCTCGTTTTTACATCCTTTGTCTTTCTTAATCAAGCACCGACTTGGATTGGGGCGAGCGGTCTGGCTATTTCGATGGCTCTAGTGCTCCTTTTAATCATCGAAAGGAAAACATCCGCTGAGGTTCGCCTTCATATCGATTTCGATCGAGATTTATATAAGGACAACATTATCAAATTTAAATAACTATTTTGCATTCGAAATGCAGTAGTATACAATGGGTAAGGAAAAGCATCGCTTGCTTTAGCAAATTATGGACAAAGAAATAAAAGTAACAAATATCATTCATTCAGGACCTGGTCGTCGTTCGGTAGCAGCACTTATCGATTTAGGAATCGTTGCCGCTGTTGGTTTAGGATTATTTTTCTTATTATCCTTTTTCGTTTTTGAACCAATTAGCAGAGCTGTCCCGACCGTCGATTACGAAGCCTTTGATAACACCGCTCAAGAAGTGATGGATATTCAAGTCGAAAGCGGTCTTTTTTACTATGATGAGGAAAAGAAAATAACTGATATTTTCGATGATAAAACTGAATTTGAGGATTATGATAGCATCATTCAAAACTATTATTTTGTATATTTACAAACACCTGATTTAATTCCCCCTGCCGATGCGCAAAAATTTACGCCATATTGGTATAACGTTTTCATCTATGGTTTACCAGATGAACAAAACTTATATCAAGTTAGTGAGCTCAACGCCCGTTATGATATTGTTAAGAATATTGGTGCTACTTATTTTCAATATCAAGTTGATGGTAGTAATAACAAACTTTACGATCAATTAGCAATTATCAAGAACTCTCACTATGTCAACCAAGATCCAAATGGTGAACTTAGCGATAGCGCATCTTCGGCATTGTTAAACTATTTTTATAATGGCAATCTTAACTACACAATTAGTGGAGTTGCCTCCATTTATGTTTTAACTATTGAGACAGACTTTGCTACACGCGCCTTTTTTGCGGATGTTTATGCTCATTATCGAGAACTCGCCTATCAAGTTAGCGTTTGGCAAACGCTTCTTCCTGAACTAACGGCTATTTTTATCGTGTCGATTCTCGCTTATTTTGTAATGCCACTCATTTTTAAGAATGGCAAGACAATTGGCAAGTTGGTTATGGGTATCGGCTTGGTCAATAAACTTGGTTATGATGTTTCAATTCCTCAACTTATTATGCGTTTCTTTTTTCCGATGGTCGTGACAATTGGACTACTTATCATCGGCGGAACGGCTTTCGCAATTGGAATGGGATTATTTGTTTTAATATCGTATGCTTTAGTTATTTTTACTAAGGAACACAAGGCTATACACGATTACCTGGCGGGGACGGTCGCGGTTGATGCGAAACGCTCTGTCTGGTTTAAGAATGCAAAACAAGAGGCCGAATACACCGAAAAAATTAATCAAATGCCTCGATTAGATATTGAAAAGCAACAGCCAATAAATGACACTAATTTAGAAAAATAATCGGTTAATACACCGATTTTTTTCTTGTCAGCGTTTCTTTTGCCTATATGTTGTTATGAATGTCACAGCGAAAAAGAGGTAGCGATTAGGTCATTTTTTGACCCCCTAATTAAATAATTAGTCCTTGTTTACAAACGCTTGTTTATGTTAATATCAATTTAGATAAATACAGTAACCATCCTGTAGGAGGTCAATAATGGAAGTAAGAATTGAAAATCTTACAAAAGCCTTCACAAGTCAGAAGGGACCAGAAGTTATTGCGGTCAACAACATGTCCTTCGTTATTCCAGACGGAAAACTCGTTGGACTCCTAGGCCCATCCGGTTGCGGAAAATCAACCACCCTTTACATGATTGCCGGTCTTCACAAACCGACAGAAGGCAGAATCTTTTTTGGAGATGAAGAAGTTACCAACGTTCCCCCGGAACATCGTGGTATCGGTCTTGTATTCCAAAACTATGCACTTTA
>Ga0172382_10010004_pt1 | contig 12808 bp, 12 predicted proteins | sample Leawel138RmetaG_FD_122245 | JGI IMG/M metagenome (GOLD analysis project Ga0172382, IMG submission 122245) | Leachate microbial communities from a municipal landfill in Southern Ontario, Canada - Leachate well 138R metaG | ecosystem: Engineered > Solid waste > Landfill > Unclassified | place...
CCTTTCTAAGTTTAATTTTACGCTACTTTGAATTTTTGATGGCAGCATTGCACTGTTTGCAAACCATCGATTTTGAGCCATCTATTTCCTGCTCATAAAGTACCTTAATTGCACTGCGTTTACATACCGGACAAGTTCCCCTGCCACTCGATTTCTGGTCTCTTATTCCGGCGCCTCTATGTGCTTTAGCCATGTAATTCTCCTTAAACAAAAAAAATAAGTACGAGTTGACTATAGTGACCAAAAAAACCATTGTCAAGGGATTATAAAGCCCAAGTTAACCCTGCAGAGATAACTAGTCTCTCATCACTCAGTGGGTATTCTACGGCAATGTCAATTGCACTGTTGCCGACTTTTGTACCAATTCCAAAGGAGAGGATTCCGCTACCATCAAGAGAGAAATACGGTTTTCCTACTAAACGAATCTCTTTGTAGCCTGTCCGCAGGGCTAAAGAGAGGGTATTGGTAAATTGGAATTTTCCCTCTAAACCTAAATTTAGAGACCTATCAACGTTACTGCCCAAATTTGTAAAATCGGTGGCAATGGTAAATACAAGACGGTTTAATTCATCATCTTTGTTAAATTCAGGACTTGTATAAGCCAAACCTATTGAAGATTTATCTACTATCTCAGAAAAGTCAAAATAGAGTTCGTTTGTTTCGTAGTTTAAACTGAAAAGAGAATCGGTCAGAAACCCCAAAGAGATTCCCTGATAATTAAATAAAAACCCCAAAGATGATTGGAAGAACTGGCCGTTTTCCGATTGGTGAGTGTAACGTTCTAAGTAGGTACGGCTTATATAATCGCTTAAAGCACTCCCTTTACGAATTTCGACATCCCGCTCTGTTCTGTTGCCACCTTGGGCGCTTAATCCTACCGAGGCTCCTTTATAACCGTAACTGGTTGTAATTTGAATTTTAGAGTCGTTGTAAGCCTTGAATTTTAAATTGTCAGAATCTATCTCTCTCTCTTTTAAAGTATTGTTCAACCCTATGGAGAGTGCCAAATAGCGACTGCTAAACAACAAATCAAAGGCAGCCGTTGGATTCTGTATCCACACAATGGGGTCATTTTGAGTATCTGTGGTTTTAATCAACTCACTATAGCGGGCTCCGATTCTAAAGAGGGGTTTTTCGTTAAGATAAAGGGCAGCCGGATTTCTGATAAACGAGCTGTTTTGTCCGCTTAAGGCTACTGAGACCGAGCCCATAGCCAAAAGCCGTAAATCAGAGAGTCGGTTGGTATCGGAAAAATCAACACTTCCTAAGGGAAATAAAAAACAGAGTAAAATTACGATAACAACCACACTTTTTGGCTTATGTTTCATATTTATCACCGTAAACAGAGTTCTGAGCCCGTTTGAGAATTCTTTTGGCTGTTTTATCATTTTCAAATTCAGCGAGACTCTGTAAATCCGACTGTCTTGCCAAAGAGGTCAATATTTTCTCCAATTTCAACTTCTCCTTAGAACTCTTTTGCTCATTCATAGCTTTCAAAACTACTTTAAAAGCCTCCTGAGGGTCTTCTATTATCCCCTCTTCAAACTCTTTAATTCTCTTTTCAATCTCTGAATCAGAGAGTTGAACAATTTTGGAAGATTGCAACGGGGTCTCTAGCACAACTCCTCCGATAAACTTGAATGTTTGACAACTCTCCATTTCATTAAATATTTTTGTCGACAAATAATCCAGTCTTTTGAAAAGTGGAAGCATCTCCAATGAGACTTGCACCGGATAATAGGGACTTTTTGTTTTTCCGGTTATGTAGATATTAATAAGATTTTGCTTTCCACCCTTACTCTGTATCCCCCCGGAGTTTTGTTTATAGAGGGGAATAATTGTAACGGGACTGTGGCGGGCTTTAAGCAATTCAACTACTCTATTGGGTTGAATTAGTGCATTATTGGGATAAGTTAAAACAATATGGCGGGCATCAACTGCCCCAAAAAGCTGAACAAAAGCTTTATCGGCATCTTTAAGAGAACAAAACAGAGAGTGGCTTTTTTTCCAATCGTCCCTTATGCCGGCTTTATCGACTAAAACTCCTTTCTCATCTTTTTCATCCGACGGTTCATAATAATCCCATAGTGCCACGCTGTTCAAAAGATGGTAAGCACTGCCGTACTGTACAACCGATGCCGGCGGATCCAAATAACAGATATCGCCGCTGTATTCTTTCAAAAATGTTAAAGCATCTCTGTTTTTAACAACTGAAGTTAAAGAGTTTTCATCGCAAAGGGTGGGAACATTCAGCTGAGCGACATCAGCTATTCTGCTGCGGACATTTTTCAGACTCTTATGGTAACTGCTAAAAGTACCGCTTGTATTGGCTTTTCTGCTAACTTCATACAAAAGAGTGCTCAGAACAACATTTTTTTCACTCTCATTAATTCTCTCTTCAATAAAAGTAGCCTCTAATTCTTCTCTAACCGCATCAAAAAAACGGGCGTTAACCGGTGTAAAAAAGAGCCGTTTTCCCTCTTCGGTCTCATCTGCAGGGGCATAGTAACGACTCAGATAGGGCCTGTTTATCCCTGTGGAACTCTTTGCGGCATAAAGTCCATGGTAATTTAAAAGTGAATAAAAACTGTCGATGCCGCCTGTGTTTATAAACATTTTAGAGAGTTGCTGTGCCGATATTGTTAAGAAAACCGAATTTATTATATAAGAAAAATATTCGATATCGGAAGCATAAACTTTCATCTGCAATTGTTTGGCAATCCGACTGACCGCTCCCGTTCCACAAAAAGGGTCTAAGAATATGGGGTTTTTTATTGTTTTTGTTAGAGATTCAAAAATTACTTTCAGCTGTTGTATGATGGCCCGTTTATTGCCGATAAGGCTAACCAGCTGATCACTTTCATATTTTGGGAGAGTCAGTGCCACTAAAGCTCCTTGTAAATCTAAAAAAACGTTGTTACCATTACTACAATGAGAAGAATAACAGCATTGTACCCAAATAACAAGCTATTTTCTGAATGTAGAATAATTGGAAAAGTCGACCCATTTATCGACAACATTGTTTACAACTCAAAACTTGCCACTAAAAACAGTGTTTTTATCGCAGTTAAAGGATTAAATGTTGACGGACACACTTTTATAGAAGAGGCAATAAACAAAGGTTCAGTTGCAATTATTCACAGTTCTCCCTTAAAGTTTTACAACAGCGATGTTTTGTATCTCCAACATCCGAATCCCAAAAGATTGGGCAGTTTGATTGCCTCACTTTTGGCAGAAAAGAGACCCCAAACAATAATCGGGGTAACCGGAACCGACGGTAAAACATCAACAACAGATTTTTTATACCAAATTGTTAATAAATGCGGTATCAACTGTGCTCTTCTCACAACGGTTGAAATTGATGAAGGAAACGGTAAAAAGAACAACAATTTTAGCCAAACCACCCCTGAAGCAGTCGATATCTTTAATTTCTTAAAAAATAGCAAATCAAACAAAATTGATGCAGTTGTGTTGGAAGCCAGCAGTCACGGTCTCTCTTTTGATAACTCTAGGTTAATCGATGTCCCTTTTAGCGGAGCTATTTATACAAATATAAGTAGCGAACACTTAGATTTTCATAAAACCATTGAAAATTATGTCGATTCAAAGCTCAATTTAGCCCGCCAGGTAGTTAAAGGGGGCTTTGTTGTAATCCCTTCAGACTTTACCTACACAAACGAACTTAAAAGTACTTTAGACAACTCTGTTTCCCTCTATAAATACAGTTTGGATTCAGATACAGATGACTCATACCTGATTGCAAACACTCTAAAAGAGGGATTCGGCTTTCGGGAAATATCAATCTCAATTCCCAGTGAAAATCAAAGTTTTAACACTGTTCTTTCCTATGGTCAAAAAGTTTATGCCCAAAATTTTATCGGCTCCCTGTTAGCATGCCGTCTTCAGTTTAAGATTCCGTGGGAAATCATAAGAGAAAAAAGTAGCAGCATCAAAAAAGTCAGAGGAAGATTTGAGATTATAAAAGAAGTTGGTTCTCCTACAATAGTTGTTGATTTTGCCCATACCAGTGTCGCTTTTGAAGAAATCTTTTCTCACACCCGCAAATACTTTCAAAACAGCAGAATCAGGGCAGTTTTCAGTGCCGCAGGTCAAAGAGACCGTTCCAAACGCCCCTCTATGGGCTTCATTGCAGCCTCTTGGTGTGATTATATCTACTTAAGCGATGAGGATCCGAGAAGTGAAGATCCGAATCAAATATTTAGCGATATTGAAAAGGGGATCTCTCTGGCAAATTCTGGGTGTGTTATTTTTAAAATTCACGATCGAAGAGAAGCCATTAAAAGAGCAATAGCAGAATCAAGTGATGAGGATGTTCTGCTCCTTTTATCCAAAGGACATGAACAAAGTATCCATTATGACGGTTATGATTTAGAATGGGATGAGAAAAAAGTAGTAAAAGAGATCTTAAATGCTTGGGGGAAGCAAAATGGGAGATAAGGGGACAATAGCCCTTTTGTACGGGGGAAAATCGACAGAACACGCTGTCAGTTGCCGTTCGGCTGCAAATGTAGGTTATCAACTGGATTGCGGAGGTTTTAATGTAATTCCCATAGGGATAGATTATCAAGGACGCTGGACTTTAAAAGAGGTCGACTTTAAAACAAAACCTCCAATTTTAGACTCCGATTATGATGAAAACAATGAGATTACAATTAAGATGGGTCTCGGCTTTTTCCACAAAGATAAAAGGTTACCGATAACAAGTTGTTTTCCCCTTACCCACGGTAACAACGGAGAAGACGGTAAAATTCAAGGTGTCATTAAATTAGCAAATCTGCCTCTGATTGGCAGCGGAGTTAAAGCTAGTGCACTGGCTATGAACAAAGAATCGACAAAAAGGATTCTTTATAAAAAAAATGTCTCGACTCTTGCCAGTTACCTTGTTTACAAAAACAAATCCCATGAGATAAAGCGGCTCTTTTATGAAATAAGGGCGGCTTTAGGCCAAAATGTTTTTGTCAAACCGGTAAATGGAGGCTCTTCGGTTGGGGTTACCGCTATAAAAGATCTAAACATTAATAGTTTAACAGAAGCACTACAAAACGTTTGGGCTTACAGTCCGTGTGCTTTAATAGAGCCGCTGCTCTCTAATTTTATTGAATTAGAGTGTGCTGTCTTAGAAGTTGGCGGCTCCTTAATAGCAAGTTTCCCGGGACAGGTAATTGACCCGTTGGAAAAAGAGAACGCTTTTTTAACGTATGAACAAAAATATTTGGGCCAAAATTGTGCCTATATAGAGGCTCCCGCAAATTTGCAAATAGGTTTGTTAAACGGAATTCAAAAACTTGCATTACTGATTTCCAAAGAGATTGGAATCAGTGGTTTTAGTCGGGTTGATTTCTTTTACGATCTAGATAAGAAACGGGTCTACTTCAACGAAATTAATACAATTCCGGGAATGAGTATGAGTAGTCACTACCCCGTTTTGGCCGCCTCAATGGGGTATGAGTGGCCTCTTCTGTTAGAGACATTGGTAGCAACAAGTTTGAGAGAGTTTGAAGAGAAAAAAGAGATCTCTTATCAAGGGTTTAAATAAAAGTGGAACAAATCTGGTTTCATGTCGATTTAGATGCTTTTTATGCTTCGGTAGAACAGTTGGATAACCCCCAATACCGAGGCAAACCCGTTATTGTCGGAGGCCAAAGCAACAGAGGAGTTGTATCGGCCTGTTCGTATGAAGCCAGAAAATTCAAAGTCCACTCGGCTATGCCGACCTATAGGGCAAAACAGCTCTGCCCCCACGCAATTTTTGTCAGGGGAAGGATGGAAAGATATATTGAAGTAAGCCGCCAAATTATGACTCTTTTAAAAACTTTCAGTCCAATTGTTCAACAAATTTCAATCGACGAAGCTTTCTTGGATATGAGCGGAACTCAAAGGCTTTTTGGTAAACCCAAAGAGGCAGCTGTTTTGCTTAAAAACAGAGTTAGAAATGAGTTGGGACTTACAATCAGTGTCGGAATCGGTTCAAGCAGATTCATAGCAAAGATGGCAAGCGGTTACGACAAACCCGATGGCTTATGTAAAGTATCGCCTGGCAAAGAAATTGCCTTTGTTGATGCAGTAGGACTTCAAAAGCTTTGGGGAATCGGTGAAAGTACCCTTAATATGCTTAAAAAGAACAACATAACAACTACAGTTGAGTTGAGAAATTACAGCCAAGAATTTCTAAAAAATAAATTTGGAGTCGCCACTGGTGAGTATCTGTACAAAATTTGTCGCGGGATAGACCCCGGAATTCACAGTGGTGTGACAAAGAGCCGTTCCATCAGCACTGAAATGACATTCCCTGTCGATGTAACTGATTTTGATGTCCTTAAGCAAAATCTACTGCAGATGTGTCATGAAATCATGTTTAGGGCTTTAGAAGAGGATGTTAACTCTTTGACAGTGGCAATAAAAATTCGTTTAAGCGATTTTAGTACTACCACCGTCCAATCAACTGGTGAGAAACCGATAAGTTCCGCCGAAGAGGCCTATAAAATTGCCAAAGAGCTCCTCAGAAAAAGATGGAAAGAGCCAAATCCAGTGCGTCTTTTAGGTGTCGGGTTTCACAATGTAACCGACAATAGAGACTCCTTTCAGCAGGAACTTTTTGACGATCCATATAAGCGGAAAAGGGAGCTGGAAAAAACCGTTCTCTCTTTAAAATCTAGTGGCAAATCTCTTGTTAAAGCGAGCCTTTTAAAGACAAAAGAGAAAGACGAGAACTAAAGAGCACCTCCCCTTGGCAATGCCCCTTAATTGGTGCTAAAGTTACAACCAATATAAATGGGAGAGACGATGGGACTGCACATAGTCTTATTTGAGCCACAAATACCTCAAAACACTGGGAATATAAGCCGAACGTGTGCTGCTTTAGGGGCCAAATTACATTTGGTTGAGCCTTTAGGTTTTTCCTTAAATGACCGGTATCTTAAACGGGCCGGCTTAGACTATTGGCATCTACTCGATTTAGAGATTCATCAAAGTGTTAATTCCTTTTTAGACGAACATGGAACCGATAATCTTTGGTTTTTTACCACAAAAGGGAAAACCATCTACAGTGACGTTGTTTACGAAGACGATTCTTTTTTGGTTTTCGGTAAAGAGACAGCCGGAATTGATGAATCGATCTTAGTTAAATACCCCAAAAGATGCCTCAGGCTTCCGATGAAAAAGGAATCAAGGTCGCTCAATCTCTCAAACTGTGTGGCCGTGGGGGCTTTTGAGTATATCCGCCAGCATCGGTTTTGTGAATTAGAGACAGAAGGAGCTTTACACAGGCTCTCTTGGGCTGAAAGAGAACTTTCATAGGAGTGATAAAAGATGGCAGTTATTGGTTTCATCGGTTCAGGAAATATGGGTTCGGCGATTATCAACAGTATCGCTAAAACAAAAAAGCATAAAATCTTAATTTATGACATCAACAGAGAACTTGCCCTTCAAGTTGCCAATGAGAGTAATTCAATGAGTGTGGAATTGGAGACTCTTCTTAGTGACAGCGATATCATATTTCTGGCAGTAAAACCACAAATTCTCCCCTCTTTATACAAAGATCTCAAAGGCAGGGGAAAAAAGTGGATTTCAATTGCCGCCGGAGTCTCTTTGGCAACTCTGAAAAAGAACCTTGGCAGTGACCAAATTGTCAGATTGATGCCAAATATTTCCACCGAGGTGGGAAAATCTGGTACGGCATTATGTGCAACAGGGGAAACTGACGAGAGTTTCATAAAAGAGAGTATCGCAATAGCTGAGAGTTTCGGCTCAGTTTACCTTTTGGATGAGAAGTTATTCGGTGCTTTTGTCGGTTCTTCTGCTTCTGCAATCGCTACTGTGTTTGCTTTTATTAACGGCTTGGCTTTAGGGGCAGTCAAAGAGGGACTCTCTTACTCACAAGCTTTGAATATAGTCTGTTCAACAACTTTTGGGGCACTGAAGCTGTTGGAAAGTTCAAAAGCCCATCCGGAAGAGCTTATCAGTAAAGTCTGTTCTCCCGGAGGAACAACCATCGAATCGGTTACTCTATTGGAAAACAGTGGATTCAAAGGTATTTTAATTGATTCGGTCAGTGTTGCAAGCCAACGTGCCCAGCAACTGGAAGAAAAAGCCAACAAGGAGAATCAGTAGGTTTATGATAGACTTAAGGGAACTTAAAGAGCGCAAAGACGAAATTGTTACCAACATTGCCAACCGTGGAATGAATGTTGATGTAGATAAAATTCTCTTATTGCAGGAACAAAGAAATTCTCTTTTAAAAGAGACAGAGACTCTCAGATCAAAAAGAAATGAAAATGCAACAAAGATGAAGGGCAAAATTGATGTAGCTTTAAGGACATCTCTGATTGAAGAGGGAAAACTCATCAAAGATGCCATAAGTGAGAAAGAGGCTCTTTTAAATGAGATTAACAGTGAGTATTTAAAGCTGGCAAAATTAATTCCCAACTACAGTCACCCCGATATCCCAATCGGATTATTGGAGAGCGACAACAAAGAGATCAGGAGAGTCGGTAAGATTCCAAACTTCTCATTCAAAGCAAAAGACCATGTCGAACTCGGTCAACAACTCGATATAGTCGACTTTGAGACAGCCACAAGAGTAACCGGGCCTAAATTTTATTATCTGAAAAGGGAGGCTGTTTTACTTGAATTGGCCCTCCAACGCTACGCCCTCGACACTTTGGCAAAAAAGGGTTTTATTTTAACCATTACCCCCGATATTGCCAAACAGGAGATTTTAGAAGGAATCGGTTTTAATCCCAGAGGACCCGAAAGTAATATCTACAACATTGAAGAGAGTGATACGTGTCTTATAGGGACAGCCGAAATTACTTTAGGCGGGTATTACAGCGACACAATTTTGAATGAGCAGCAACTGCCGATTAAACTTGCAGGACTTTCGCACTGTTTCAGAAAAGAGGCCGGTTCGGCCGGACAGTACTCCAAAGGATTATATAGGGTTCACCAATTTACAAAAGTTGAAATGTTTGTCTATGCTCTGCCCTCCGACTCGGATAAAATCCACTTAGAGTTATTGGAGATTGAAGAGGAGATTTTTAGGGGTCTTGAAATTCCTTACAGGGTTGTCGATACTTGTAGTGGGGACTTGGGAGCCCCAGCCTACCGAAAATACGATATAGAGGCATGGATGCCGGGAAGAGGAGAGAATGGGGATTGGGGTGAAGTCACCAGTACCAGCAACTGTACCGACTACCAGGCCCGCAGGCTCAACTCCCGTTATAAAGACGACGAAGGTAAAATTAAACATGTCCACATGCTTAACGGAACTGCGATTGCAGTCTCCAGGGCGATTGTCGCGATTTTGGAGAATTTCCAACAGGCTGACGGCTCGGTTAAAATGCCTGAGATATTGCACCCCTACCTTGGATTCAGTGAAATTCATCGCCTTTAAAAAAGGAGGTTTACTATGACAGTATCAGCTCTTTCAGCCGACTTTTATGAACTTACTATGATGCAGGGTTATTTCTTAACAAAGAACAATCCTATGGTCGTATTTGATATGTTTTACCGCTCAAACCCCTACAACGGTGGTTATGTGGTATTTGCCGGTATCGCTGATTTATTAAAAAGAATTGAACTATTTACTTTCAGCAAGGGAGACATCGACTTCTTAAAATCATTGGGTCGTTTCGAACCCTCTTTTTTAGACTACCTAGCCGATTTCAGATTTTCCGGAACACTCTACTCTGTTGCAGAAGGGACAATTGTTTTTCCCGGTGAACCTTTAATAAGAGTCGAAGCAACAATGATGGAGGCTCAACTGATTGAGGGAATCTTATTAAATACCATCAACTACCAATCTCTTATCGCCACCAAGGCTTCCCGGATTTACCAAGCATCAAAGGGTGGAGAGATTATGGAGTTTGGTCTCAGAAGGGCCCAGGGACCCGACGGAGCCATCTCAGCCAGCAGAGCCGCATTCATAGGAGGCTGTGCCGCCACAAGTAACACTTTAGCCGGAAAAGTCTTTAATATCCCTATTGCAGGGACAATGGCCCATTCTTGGGTGATGAGTTTTGATGATGAACTGGAGAGTTTCCGTTCCTTTGCCGATATTTATCCCAACCACTGTATCCTTTTAATTGATACATACGATACCCTCGGTTCGGGAATCGAAAATGCCATAACAGTTGGTCTTGAGATGAAAAAGTTGGGTAAAAGTATCGGGGTTCGAATTGACAGCGGAGATTTAAGCTACCTCTCACGGGAGATCAGAAAAAAACTCGATAAAGCAGGATTGCAGGATTGTCGAATTTATGCTTCTAACGATTTATCGGAAGAGATTATTGAGACTCTTGTCAGAGACAATGTCCCGATTGATTCTTGGGGAGTTGGAACCCATTTGGTGACCGGCGGTTCGCAAAGTTCACTCAACGGTGTTTATAAATTGGCCTGTCGAAAATTACAGAACGGTAATTGGCTGCCGACAATGAAAATAAGCAACAGTTATGAGAAATCGACCACTCCCGGAGCAAAACAGCTGTACCGTTTTTTCGATGAAGACGGAGGCCCATTAGCCGATTTAATAGCCTTGGAAGAGGAGCAGCTCGATTTTACCCAGGATATAATGTTTTATCACCCTTTCAGCGAAGCCGACTTCTTCAGAATGAAAGTAAGTCGCTTCAGCGAAGTAAAAGCTCTCTTAAAAATCGTAATGAAAAACGGGAAAAAATTGGATGGGAAAGTTAATTTAAGGGAGATACAAAAGCGGGTAACGACCTCATTGGACAAACTGCACTACAGTTATAAGAGGATGATTAATCCCCACATTTATAAAGTATCGCTCTCCAAAGAGTTAAAAAAGGTTAAAACGCAGCTTATAATCGAAGGAAGGCAGAAGCTCAATTCCGATTAACATAAGCAACTATCCCCGCACTGATAGCTTCGGCCATTCTTTTGCGATACTCAGCTGTTGCTAATTTCTTGAAATCAAAACTGTTACTGAGAAAGCCCACTTCTACTAAAACGGAAGGGATTTTGCTGCCGTTTAGTACCCACAAATCTTGTTCTTTTATCCCACGGGATCGTTCATCGGGAAAATTATTTTCCAAAGCTTCCAACAAATATGTTGCCAACAGAGAGTTTTGTCTGTTTAGAAGTTCGTTTAACTGGCTGTTGGGATAGCTGGCAAACCTAAAAAGTGCCCAGTCTTTCACTAAAGAATCTAAAAAAGAGACTCTTTTACGCCCCTCTTTTATTATTATCTCAAAACCTGTGGCTTCGTTACCGGTTGAAGAGTTTACGTGAATTGAGATTAGAATGTTTGATTTTTCAAAAGGTATTTCATTATCTGCGGCAAAGGCTGCCCTTTGGGCAAGGCTTATAAAAGAATCGTCACTACGGCTGAGTAATACATTGCAATCGAGTTGCTCTTCAAGTAATTCTTTTACTGAGAGAGTGATCTCTAAATTTATATTTTTTTCCTGTAGCGTTAAACCGTTTTCGGTGGCTACAGCTCCGGGGTCTGATCCTCCATGACCGGCATCTAAAATTATGGTAGTAACCTGACGGTTAAAAGGATTTGAAAAAGTTAAGCAGAGGGGAATCAAAAGAAATAGAATTATAGTGACAATTTTTTTCATCTCTGCTCTCCGGGAGCCGGCCAGCTCTCAATTAAACTGTAGAAATCTTGTTTGTATAAAGGAAGAACTTTCTTCACATCGTTATAAACTTTAGAATCAAAATATTTGGGGATTCTTTTGGTATAATTTTTTCCCCTGACTGTTCTGAATCCTAAAGCCCGGGTATGAACCCGCTTTATTCCGTTGCTTTCGCTACGATTTTCAATTACAAATTGCCTTGTTGAAAAGCTTGCCTTAAAAGCATCACAATACATAATCGGATAGCCGTAAAGCCAACACCTTAAACCAAAATCTAAAAACTGCCAGTACTCGCTCTCAATTGCTTCGTCAAATCCCCGCAGCCTCTGAAACAGTGCCCGCTCATACAAGCCGATTCCAAAATAGGGATAGAGAGTCGGTAAACGCTCTTCGGTAGGGAAAAAAGAGATTGGATCAATTAAGTTGTCTCTTATAAAAGGAACCTGAATAACAGGGAGGGCTTCTCCAAATCGATTTGTTAAATCGAAGGTAACTAAAGCGGCTTTTTTACTTCCGTTTAAAACCTCAATCCCTTTTTTGTATTCAAATTTTGTAAATTCTAAATTCGTTCTGGTTAATAAAAAGTAGGTTGAGTGGCACTGATTAGCCATTACATTGGCAAGAGTACCGAAAGAGAGGGGTTCGTTAAAGAGGATAAATGTAACTTTGGGAAACTGTTTGGCAATCTCTTTTAAATTTTCATGCTCCTGATACAAAAGAACAAACAGAGAGCCTATGTTTGTGAAATCGTAAAGGCGCTCTGTTGAGCTGATTAGCTCCTTCTCGCTTCCGACCGAAATCAGACCGATTGAAAAAGTCTCTTGGCGGTGGAGAAGGCTAATCCGTTTGCTTATATCCTGTTTCCCGTAAATTATCTGAAAATTATTCTCCATAATCCAGAAACACTATATCCTCTGGTCTGAAAATAACATCGCTTTTACCGTGGCGGATATTTTGGGGGATATCGGAACTCCGTTTTCCCGCCATCCTGATAATATCGCTGCTGTTGTAATACGGCACGGCTTTGGCAATGTTGTTGATATTTACGACATCGCCAGCTTCAAAAGCCCCTTCAACGCCGATGATACCGGAAGGCAGCAGGCTTTTATGATTTTTCAGGGCAATTACCGCCCCTTCATCAATTACTATGCGCCCTTTGGCTGTGGTATTAAGAATCCACCTAGAAC
>Ga0172382_10010006_pt1 | contig 12806 bp, 10 predicted proteins | sample Leawel138RmetaG_FD_122245 | JGI IMG/M metagenome (GOLD analysis project Ga0172382, IMG submission 122245) | Leachate microbial communities from a municipal landfill in Southern Ontario, Canada - Leachate well 138R metaG | ecosystem: Engineered > Solid waste > Landfill > Unclassified | place...
GCTTACTGATGAGGACGTGAAGGAGTCGTTTAAAACAGCGCCTGAGTTTTTTTTAAAATATTATCCCAAGTTTGAGTTTAAAGCCTTTATCTGCAGCTCATGGCTGCTTGATACGGGGCTGAAAAATATTTTAGGGCCTGATTCAAATATTTTAAGGTTTCAAAAGAATTTCCGTATAGCCCTTGCGTCTGTGAACGGATTTGCGCTATACTGGAATATTTTCGGCATAGAAAATTTTCTGCCGATTGACCAGCTTGTCGCGGCAAACGAATTTCAAAGGAGAACGCTTGAATATCTTAAAAAGGGGAATAATCTCTACAGCGGAAAAGGATTTATAATGATATAATGTATAAATGGCGTGATGTGGATCACGCCATTTTTTTGAATAGGTTTTATCTGCCGAAAAGGTTATAGCGTATGTAACTGCCGTTTTCTATACATTCCTGCAGAATAGTATTTATCTGGTCGACGCTTCTTCCGAGAAAAAAAGCGATTGTGGCGGGAGAGTCACCGTTATAGCTATAACGGCAAACGAGCATTTTTGTGGTTGGGGTTATCGGGTTTGGATTCATCTCTTGTGAAACATGTATCGTTTTGAGTTCGGCAAGCTGTTCCTTTGTTATTTTAAGACCCATTCGCCGTGCGGCTGCTCTGACTGCAGAAATAGACAGGCCGAGTTCGTCTGCGATAACCCGACATGGTATTTCGCCGTAATTATCAATAATAAATTTTGCTTGCTTCATTGTTGGAACGAATTGACTGCTCTTAGAATTGATTTTCATGCCCATGCGTTTTGCCCATCTGATAACAGTCGCAGTTGAAACTCCAATGGATAGAGCGATTGAATTAGTTTGTGCTTCACCATAGTTTTCCAGGATAAATTTTTTCTGTTGTTCAGTCATCTGAGATACCCCTTTCTTCGGAAAAATTTACATCCTCATCTTCAGTGGTGGAGCATAAATCATCTTCTCCGGTAAGCCAGGAATCCAACGCCTGATTTATGTAGTAAGAGTCGTTGATATTATATATCAAATAGATCACCGCTTTCAGATAAGATATACCATTAAGCATGATTATATCACATAATTTTCAACCTCTCAATCCTTGTATATGGCGTTGCAAAAGGGTTTTTTCAGGCAAAAAAAGGTCGCAAAAAACAGAAAGATGTCTAACAGCCAGGAGTAATTGTCGAAATGCTTGTAGAAAAAGAAAAAACTATGTCGATAAAAAATACCGACATAGTGAAAATTTTGTTGCTTTTATTATTTTTTCGTCGCTGCTGTGATAGTATTTCGCATTAGCATGGATATTGTCATGGGGCCGACACCGCCCGGAACGGGGGTGATGGCTCCTGCTATTTTGCTTACAGACTCAAAATCAACGTCGCCGCAAAGCTTGCCGTCTGCGTCGCGGTTAATTCCCACGTCAATTACAACTGCGCCCTCTTTAACCATATCGCCGGTTATAAAATTTGCTCTGCCCACTGCGGCAACCAAAATATCCGCCGAGCGGCAAACCTCTGCTAAATTCTTAGTTTTCGAATGGCATATTGTAACAGTACCGTTTTTATGAAGCAGCAGCATAGACTGCGGTTTACCCACAATATTGCTCCTGCCGACAACAACGCAATGCTTTCCGCTTATTTCAACGCCGCTTTCAGCGATAAGCTCCATAACACCTGCGGGAGTGCAGGGAAGAAAATCATAGTCGCCGATCATAATCTTTCCCACATTTACAGGGTGGAAGGCGTCAACGTCCTTTTCGGGGCGAATGCGGTTTATTACCTCTTTTTCATCAAAGTGAGGGGGGAGGGGGAGCTGAACCAAAATCCCGTCCACGTCCTTTGATTCGTTTAAGCTGTCAATAAGCTCAATCAGCTTGCTTGGAGCGGTATCTGCAGGGAGCGCATATTCGAGCGATTTTATGCCGATATACTCGCACGCCGTTTTTTTGTTGTTTACATACACTCTTGATGCAGGATCGTCGCCCACGATTATTACTGCAAGACAAGGGTTAATTCCCTTTTCTTTTAGGAGAACAACCTCATCTTTTAGCTGGTCCTTTATTCTTGCGGACAGGGCCTTTCCGTCCAAAATTTTTGCTGCCATTTCTATTTCCTCCATTTGAATTTTTTGGCGTGACAAGACAATCCCTGCCATAGCCTATTAGGTCAGCGCGGCCTGCTTTTATAAGCGTGGCGCGGACAATTTCTTTGTTTTCGGGTTTGCCGCATTGCAAAAGCGCACGTTGCATACGCTTTTCTTCGGCTGTTTTTGCAACGTATACAGGTTTCATTGTCCGTGGGTCAATTCCCGTGTAATACATACAGGTGGAAACTGTTCCCGGTGTGGGGTAAAAGTCCTGAACCTGCTGAGGATTTATATGGTTTGCCTTAAGATACTGCGCAAGGCGTATTGCCGATTTTAAAGTAGACCCCGGGTGAGAGGACATAAGATAGGGAACAAGATATTGTTTAAGTCCCAGCTTTTCATTTATATCACGATATTTTTTGCAGAACCTGTCATAAACGTCAACAGACGGTTTGCCCATATAGCTTAAAACCTCGGGGCAAATATGCTCAGGCGCAACTTTAAGCTGGCCGCTGACATGGTATTTGCACAGCTCTTTTAAAAAATCATCCGATTTATCCGCCATTATATAGTCAAACCTCAGACCCGAACGGATAAATACCTTTTTAACATTTTTCACGCTTCTCAGTTTGCGGAGCAAACTGATATAGTCCTCGTGACTGACCTCCAAATTTTTGCAAACGGTAGGGTGAAGACAGTGCTTTATGCACATTCCGTCCTTTTTCTGCTTTTTGCAGGAAGGATTCCGAAAGTTAGCCGTCGGACCGCCGACATCGTGAATATATCCTTTAAAATCTGGATGGTCGGTCAGTTTTTCAGCCTCGGCAAGGATAGAATCGTGGCTTCGGCTGCGCACCATTCTACCCTGGTGAAAAGCAATGGCACAAAAACTGCAGCCGCCGAAACAACCTCTTGAGCTTGCCACGCTGAATTGCACCTCCGCTATTGCGGGGACGCCGCCAAATTTGTTATATGAAGGGTGGGGCAGTCGTGCATAGTCAAAGGAAAATACTCTGTCAAGCTCCTCGCGGCTTAGCGGTGTGGCAGGCTTGTTTTGCACAAGGTATCTGCCTGCACATTCCTGAACTACGGTTTTTCCGCGGACGGCATCATTTTCTTCAAATTGAATTTTTACAGCCTCGGCGTATTTTTTCAAATCGCTTTTTACCTCTTTTGCTGAGGGGCAAAGGACATAGTCTGTTATTCCGTCAAGATTCGGGGCAATATAGCAGGTTCCGTCCAGCCATGTAATCTGCGAAACATCAAATCCGTCGTTTAAAGCATCCGCAACCTGAACTATAACCCTCTCGCCCATGCCGAACATCAGGAGGTTTGCACCGCTGTCAAATAAAATACTGCGGCGGACACGGTTTTCCCAATAGTCATAATGGGCAAAACGACGCAAACTTGCCTCAATCCCGCCTATCATGACAGGTATATCGCCGTATGCCTCGCGGATTTTATTACAGTAAACAATTGTGGCGCGGTCAGGACGATGTCCTGCCCTGCCGCCGGGGGAATATGCGTCGTCACTGCGTTTTTTCTTAGCGGCGGTATAGTGAACCACCATTGAATCCACATTTCCCGCAGAAACGAAAAATCCAAGCCTCGGTCTGCCGAACTGTGTAAAATCGGTCAGTTTGTTTATATCGGGCTGCGGCAAAATAGCGACCTTATATCCCGCATCCTCTAAAGTGCGGCATAAAATTGACGCGGCAAAAGAGGGGTGGTCCACATATGCGTCACCCGATACAAAAACAAAATCAACGCTCTCCCAGCCGAGAGAGTCCATTTCGGCTCGGTTAATGGGAAAAAATTTTACACTCACTGGCTGTCTGCCTCTTTTTCTAACATTTCATTAAATTCATGCCTGCTCATAATGAGCTGACGGGGTTTATTTGAACCATCATAGGTGGAAATTACCTTTTTCTTGTCTAAAATATCAAGAAGTCTGCCTGCACGCGCATAGCCGACTTTAAGTCTGCGCTGGAGCATTGAAGCGGAAATCTGACCGAGCTCGAATGCAATTTCTGCAGCTTCTTCAAATAATTCGTCTGTATCCGAACCCTCGTCCGGCTGAGCGGCGGAGGCGGACATTGAACTACTTTCAATGGTTTTGTGAACCTCCTCGTTATATTCGGGAGTGGATTGTCCTTTTATAAAATTTACAACATTTTCAACGTCGGTATCGGACACAAAAGCACCCTGGACACGGTTAAGTTTTGACGCGCCTGCGAGCATCATCAGCATATCACCTTTACCCATGAGCTTTTCTGCACCGCCGCCGTCCAAAATTGTACGGGAGTCGACCGAGCTTGAAACAGCAAATGCAATTCGGGAAGGAATATTTGCCTTGATAAGCCCTGTGATAACGTCAACAGAGGGTCTTTGCGTCGCAAGTACAAGATGCATACCCGCGGCTCTGGCCTTCTGCGCAAGTCTGCAGATATAATCCTGAACCTCGCTCGGAGCTACCATCATAAGATCGGCAAGCTCGTCTATGATAATGACAATCTGCGGCAGAGGCTTTATATCCGGATCCGCTGCGGCAATTTTTTTGTTATATCCAACAAGGTCGCGGGAACCTACCTCGGCAAATTTCTTATACCTGTCCTCCATCTCCTGAACTGCCCAGCAAAGCGCATTTGCGGCTTTTCTCGGATTGGTAACTATGGGTACGAGCAGATGCGGAATATCATTATAAACGCTGAGCTCGACAACCTTGGGGTCAACCAAAATGAGCTTTACTTCATCTGGGGAGGCTTTATATAAAATGCTTGTTATCATTGTGTTGATGCACACACTCTTACCCGAACCCGTTGCGCCTGCAATCAAAAGGTGGGGTGTTTTTGCAATATCCATAATAACAGTTGCGCCGTTTATATCACGACCGACCGCAACCGCAAGCTTGGAGGTTGCATTCCGAAATTCGGGCGAATCAATAATACTGCGCAGATATACTGCGGAAACGCTGTCGTTTGAAACCTCAACGCCTACATAACCGGGCAGAACCTCAATTCTGACATTGTTGGCAGGGAGTCTTAACGCGATATCCTGATCAAGAGCGGTGATTTTATTAACCTTAATACCTGCGGCGGGGACAACCTCATATCTTGTTATACTTGAACCGCGGGTTATGTTTGTTACTCTTGTTTCAATACCAAAGCTGCGGAAAATCTCAACAAGCTTTGCCGAATTTGCTTTCAGCTCATCAATTTTTCCGCCCGTATGTACCTTTGGACCTTCATATAAAAGATCGGGCTTTGGAGCTATATATTCTTTCACTATGGGTGGTTCTTCAATCTCTATAGGAGTAATTTCAGCAGATTCCGATGTGTCGTCAGCGGGTTTTTCATCAGCCTCGGGGATTTCCTCCACGACATCACTATTATTGTTTTCTGCGAGAACATCGTTTATAACGACCTCCTCGGCGTTATTCCAGTTATAGTCTTCCAGCTGGTGGTCATCAAACTCAATTTTAACAGAATCGGACATTTTGGCTGCCTTTTCTCTGTCAAGCCGTATATCCTCCTGAATATCCCTTTTAAGACCTGCCGCCGCGTGCCTGATACCTGATACTGCCTTGCGGATAAATCCCGTTATGGAAATCTCAAACAGACAGACTGCCAAAATGAGGATAAGTGCAACAATAACAACGCCGCTGCCCTTTGACATCAGTGAATATAAAATGTCCGTAATGGTACCGCCGATAATACCGCCGCTTTCGCCTGTTCCGCCCAGATTATAATAGCCTACAACACCGTTTGCGGGCAGAATTGGGTCACCGAGACGGTAAAGATAGTGAGTAAACATGGCAAAAAGTATCGGAATTATTCCGGTTAGAATTTTCTTGCTTCGGAGATTTTCTTTTTCGGACAGTATGCTTAAAACCGCCTCTGCAATAAGTATTACCGGCAGAAGATATGCGACATTGCCGAAAAGACCGCAGAAAAGTGCCTTCAAAAAATCACCGAAAGCGCCAAAGAATTCCGACCACATACCCATTATGAAAATTATTCCGATAAGTGAAAAAGTTATTGAAAGGGTTTCCTTCTTAACAGTTGTTGACGATTTCCTTTTCCTTGACGGGGAAACAGTCACTTTTGCTTTCTTGCGTACAACTTTTCGTGCCATATATTAAAACTCCTTAAAGCTTTATTTTTACATACACTATAATTCTATCATAAAAACATTATGTTTGCAAATATTTTTTAAAATAGATATAGATTTTAAGGGGGATTTGTGTTATAATTGATGCATACAAAATTTTATTTTATAAAATTCTGTATGCATCAATTAACGGCGTTAAATTTTATAGGAGAGTAAATATGGAAATTTTAGTAAATCATGCACATATTTTTCAGAAAGAAGTACGTGAGGACGGCACGGTAGAGGCTTTAGAGAGATTTTTGGATGAGTGCGAAATTGACAAAGCTGTATGTTTTGCACCATTTGAAAGTTATTTTAATGGAAATGGAGAAAGTCCAAGCAGATGGATGTATGAGCAAATAAAGGATAATGATCGTTTAATGGCTTTTGGTACGATTGATTTTACAAAAGATAATTTAAAAGAACAGACAGAGGAAATATACGAGATAGGTCTGGCAGGAATAAAAATGCATCCTGCATTTCAAAAATTTAAAGTAGATGGAGAAAGAGCTTGTCAAGTATATGAGGTTGCAGAAAAAAGAGGCTTGCCTATATCTTTTCACACTGGAATACATTGGCACAGAATATCAAGCTATAATACGCTTCTTTATGATGAAGTTGCATATAAGTACCCAGAAATCAAAATATGTATGGAACATGTGGGAGGATATTCGTTTTTTAATGATGCTGTGGCAGTAATGTGTAATAACCCGGGAAAAATATATGCAGGACTGACAAGTGTTTTTCATAAAGACACACACAAATATTGGTATCTTGGCAAGGAAAAAGTCAAGGAGCTTATCTGGTTAACAGGGATAGAACAATGTGTTTTCGGACTTGACTTCCCGTACACAAAACCCGCCCAAATTACAGATGCAATGAAAACCATGCGCGAATGTATAAAAGAAATGGGAATAGAACAAGCGGCTGAACAAAAAGTGTTTGGCGGAAATCTTCTTAATATGATCAAAAAATAGTTTTTTAAAAAAATAAACATAGTTACATCTAAATTGTACATTAATTATATAATTGGCATAAGACTTTGAAATGGTGGGTGAGATAATGGCATATACCTTTGACTGTATAGTTATAGGAGGCGGAGCGGCTGGCATGATGGCGGCAGGAAAATGTGCCGAAAAGGGTCTGAGCGTGCTTGTAATTGAAAAAAATGAGGCACTCGGGAAAAAACTCAGAATTACAGGTAAGGGCAGATGCAATCTTACAAACAACTGCTCACCCGAGGAGATTTTTGACAATATAATAAGCGGAAAAAAGTTCCTGATGAGTGCAATATATAAGTTTAATTCATGGGATACAATAGCGTTTTTTGAAGGACTGGGACTACCTCTTAAAACAGAACGTGGAAACAGAGTTTTCCCACAGTCTGATAATGCTAAGGATGTAATTATTACACTTAAAAAATATATGGCGGCAGGAAATGTCAAGGTAATGCAGGACAGGGTAATTTCTGCTATGGCAGTTGACGGAGAGGTTAAAGGTGTTGTAACCGAAAGCGGAAGAAAAATCTCTGCCGGAGCGGTCATTTTAGCAACGGGCGGAAAAAGCTATCCCGTGACAGGTTCAACCGGTGACGGATATAATATAGCGGCAAAGCTTGGGCATAGCGTAACCCAAATAAGGCCTTCACTTGTGCCTATAAATGTTACTGAAAATTGGGTTAAAAAGCTGCAAGGGTTATCTCTTAAAAATGTTAGCCTAAAGGTTTTTGACGCAGACAAAAAGGTGTTTTCCGAAATGGGAGAAATGCTTTTTACACATTTCGGTGTGTCAGGTCCTCTTGTTTTGAGTGCAAGCTGTCATATGGAGGGTTTGCCCGATAAAAAATATAAAATGTCGGTGGATTTAAAACCGGCGCTTGATGAAAAAACGCTTGACGGACGGGTCCTCAGGGATTTTGAAAAGTATAATAATAAAGACTTTATAAATTCATTGTCTGACCTTTTGCCGTCAAAGGCAATTCCTGTTATAGTTGAGCTTTCGGGAATTGACCCGAGGACAAAAACAAATCAGATTAAAAAAGAGGAACGAAAGAAACTTTGTGAGCTTTTAAAAAACCTGATATTTCATGCCGAGTCCATGCGGCCTGTCGACGAAGCCATTATCACGGCAGGCGGAATAAATACCTCGGAGATTTCGCCCGCGACAATGGAGTCAAAGCTTGTAAAAGGACTTTATTTTGCAGGGGAGGTAATGGACGTTCATGCCTATACAGGCGGATTTAACCTGCAAATAGCTTTTTCAACGGCGGTGCTCGCGGCGGAAAGTATTGCCAAAATAAAGAATACTTATTGATTTTTATACCGAAATAGTTTATAATAATTATAATTTTATTATTGGAGGACAACTATGTCAAACTATGCTATTGCTATTGACGGTCCGGGAGGCGCAGGAAAGAGCACTATCGCGAAAATTATTGCAAAAAAACTAGGCTGTGTATATATTGACACGGGCGCTATGTACAGAGCGGTAGGACTTTTTGCGGTAAGAAGCGGAATTGATACCGAAAATGCCGCAGAGCTTGAAAAGGTGCTGGGTGATATTGAAATAGATATTGAAAATTTAAACGGTGAAATGCACATTTTCCTGTGCGGCGAAGACGTTTCGGAGAAAATAAGAACTCCCGAAATATCTATGGCGGCGTCAAATGTTGCCAAAGCGGTTCCTGTCAGACTTAAGCTTGTTGAGCTTCAACGAAAGCTTGCCGAGAAAAACAGCGTTATTATGGACGGACGTGACATAGGCAGCTATGTACTGCCCAATGCGGACGCCAAGATTTATCTGACAGCCGATGTTGAGGACAGGGCAAAGCGCAGGTTTGACGAGCTTATTTTAAAGGGCAGCGATGTTAAGCTTGATGATGTGCTTGAGGATATGAAAAAAAGGGATTTTAACGATTCCAACAGGGATTTTGCACCGCTATGCAAGGCAGATGACGCAATTTTAGTCGATACTACGGGAATGGAGCTTGAGGATTCGGTAGAAAAGATTTTTAATATTATTATGAGCATTATAGCTTAACGGATGTGATTTGATGATTTACGGAGCAATTTATAAGATTGTTACAGGGTTTATGAGTTTCTGGTATAAATTCTGGTTTGGGGCAAAAATATCAGGACTTGAAAATATTCCGCAGGAGGGCGGATGTATAGTTTGCGGCAACCACATAAGCAATCACGATGCGGTGTTTGTGGCAAGTTATTTTCCGAGAAGATGCACTTTCCTTGCGAAAAAGGAATTATTTATCCCCGTAATCAGAGGAATACTCAAAAAAGTCGGCGCAATCCCTGTTAAAAGAGGGGCAACTGACGTCGGGGCGATTAAGGCCTCGATTCGGGCTTTAAAAGATGAAAAACCGCTTGTGCTTTTCCCTCAGGGGACAAGACTGAAAAAGCTTGAATTTGACGATTTTAAAAATGGTGCGCCCTTTTTGGCAATAAAATGCAATGTTCCGATAATTCCCGTGGGAATTTGCGGTAAATTTAAATTTCGCAGCGGAATCAAGCTGAAATTCGGAAGCCCAATTCATCCGCAGGACTATAATTATGACAGTAACGAGGTTTCGACGGTACTATATAAAACTATAGAAAGTATGGTTAACGATGGCTGAAATAATTGTTGCACGGACCGCCGGTTTTTGTTTCGGAGTAAAACGCGCGGTGTCCGAAGCTGAAAAAAAGGTACAAAATGAGGGCGGAGTGATAAATACCTACGGGGAACTTATACACAACCCCTTTGAAGTTGAAAGACTGAAGAAAAAAGGTCTTGTTCCAACCGGTAAAATTGACGAAATATCTGGAAATAAGGTGATTATCAGAACCCACGGTGTGGGACAGGATATAATTGATATTTTGACCGAAAAAGGCTGCGAAATAACCGACTTAACCTGTCCTTATGTAAAAAAAATTCATAATATTGCAAAAAAGTATTGCAAAATGGGTATAAAAACTGTTATAATAGGAGATGGCGCTCATCCCGAGGTTATCGGAATAAGTCAAAGATGCTCGGAAAACAGCGTAATTTTGCAGGATAAAAGCCAGGTGAAAGACCTGATTTCTGAGGCAGAGCCGATTGCGGTTGTTGCCCAGACCACTTTAAACAGAAATACTTTTGAAGAAATAAAAAATGAGGTTCTTAGCATTAATCCGTCGGCGGAAATATTTGATACTATTTGTTCGGCAACGACTGAGAGGCAAGAGGAAGCTAAGCAAATTGCTCAGAGGTCGGATGCTTTTTTCGTTGTCGGCGGCAAAAACAGCTCAAACACAAAGAAACTTTTTGAAGTTGCAGAAAAGGTGTGTAAAAACACTTACCATATAGAATGTGCAGGCGATATAAAAAAAGAGATGCTTGCAGGCAAAAACATCATAGGTATAACGGCCGGGGCTTCCACTCCCGACCAAATTATAAAGGAGGTATATAATACCATGGAAAATCTTACCAATCAGGAAACCCTTAATTTTGAGGAACTGCTGGAAGAATCATTAAACTATTTAAATACAGGGGATACAGTAAGCGGCATAGTTGTTGACGTGCGCCCGACTGAGGTTGTGCTTGAGCTTAGCGGCTGTAAGTATAACGGTATAATAGATCTTGATAATCTCAGCGGCGACCCAAGTCTCAGCCCTGCTGATCTTGTAAAAGTAGGAGATGAAATCGAAGCTTTCGTTATTCAGGTGGACGACCATAACGGACAGATCAGACTTTCAAGAAAAAAACTTGAACAGGAAAAAAGCAGAGAAGCTTTAAAGAAGGCTTTTGAAGCTGAAGAAATCTTAGAAGGCGAAGTAATAGAAGTTGTTAAAGGCGGTATGAACGTTCTTATCGGCGAAACAGTTGTATTTGTTCCCGCTTCTCAGGCGTCCGACAGATTTGTTGAGGACTTAAATCAGTTTGCGGGCGAAAAAGTTCAGCTCCGTATTATTGATATGGGTACTCAGGGCAGAAGACGCAGAGTTGTCGGTTCTGTTAAATCAGTTCTTAAAGAAGAAACCAAAAGGAAAAGAGATGCTTTCTGGGCAGAAGCTGCCGAAGGCAAAACATATACAGGTAAAGTTAAATCACTTACAGCTTTCGGTGCGTTTGTTGACATCGGCGGCGTGGACGGTCTTGTTCACATTTCCCAGCTTTCATGGAAGAAAATTTCTCACCCTTCACAGGTTGTGAAAGAGGGAGATGAAATTGAAGTATTCATCAAATCTCTTGACAGAGAAAAACAGAAAATTTCTCTCGGCTCTAAAAAGGAAGAGGACAATCCCTGGACAAAGTTTATGGCAGATTATAAGCTTGGCGACATCGCAACAGGTACAGTTGTAAGACTTGTTCCCTTCGGTGCATTTGTTGACATCGGCGGAGTAGACGGCCTAATCCACATTTCCGATATTTCGTGGAGAAGAATCAGCCACCCGTCAGAAGTTTTAAGCGAAGGACAGTCCGTTGAGGTTATAATCAAGAATATTGACGAAGAAAAACAGAAAATCTCTCTCGGTTACAAACGAATTGAGGACAACCCGTGGGAAATCTTCAAGAGCAAGTATTCTGTCGGCGACACAGTTAAAGCTAAGGTTGTAAGACTTGTTTCCTTCGGAGCTTTTGCGGAAATTATTGACGGAGTAGACGGTCTTATCCATATTTCACAGATTTCATACGACAGAATTAACAACGTTTCCGACGCTTTAAAAGCCGGCGACGAGGTTGAAGCAAAAATTATTGAAATTAAAGAATCTGACGGTAAAGTTTCACTCAGCATAAAGGCTCTTTTGACACCTCCTGCTACTGAAAATGAAGAAGCAATAGAGGAAACCGTTGAAGAAGATATGCCAATGTCTGTTGGAACAGAAAACACTGCAACTCAGTTTGAGCTTGCAGTTGAAGAAGCTGAAAAAGAAGCAAACGAAGCTGAATAATTTTAAAAATTTTCAGGAAGCCGAAGATATTTAATTTCGGCTTCCTGATTTTTTATGCTTTGATATAATAAAAATTTCATGAAATACTTGACATATTTTATTATGTTTGGTATAATAATTAAGTCGCTGTATGAGAATAAGTATCGGGCGACTGATACGCGGGTGTAGTTCAATGGCTAGAATCTCAGCCTTCCAAGCTGATTGTGTGGGTTCGATTCCCATCACCCGCTCCATTTTATGTGCCTGTAGCTCAGCAGGATAGAGCAACTGCCTTCTAAGCAGTGGGTCAGGGGTTCGAATCCCTTCAGGCACGCCACTAATCCCAGCCGGGGTTAGACAAGGTGTTATAAACGGTGGGTATAGCTTAGTTGGTTAAAGCACCAGATTGTGGTCCTGGGGAGCGTGGGTTCAAGTCCCATTACCCACCCCATTACTCTTGCTTAAAGTGCCGTTAGACCTAACAGGTCCAGCGGCAGTTTAAATCTTGTATTGGGATGTAGCCAAGTGGTAAGGCACCAGACTTTGACTCTGGCATTTCGTAGGTTCGAGTCCTGCCATCCCAGCCATTTTTTAATTCGGGCTATTAGCTCAGTCGGCAGAGCACCTGCCTTTTAAGCAGGGTGTCCCGCGTTCGAATCGCGGA
>Ga0172382_10010007_pt1 | contig 12805 bp, 11 predicted proteins | sample Leawel138RmetaG_FD_122245 | JGI IMG/M metagenome (GOLD analysis project Ga0172382, IMG submission 122245) | Leachate microbial communities from a municipal landfill in Southern Ontario, Canada - Leachate well 138R metaG | ecosystem: Engineered > Solid waste > Landfill > Unclassified | place...
AGAGCGCTGTGCAGACTACGAAGTACACGAGATCGAAGCCGGCTAGTAGCTGCAGCCAGCCGCTGGCCAGGTCGAGCTCGGAGCGGCCGAGCACAGCTTCGGTGGTGCGCACCGCTCCCAGCAACACGGGCACGATGATCGGGAACATGAGCACAGGCAGTAGCGCTTCGCGCGCCTGTAGGTTGGCCGTGAGGCCGGCGTAGAAGGTGGCGATGGTGGCGAGCCCGAAGATGCCGAGCAACAGCGCCGCTGGAATGACGTACCAGGCTCCCGCCCCCGCCTGAGCGCTGTACAGCACGATGGCTATGGGCGTGAGGAGCAGGCCCAGGGCGCTGAGGTAGACCCAGTTGGCCAGCAGCTTGCCGAGGAAGATGGCGGCTCGCGGCACGGGGTAGAGAAGCAGCTGCTCGAAGGCGCCTTCCTCCAGGTCGGCCTGGAAGTTCTGCGCGGCGGCTATGACCCCGGCGAACGTGAGCGCCACCCACAGCACGCCGGGCGCGGCCAGGGTCAGCACGTGCTGTTCGCGGCCAAGGGCGAACGCCATCATGACCAGCGTCACGGCGGAGAAGAAGAGTGTGGCCACGGTGGCGGCGCGGCTGCGCAGCTCGTGCAGCAGGTCCTTGCGCGCCACGGCCAGCACCACGCGGAGGTCGCTCATGGCGTGACCTCCGGCGCCAACCTGAGGCGGCCGTCGTGGAGTTGCAGCACGGCGTCGGGCCGCAGCGCTTCGCGGTCTGACTCGTGCGAGGCCATGAGGAGCGTACGCCCGCGCTCCCGCGCTTGGCTCACGACCTCGTCCACCAGTTGCTTACCCGCGTCGTCGAGGGCGGCGTAAGGTTCGTCCAGCAGCCACAGGTCCGGGTCTATCAGCAGCAGGCGCGCCAGGCCCAGGCGCTTCTTCATGCCGCTGGAGAAGGCGCGCACGTACTTGTCCGCCGCGTCAGCCAGGCCGACCTTGGCCAGTAGGGGGCCGACCTCCGCCCGGTCGTTGCCGGTCATGTCGGCCGCCATGGTGAGGTTCTCCCTTGCGCTCAGCACGGGGTAGCTGCCACCCATGACGCTGAGCATGCCCATGCGGGCGCGCACCTCTGCCTGCTCCTTCAGCACGTCGAAGCCGAACAGCTTGGCAGTGCCGGCGGTGGGGCGGAGCCTGGTGGCCAGTACTTTTAGGAGCGTGGTCTTGCCAGCGCCGTTGCCGCCGCGTAACACCACCAGCCGCCCGGGCGCCACCTCCAGGTCCACGCCGCGCAGCACCTGCTGGTTGCCCATGCGGCGTGTTAGACCGTTGAGTTCTATGGCGGGGGTCTCTGTCATGTGGGCCTGGGCGTTACGAACGTCGGGGCTCACAGTCTGTCGATGAGCCAGCTTGGGGTGATGTTGATGAGGTAGCCGTTGAGGGTCTCGTAAGTGCCGGTGAGCATGAGGATGCCAGCCACTATGAGGATGACGCCGGAGACGCGTTCTACCCACGGCAGCCAGCGGCGGAAGCTCTTGGAGAAGCGCATGAACGGGTCGAGCAGCAGCGCTGCCAGTAGGAACGGCACGCCGAGGCCTATGGCGTAAGCGCCTAACAGTCCGACCCCCGCGGACAGTGTGCCCGCGGCGCCCGCCATGGTGAGGATGGCGCCCAGGATGGGCCCTATGCAGGGGGTCCAGCCCGCAGCAAAAGCCATGCCGAGGAGCATGGCGCCCCACGGCGTGCGGGTCTCGCCCTCGTAGCGCACGCGGGTGTCGCGGTAGAGCCAGGGGAACCTGATGACGCCCAGCATGACGAGACCGAAGAAGATGACGAGCGCCCCGCCGACGGCCATGAGGACCTGCTGGTTGGCGCGCATGACCGAGCCGAGCGCGCTGGCGGACGCGCCGAGCGCTATGAACACCAGCGAGAAGCCGATGATGAAGCTGACCGAGTTCATGATCAGCACGCGCCGCTTGGCGGCCGCGCTGCCGCCCACGTAAGCCAGGTACGTGGGCACGAGGGGCAGCACGCAAGGCGAGAGGAACGAGAGGATGCCGCCGATGAAGGCGGCGCCGATAGTCGGTGTCATGACGGGCGGCTCCCGCCGCGCGGTTCTCGCTTGCGGGGTGCGCAGGCTATGAAGGTGGTGGGGCGCCTATCGCAGACCATCTTGTCCATGATACCGAGCCTTCCGGCGTGGGACCTGAGGACAATAGTCCCCGCCCCGCCGCGCAGTAAGGCGGTCAGCAGGCGCGTTTCAGTCACGCCTCTTCGGCGGCTTCGGGGCGGTGCGGGCCGTTCCCGAAGAGGCCACGCACGGACGTCAGTACGGGCGCGCCGATGACGGGACCGACCAGCATGCGCAGGTAGTAAGTGAGGAGCCGCCACGCGAGGATGGCCGCCGCCGTGTGCTCGCCGCGCACGAGGCTAGCCGCCACCAGTTCGAGGAGCCCGGCGCCGCCCGGCGTGGGGAAGAACGAGGACGCCACCATGGGCACCTGCGCGGCGGCCATGGTGTTGAAGAGCGGCACCTGCGGCCTTAGCGACGCGACCACCACGTAGAAGGTGAAGAAGGTGCTGAGGTAGATGAAGGCCGTGTAGAGGTGCGCCATGAGCTGGGCGCCGAGGGGCGCCTTCCAGAGCGACTTGCCGGCCAGCTCGATGCGGCCGATGAAGCGCACGGAGCTTTCGCGCCAGCGCCGCGCGAACGGCAGGCGCATGAGCTGGTTCACGGCCGCCGCTATCCAGCGCATGCGGTAGATGAGGATGAGGACCACCGCTAGGGAGGAAATGAACACCACGGCGGCAATGACGCCCGGGTAGTAACCGCTTAGGACCCGCGTGGACCTGGCGAGGAGCATGAGGCTGAGCGGCACCGTGAGGGCGAGGAAGATTAGGTCCACGATCCAGACCCGCACCGCCATGGACCAGGAGCGTTTGGCGCTCACGCCGTCGGCCACCAGCGAAACCACCATGGCGGGCGCCTGGCCCGCGCTACCGGGAGTTATGGCGGCGCTGAAGAGCCCCAGCGAGTAACCGCGCAGAGCTTTCATGAATGGTAGGGGCTCGTTGTCGATAGCGGAGAGGAGCATGAGCCGCGCTGCGCCGGCCAGGTAGTTCAGGGCCGCCAGCACGAGGCCGACGCCGTACGCCCAGAGCGGCACCCGCAGCGCGGACGCCAGGTCCTCGCCCAGCCACCACAGCACCAGACCGAGGCCGGCCACGCCTAGGGCAACCGAGAGGGCGACGGCGCGGAACACGGCGCCTACGCCTGCGCGCGGTTCTTGCCCGTGCGCTTCGCTTGATAGAGGTTGGCGTCGGCCCTCGCCACGAGCGACTCCTCGTCGTCCGCGGACTCGAGCGTGGCGACGCCGACGCTGGCGGTCACGTGCACGCCGCGCAGCTCGCGGTTCAGTTCGTGCACGCGCGCCACGACTTTCTGGGCCACCGTTAGCGCGCCCTGCGCGTCGGTCTCAGGTAGGAGCACCACGAACTCCTCGCCGCCGATGCGGGCGCACAGGTCGACCTCGCGCATGCAGTCGGTTAGCGCCTGGCCGCTGGTCCGCAGGACCGCGTCGCCGACGACGTGGCTGTACGTGTCGTTTATCTGCTTGAAGTCGTCTAGGTCCACCATCAGCACGCTGATGAGGGTGTTGGTGCGGTGGGCGCGCTGCAGTTCTATCTCCAGGCGCTCCTCGAACGAGCGGCGGTTGGGTAGGCCCGTCAGGTCGTCTGTGCGTGAGAGGCGCTCGAGCCGCGCCGCCTGCTGCTCCAGCTTCTGGTGCAGTTCGGCCAGCTCGGCGTAGGCGCGGGCCAGCTCCACGTTGTGCAGCCGGTCGATCTCGCGGTCCCGCTCCAGCCGCTCCACTTCCAGCTGCACTGTGAGGATCTGCGTGCGGCGGTCGGACAACTGCCTGAGGGTGCGCTCGTTCAGCTCGTGGAACGCTTCGAAGTGCGAGAGCGCTTCCTTGTGACGACCGAGGCTCTTGAGCGCTTGCGCCATGGTGGCGTGCGCCTTGGCGGCTTCCAGCGGGGCGCCGGTAGAGACCCCGCGTGAGATGGCTTCCGTGAGGGGCCCCAGTGCGCGCTCGGCCTCGCCGCGCGCCAGGTAGACCCGGCCGAGGCCGAGCATGGCTTCGCACAGGACCATCTCGCGCATCTGCGGACTGAGCACGTCGAGGCACTGTTGGTAGCGCGCTATGGCTTCGTCGTAACGCTCCTGCTCCACGTACAGTTCCGCCAAGCTGAGGAGCGCCAGCGAGCGCCCGTACTCGTCGGAGCTCGCGTCGCATTCGAGGTACGCCCGCTCGGCCGCAGCCAGGTCGCCTTGCGCGTGCTGCGCCTGGCCGATTATGCGCAGCGCTGTAGACCGGTCGCGCTGCCGTTGGGGCGAGACCTCGCTGGCCTCCAGCCCCCGCCGGCCGTACTCGAGCGCCCGCTTCGGCTGCCCCATGTCGAGGTACACGCGGCCGATGCCGTTCAGGGGCCCAGCCACGGCTTCGGGCCTGAGCTGCTCCAGCATGGAGAGCGCGCTGAAGGCGCTGGAGAGCGCCTGCTGGTAAAGCCCTACCGTCTGGTAGCACCAACCGAGCCCCACCAGGGCGTTGGCGGCGCCCAGCTCGTCGCCGGCGTGGCGTCTGACCTGGTGCTCGAACTGCGAGTAACGCAGGGCGGTCGGGTAGTCGCCGCTGCGGAACGTGCTGATGGCCAGGGCGGTCAGCACGTCGCCGGCGCCTTTCAGCGCGGCGGGCGCCAGCTGATCGAGCCGCGCGCTGGTGACCTCCACCTCCGCGGCCGGGTCGAGCTGGAACGCTGCCAGCGCCTCGCGGCCCAGAGTTATGGCCTCCTCGTACCGGGCGTCCTTAAGCGCACGGACGGTTTCACTGGCCAATGTTAGTAGCGTGGGGTCCACGAGCTGCTCCGAATCCATGGTCCTAAGCCGAGAGACGGATGTTACGTCTTCCGTGAGTGACGTTCATTATGACCCGGGCCGTTACGGCCGGTGTGAGTCGGCGGTGACTAGTTCTGCGGCGCGTGCCTGGGGAGGCCTGACAACGCTTGTGCGGGTCGTCGGCCGGGGCGTGACTACTCCTGTGGTCCGAAGCGGTCGCTGTACTCCGGGCTGGCTGTTACGGGCAGGCGGCCCCTCAGGAAATCGCGTTCGCTTTCCAGCCACGCGGGCAGCTTGAAGGCTAGCCCCAGCTCGTCGGGGGCTTCGTCCACCGTGAAGCCGGGCCCGTCGGTGGCGAGCTCGAAGATGGCGCCGCCTGGTTCCTTGAAGTAGACGGACTTGAAGTAGTTGCGGTTCTTCGTTTTGGTGGGGCTGAGGCCCAGCTCGCCTAGGTGCTCATGCGCCGCCTGCAGCGCGTCGTCGTCCTTCACGCGCAGGGCCAGGTGGTGTATGGAGCCCGCGCCCAGCCGACCCGGTTGCGGCCGCGGTACCTCCAGTAACTCCACGTACGAGGCCGTTTGATGGTCGCCAGCCGCCAGGCGCACGCGGCGCCGGCGGGTGCCGTCCTCGCCCGTCTCCGGCGCTTCGGCCGCGTGGTGGAGGCCGAGGCCCTCCAGCAGCTCGGCGGTCTCGTCCAGGGCCGGGGCCAGCACCGTCACGGAGTGCACGCCCTGCACGGCCATGGCCGCCGCCACGGGCGAGTCCGGCCAGTTCTCGGGCACGGAGCCCTTCAGGGGCGCCTCGATCAGTTCTAGCGGCACGCCGTCGGGGTCATCGAAGGCGATGATCTCTTCGCCGAAGCGTTCCTTGTAACCGTGCTGCAGCCCGTGCTGCTCCAGCCGGTCGGCCCAGAGCGCCAGGGAGCCGGGCGGCACCCGCAGCGCGGCGGCCACGGCCTCACCGGCGCCCCTCACGGCTGGGCCCGCGCCGGGCCACGCGAAGAAGCTAGCCACGCTGCCGGGGCGGCCCAGGGCGTCCCCGAAGTAGAGGTGATACGTCTGCGGGTCGTCGTAGTTGACGGTGCGCTTCACGAGCCGCAGCCCGAGGAAGCGCACGTAGAACTCGATGTTCCCCTGCGGCCGCGACGCTATGGCGGTGACATGGTGGAGTCCTGAGGTGACGAACGACATGCCGAATAGCGTAGCGCGCCGGTATTGAACAGAGGGGTTCTCATGGGCTAATATGGCAAGGCTTGACGCCCGGAGGCGGCGAGTGGCTGCCGTGTGCTAGCTGGCGGGCGGCTGAGAACGCTACTACCGAGGCTTCGTGAGGGTGCAAGGCGCCCCCCTGGAGATTTGAGATGAACTACAACAAAGGCGCGATCTTGCGCTCTATCGAGCAGCCCTTCCTGCGTAACGACCTCCCCGACTTCGACACGGGCGACACCATCCGCGTCGACTACAAGGTGGTTGAAGGCACCCGCAGCCGCATCCAGGCTTTCGAGGGTGTGGTCATCGCCCGCAAGAACGGCAAGGGTGCCCGCAGCACCATCACCGTTCGTAAGGTGTCGTTCGGCGAAGGTGTAGAGCGCGTGTTCCCCGTGAACTCGCCGCTCATCGACAACATCACTGTCGTCCGCCGTGGCCGCACGCGCCGCGCCAAGCTTTACTACCTGCGCGAACTGCGCGGCAAGGCTTCGCGCCTCAAGACCGACGTCGGCCGCCAGGAACGCGACCGCGCTGCCGCCCGTTCCGCCAAGGAAGCGTCCAACAACAAGAAGGACTGAGTAAGAAATACTGAGCCTGCGGCGCTCCGCGCTCTGCTCAGCTACAGCTAACCAGTAATTAGAAGGGGCCGGCCCGCGAAGGTGCCGGCCCCTCGCTTGTGGGGTTGGGCTGGTTGGCGTGCGGTTACGACCGTCAGCGGCTAGGGCCGCTGGGGTCAGTCGACGACAACGATGGCGTCCGCGTCGAACTTGCGGGGGGTGAGCAGGCTGGCGGCGGACGGGCTGGCTACGTACTGCTCCAGGGCGGCCAGCGCGAGGTCCCACGGGTCGGCGCCCTCGTACTTGCGGATCTGTTCGTCCTCGCCGTACACGGTCAGGCGTTCCTCAACGTCTTGCCTGAGGATGGCGAGGGCCTCCGCGGCGCTCTTGCCGGCGCGCTGGGGCCGGGGCGCCAGCAGCGCCTCGAACCTGTCGGCCAGGCTCACCAGCGCTGTCATTAGGTCGCCTTCCATGGCGGCGTCCAGCGGTCCCGTGTGGGCGTCGTCGTGCGCGCGCACTTCGGCTATGACGAACGTTTCGGTCACGAGCGCGGCGTCGGCCAGGTCGAGCACGGCGGGCAGCACGCGGTTCACCAGTTCAGCGTCGCCCTGCATGGCGCGTAGCTGCTGATCGGTGAGGGCGCGTGGCTGGTCATGCACGGCCACGGGTGTGGAGATCTTGCCCACGTCGTGCAGGAGCGCGGCGCGCGCCAGGCGGCGGCGGGCGCTGATACCCAGTCGGTAGGGCGCGGGCAGCGCCAGAGCGGCACCGACCGCCAGTTGCTTGACGCGTTCGGAGTGGCGCGTGCGCCAGGAGGAACGGGAGTCTATGAGGCGCCCGATGCCCGCCAGCAGCCGGTCTACGCGGCTGGCAAGCGCCACGTGACGGCGCTGCATGGGTTCCTGGTCGAGAACTTGGCGTTCCAGGTCGTCGTCCGCCAGCTGGTCCAGCAGCCGACCCCGGGTCACGAGCCTGTCGGCCAGCTTGACGATAACCGGGTCGAAGCGGCGACCGGCGTCCTGCTCGAGCCTCTCGATGGCCACGCTGGGGGCCTCGGTGCTGAGGAGCCTTTCGAGCTCCTCGGCCACGGCCAGTATGCGCGCAGCGACAGGGATAGCTTCGCCGGAGAGCCCGTCGGGTCGACCCCGACCGTCCCACCGCTCGCTCTGGCTCCTTAGGGCCGCGGCTGTGCCGTGCGAGAAGCCCATCTCCAGCGCCAGGCTGGCCGCCACGCGGGAACCGGCTCGCACCACGGCGGCGGGTTGACGCCTGGCGCCGAGGATGAGGTCGCCCACGTTCCGAAGCCTGCGGCTGAGCGGCGCCTTGCTCTTGAGGATGGCGCTGGTGAGCGGCATTGTCTGAGCCAGGTCGGTTAGGTCCGCGTGGTTGAGGAGGCGCGAGGCTTCCTCGCCGAGTTCACCGTACGAGTGGAAGAGTTGCGCCCGGGCGCCAGCGGCGCCGATGTCCTTGAGGAGCAGGGCGTAGAAGACGTCGCTGGCGGCCAGTTGACCGAGGTCCAGGAGGCCAGCGATCTGCATGCCTATGAGGGTGGTGCGAAGCACGTGGCCGTCGTCGTTACCGCCGAGCGCGTCCAGCGCAGGCGTTAGCGCCACCACGACCTCGGAGTAGTGCGGGGAGTGCGGCGCGAGGTTCTTGGGCGTGGGCGTGACAGACAGAGGGAGCCCGCCCGTGACGCGAGTGGGCTCTTTGACCGCCTGGGTTATTCGCCTTTCCTTACCCAGAAAAACGGACATGTGTAAATGATGAGGCGCAGGCTATGACGAAAAACTTACAGAGTTCTTATTTCGGACCGTTCGCGCTGTTCTGTACGGCCCCTTCACGCTCCTACGTACTCGGCCAGGTGCGCGCCCGTGAGGGTGGTGCGCCCCGCCACCAACTCGGCAGGCGTGCCCTCGAACACCACGCTGCCGCCGCCATGACCCGCGCCCGGGCCTAGGTCGATGATCCAGTCGGCGTGCGCCATGACCGCCTGATGGTGCTCGATGACTATGACGGAGCGGCCCGCGTCGACCAGCCTGTCTAGGAGGCCCAGGAGCTGCTCCACGTCCGCCAGGTGCAGGCCCGTGGTGGGCTCGTCCAGCACGTAGACGCCGCCCTTCTCGCCCATCTGGGCGGCCAGCTTGAGGCGTTGACGCTCGCCGCCGGAGAGGGTGGTGAGCGGCTGGCCTAGGCTCACGTAACCGAGGCCCACCGCGCTGAGCCGTTCCAGCACCTTGTGCGCGGCGGGCAGCGCTGCGGGTCCAGCGGCGAAGAACTCGAGTGCGGCCTCCACTGGCAACGCCAGCACTTCGCTGATGTCGAGGCCGCCGAACTCGTACTCGAGCACGGCTGCCTGGTAACGCTTGCCTTCACACTCGTCGCAGGTGGTGGCCACGGTGGCCATGACGCCTAGCTCGGTGTAGATCACGCCGGCGCCCTTGCAGGTGGGGCAGGCGCCTTCGGAGTTGGCGCTGAACAGGGCGGGTTTCACGCCGTTGGCCTTGGCGAACGCTTTGCGGATGGGCTCCAGCAGCCCCGTGTAGGTGGCGGGGTTGCTGCGCCGCGAGCCGCGGATGGCGCCCTGGTCGATGACCACCACCCCTTCGCGCCCGGCCACCGAGCCGGTCACGAGCGAGCTCTTACCGGAGCCGGCCACGCCGGTGAGGACGCACAGCACGCCCAGCGGTATGTCTACGTCGACGTTTTTCAGGTTGTGTGTGTTGGCGCCGCGCACCTCGAGCTTGCCTTTCGGCGCCCGCACGCTGGCCTTCAGCTTGGCGCGGTCATCAAGGTGCCGACCGGTGATGGTGCCGCTGGCGCGCAGGCCGGTCAGGTCGCCTTCGTAGGTAACGGTGCCGCCGGCCGTGCCCGCGCCGGGTCCTATGTCTACGATGTGGTCGGCCACCGCGATGGTCTCCGGCTTGTGTTCCACCACCAGCACCGTGTTGCCCTTGTCGCGCAGCTCGAGCAGCAGCTGGTTCATGCGCTCTATGTCGTGCGGGTGCAGGCCGATGGTGGGCTCGTCGAACACGTAGGTCACGTCCGTCAGGGCGGAGCCTAAGTGCCGGATCATCTTGGTGCGCTGCGCCTCCCCGCCCGACAGGGTGCCGGCGGGCCGCTCCAGCGACAGGTAACCGAGACCGATGGTGGTGAACGAATCGAGCAGGTGCTGTAACCCCGCCACCAGCGGCGCCACGGCCGGTTCGTTCAGCTGCCGCGTCCACTCCGCCAGGTCGCTTATCTGCATGGCGCAGAGGTCGGCGATGTTCTTACCGTGGATCTTCGACGAGCGCGCTTCGGGCGCCAGGCGGGTGCCGCCGCAATCCGGGCAGGTCGTGAACGTTATGGCCCGCTCCACGAAGGTGCGGATGTGGGGCTGCATCTGCTCCACGTCCTTGTTCAGGTACGACTTCTGCACCTGCGGCACGATGCCCATGTAGGTCACGTTGACGCCGCCGACCTTCAGCTTGGTGGGTTCCTTGTAGAGCAGGTCGTGCAGCTCGCGCTTATTGAACTTGGCGAGGGGCTTGTCCATGTCGAACCAGCCGCTGGCCTTCAGCATGCGCCCCCACCAGCCCTCCGTGCTGAAGCCGGGCACGGTCAGGGCGCCGCCCGCCAGCGACTTGGTCTCGTCGTAGAGAGCGGTGACTTCGAAGTCGGTCACGTTGCCGAGCCCCTCGCAGCGCGGGCACATGCCGCCCAGGATGTTGAACGACGCTTTCTCGGTGATGGTCTTAGCGCCGCGCTCCACGGTAATCGCGCCGGAGCCTTTGGCTGACGGCACGTTGAACGAGAACGCGTTGGGCGGGCCGATGTGGGGCTCGCCGATGCGGCTGAAGAGTATGCGCAGCATGGCGTTCGCGTCGGTGGCGGTGCCCACGGTGGAGCGGGGGTTGGCGCCCATGGGGTCCTGGTCCACGATGATTGCGGTGGTCAAGCCTTCCAGGCGGTCCACTTCCGGGCGCGCCAGCGTGGGCATGAAGCCCTGCACGAACGCGCTGTACGTCTCGTTGATGAGCCGCTGCGACTCGGCGGCGATGGTGTCGAACACCAGCGAGCTCTTACCGGAGCCCGACACGCCTGTGAAGACGGTGAGGCGCCGCTTCGGTATCTCTAGGCTCACGTTCTTCAGGTTGTTGACGCGGGCGCCGTGCACCCTGATCAGGTCGTGAGAATCGGCCGGGTGAAGCTCCCCGGCCGGTGCCTTGTCGGTCTGCTTCTTGGGTTCGAGTGCCATGCGGGGGGTTCAGACCTCCTGGATCCTGATCATGTTGCCGGACGGGTCCCTGATGGCGCAGTCTCGCACGCCGTACGGCTGGTCCGTGGGCTCCTGCACCACCTCAGCGCCGCCCGCCACCACGCGCTCGAAGGTGGCGTCCACATCGGGGGTGGAGAGGTTCACGCCGAAGAAGCTGCCTTTGGCCATGAGCTCCTCGATGACGCGTTTCTCCTCGTCGGTCAGGTCTGGCAACGCCGCAGGCGGGTGCAGCACTATGGCGGTGTCGGGCTGTTCGACGGGACCCACGGTTATCCACCTCATGCCCTCGTAGCCGACGTCGTTACGGACCTCGAAGCCGAGCACGTCGCGGTAGAACGCCACCATGGCGTCCGGGTCTTGTTGCGGCAGGAAACTGGTGTGAATGAGTAGTTTCATGTGGCAGATTCTAGGGGAGAGTCGTTAAGGCGCGCTTCTCGATTCCTGACCGGATCGTTCCTGGTGAGCTCCGCTAGAGTGCCCGCCTGCTGTTCGGGGCGCTGGCGGATGGGCCTCGTGACCTGCTTGGCCACGCAGGCGGGCACGCCGCGCATGGCCTGCTGGTGCTGTTCCCTGTACAAGCTGGGCGGCACGCCCACCAGCTCGGTGAAGCGGGTGCTAAAGGTGCCCAGCGACGAGCAACCCACCTCGAAGCACGCGTCCGTGACGCTGACGTCCCCGCGGCGCAGTAGCGCCATGGCGCGCTCTATGCGGCGCGTCATGAGGTAGCTGTAGGGCGAGACGCCGTACGCCGCCTTGAACTGACGGCTGAGGTGCCCAGCCGACATGTGTACGCCGCGCGCGAGTTCCTCCACGTTGAGGGGCAGGGCGTGTTCGCGGTCTATGCGGTCACGCACGCGCCGCAACCGGGCCAGGTCGTGGCGCTCCTTCTCCGTAAGGGCGGAGTAGGTCATGGGGCAGATGATGGCACACATGCCCGCCTAGCACCGGCGGGTCTGCCACGCCTGCGGTCGCGAGCGGCTCGGCGGCGTAAGGTTAATGGGTCAAGAATCAGGGGCTTGGGAGGACCGCGCATGAAGCAGATCGAGGAGTACTTCCCGCGAGAACTTCTGGAGCGTTTCGGCGCCAGCGTCGCTGAGGCTGGCGTGCATGCTGAGGCCGCCGTGGCCGAGGTCATCGCCCGGCTGGAGGCGCTCGGTGGGGAGCGCATGACTGCGCCGGTCGGGCCGGGCAAGTGGTCGCCCCTCCAAGTGGCCGACCACCTTCACCGCGTGAACGTGCTCGCCATCGACGGCATCCGGCGAGTGAGCGAGGGCGAGGAGCCCGTGCGTACCGAACGCGGCCATGTGGGCGCGGACGGCGGGCTGGTGGTTAGCCTGGCCGCTGCGGAACCGGTAGCGGAGCCCGTCTTCGCGAGAGTAGCGGCGGACCTCAGGCGCAGCACCGCGGCGCTGGTCGAGGCGGCAGCGCAAGCTGAAGGAGTGGGTCTCGCTGCCACGGTGGTGAACGTGAACCCCTTCTTCGGCGAGCTGACGCCCCTAGACAGCGTGCGCATGGCGGCGCTGCACGCCCGCCACCACATCAGGAACCACCTGTGCGAGTGATGCCCGAGTGCTGGCTCGCGTTGCGCTGACCTGAACCCCTACACAGAATTGACACTAGCGCGGCCGGGCCGGTACACTAACCGTCGCCCTGTTAGCCGGGCCGCATGAGCACGCGCTCGGCGGGGTAGGCTGTAGGCGCAAGACCTTCACCGTGGGGCCGTGGCGCAGTTGGGAGCGCGTCTGAATGGCATTCAGAAGGTCAGGGGTTCGAATCCCCTCGGCTCCACCACACGATTAGGCGGGACGTGCGCTACCAGCAGGTAGTACGCGTCCCGCCTAACATTTAGGGCCTGTGGCGCGTCCGGTAGTGAAACCTTCAAGGTGGCCACTGGTTTACCTCCAAGCGTATGAGTCTTCCGGAACGTAGTGC
>Ga0172382_10010010_pt1 | contig 12804 bp, 13 predicted proteins | sample Leawel138RmetaG_FD_122245 | JGI IMG/M metagenome (GOLD analysis project Ga0172382, IMG submission 122245) | Leachate microbial communities from a municipal landfill in Southern Ontario, Canada - Leachate well 138R metaG | ecosystem: Engineered > Solid waste > Landfill > Unclassified | place...
AGTAGCGCCCGCCCCCCGCAGGGCGGGCGCTGGCCGTGCGCTTGGCGCACGGCCGGTTCTGGCGGATAGCTTGGTGAGCGGCGCGAGGCACTGGCCTCGCGCCGGACAACCCGCCACCGCCACCGCCCGCCTCGCAATGACGGCACCGCCCGGCCCCGGCCCTTCCACCCGGCGGCCGGGCGGCCTAAGAGGGCGGGAGCCGATACCGGGGTGCCGCCCATGCTGTTCTGGATCACCGCCATGCTCATCGCCCTCGCCGTGGCGGCGGTGCTGTTCCGACCGGCGCTGGCCGGGCGCGGCGGCGAGGGCCGCGCCGGGGCCGGCACCGACATCGCCTTCTACCGCGCCCAGCTCGAGGGGGTGGAGCGCGATCTGGCGCGCGGCGTGCTCGAGCCGGCCGAGGCCGGGCGGCTGCGCACCGAGATCGCGCGCCGCATCCTGGCCGCCGACCGCGCCCGGCCCGAGCCCGCCGGCCGCGCGCCGCGCGCCGCCGGCCGGGCGCTGGCCGGGGCCGGTGCGGTGCTGGTCGCGGGCGGGGCGCTGGCCGGCTATCTCTGGCTCGGCCAGCCCGGCTATCCCGACCTGCCGCTGCGCGGCCGGATCGCCGATGCCGCCCTGCGGCTCAACACCCTGCCGCCGCAGGCCGAGGCCGAGGCCCGGGTCGCCGACGAGATCGCCGCCCAGGTCATCACCCCGCCCGAGGATATCGCCGCCCTCGTCGCCGGGCTGCGCGCCGGGCTCGACGACAGCCCCGACCCGGCCGGCGAGCTGGCGCTCCTGCGCGAGTTCGAGGCCAGCACCCGCAACTTTCCCGAGGCCGCGCGGCTCTCGACGCGGCTGAATGCGCTGGCCGGCGCGGATGCCGGCGCCGACGACCTGCTGATCGAGGCCGACCTGATGCTCTATGCCGCCGCCGGCACCATCTCGCGCGAGGCGGCGGCACTGATCGACCGGGCCGCCACGCTCGAGCCGGAGGCGCCCGGGGTGCTGTTCCTGCGCGGCTATCTCATGAGCCAGATCGGCCGGCCCGACCTTGCCTTCGGGCTGTGGCGGGTGCTGGCCGAGGGCGGCGAGGGGTTCGAGCCGTGGCGCAGCCGGGCGCGGCTGATGGTCGAGAGCGCGGCCCGCGCCGCCGGGGTCGACTATGTCCTGCCCGATGCGCCGGCCGCACAGGGCGTCACCGATGCCGATATCCGCGCCATGGTCGAGGGCCTCGCCGCGCGGCTCGCGGCCGAGGGCGGGCCGCCCGAGGACTGGGCGCAGCTGGTCCGGGCGCTGGGGGTGCTGGGCGAGAGCGACCGTGCCCGGGCGATCTGGCAGGAGGCGCGCGAGGTGTTCGCCGGCGATCCCGGCCTCGCGCTGATCGACGCGGCGGCACAGGGCGCGGGGCTTGCCCCGTGATCACCACCGAGCCACGGGATTTCGCCGCGGCGCTGGTGCCGATGCGGCCGCTCCTCGGTCTCGACCTGGGCACCCGCACCGTGGGCGTGGCACTCTCGGACCGGCTGCGGCGGGTGGCGAGCCCCGGGCGCACCCTGAAGCGCGGCAAGTTCACCCCCGACGCGCAGGCGCTGCTCGCGCAGGCGGCACAGGCCGAAGCCTGCGGCATCGTCCTCGGCCTGCCGCTGAACATGGACGGCAGCGAGGGGCCGCGCGCCCAGTCGACCCGCGCCTTCGCGCGCGGCCTGTCGCGGCTGGCGGCGCTGCCGATCCTGCTCTGGGACGAACGGCTGAGCACCGTCGCGGCGGAACGGGCGCTGCTCGAGGCCGACCTCTCGCGCCGGCGCCGCGCCGAGGTGGTGGATTCGGTCGCCGCCGGGCTGATCCTGCAGGGCGCGCTCGACCGGCTCGCCCGGCTGGAGGCGGCGCCGTGACCGATGGCACCTCCCCGCCCTGGACCCGCAACGAGCCCGATTCGCCCTGCGTGCGCATCTGCCAGATCCATCCGGTGCACGGCATCTGCATCGGCTGCCACCGCACCGCGGCCGAGATCGCCGGCTGGCCGGCCCTCGCCCCGGAGGCGCGCCGCGCGCTGCTGGCCGAACTCCCCGCCCGCGGCACGGTGCTGCGCGGCCGCCGCAGCGGCCGCACCGCGCGGCTGGAGCGGACGGAGCGCGGGGACGGCGACCTGCCGCCCGGGTGAGCGTCGCGCGGCCGGGGCGTCAGCCGGGGCCGTCGCCGCCGTTCTCGCCCCCGCTCCCGCCCCCGCTTCCGCCACCGGGGCGGGTGCCCGGGCGGGGATTGAAGGCGAAGAAGAACTCGCGGGTGCAATAGGCCCCGATCCCGGCCGAGAGCAGGCCCCAGAACGGATCGCCGAACCCGAACTCGAACAGCGCCCAGCCGAAGCAGACCGCCACCACGGCCACCCGCCGCCACAGCGGCAGGAAGAATTCGTGCTGCACGTCGATGAGCTTCATGGCCCTCCCCCGATCACCCCGGGGGATACAGGCGCCGGAGCGGGCCGGCAAGGCAGGGCTTGCTCTCCTTTCCGTCATTGCGAGACGGCGGCAGCCGCCGTGGCAATCCACCGCCGGGCCATGGATCGCTTCGCCCTCCCCTCGCCATGACGGAGGCAACGCCCCTCACACCACCGTCAGCACCACCGGCTCGAGCCCGGCACAGCGCCCCTCGAGCCGGTCGCCCGGGCGCAGGGGGCCGACGCCGGCCGGGGTGCCGGTCATCAGCAGGTCGCCCGGGCCGGGGGCATAGAGCCGGGCGAGGGCGGCGACGAGCGCCCCGACCCCGTGGACCATGTCCGACAGCGGCGCCCTCTGCCGGATCGTGCCGTTCACCGACAGGCGCAATTCCTGCGCCGCAGGGGTGAAATTTCGCACCAGCGGGCCGATCACCGCGCCGCCCTCGAAATCCTTGGCGCTGTCCCATGGCCGCCGCGCCGCCCTGGCCGCGGCCTGCAGGTCGCGCCGGGTCAGGTCGAGCCCGACCGCCCAGCCCCAGGGCTGCCCGCCCTCGCCGAGTGCGACCACCAGCTCCACCTCGTGCTGGAGGTCGGCGGTGCCGGGCGGGAACGGCAGCGGACGGCCCGAGGGGTGCAGGTGGCAGGCGGATTTCAGGAAGAACCACGGCGATTCGCGATCGGCGCTGCCGCCCATCTCGGCGGCATGGGCCTCGTAGTTGCGGCCGGCGCAGAAGATGCGGCGCACCGGATATCCGTCGCCGCCGCCGGCCACGGGCAGCAGCGGGACCGGCGGCGGCGGAAAGGCGAGGCGGCTCATCCGGGGCAATCCTGCAAGCGTGGAACACGACCGGCACCCAGCATGCGCCGCAGGCCCGGCCGGGCACAAGCCCCGTTCCCGGCGCGGCCGGCGGCGATAACCGGAATGCCCCTTGCAATATATCAGACAACCGTTATGTGTTCGCCGCATCCCGGACGGAAGCCGGGGCCTCATCCAACTGCACGGAAAGACCACTGCATGACCACGACCACGACGATCGGGATGGAGCGGCGATGATCACCGGCTTCACCCCCCTCGCCGCGACCGCGGGCGGCGCCCTCATCGGGCTTGCCTCGGTGCTGCTCATGGCCGGACTCGGCCGCATCTTCGGCGCGACCGGCATCCTTGCCGGCGTGTTCACCCCCGCGGGGCGCCGCGATCTCGACTGGCGGCTGGCGCTGCTCGCGGGCATGATGACCGCGCCCTTCCTGTGGCTGGCCGCGACCGGCGCCATGCCGGTGATCGAGGTGCCGGTGAGCCGGGGCTCGATGGTGATCGGCGGGCTGCTGGTCGGGATCGGCGTGACCGTCGGCTCGGGCTGCACCTCGGGTCACGGGGTCTGCGGCATGGCCCGGCTCTCGCCGCGCTCGATCGCCGCCACCGCCATCTTCATGGCCTTCACCGCGCTGACCGTGTTCGTCACGCGCCACCTCATCGGAGCCTGACATGACCCGGCTGCTCGCCACCTATCTCACCGGCCTCGTGTTCGGCACCGGCATCATCCTCGCGGGGATGTCGAACCCGGCCAAGGTGCTCAACTTCTTCGACTTCGCCGGAAGCTGGGATCCGTCGCTGCTGCTGGTGATGGTCACCGCGCTCGCGGTCACCTTCCTGGGCTACCGCCTTGTCCTCGCCCGGCCGGCCCCCATCTTTGAGGCACGCTTCGCCCTGCCGGCCGGGCGGCGGATCGACCGCAGGCTCGTCCTCGGCTCGGCCACCTTCGGCGTGGGCTGGGGCCTCTCGGGCTTCTGCCCCGGCGGGCTGCTGCCCGTCATCTCGACCTTCCAGAGCGAGGTGCTCTGGTTCACCGGCGCCATGCTCGCAGGCATCGCGCTCGCCCGGCGCGCCGAGCGCGCCTTCGCCACCGGCCTTGCGCAAGCCGCATGACCGGCCGCATGATCCGCAACGGGAGACCGACATGACCACCCTGCCCCAGACCATGACCCCCGACATGTCCGTGACCCCCGAGGTCACCGCCTTCTTCGACGAGCCGACCAACACCATCTCCTATGTGGTGAAGGATCCGGGCTCGGACGCCTGCGCGGTGATCGATTCGGTGATGGATATCGACTATGCCGCCGGGCGCATCACCCATGACGGCGCCGACCGCATCATCGCCTTCATCCGCGAGAACGGCCTGCGCCTCGAATGGCTGATCGAGACCCATGTCCATGCCGACCACCTCTCGGCCGCGCCCTATATCCAGCAGGCGCTCGGCGGAAAGATCGGCATTGGCGAGAACATCCTCGTCGTGCAGGATACGTTCGGCAAGATCTTCAACGAGGGCACCGAGTTCCAGCGCGACGGCTCGCAGTTCGACGCCCTGTTCAAGGACGGCGACAGCTACGAGATCGGCAACCTGCGGGTCACGGCCATGCACACCCCGGGCCATACCCCGGCCTGCATGACCCATGTGGTCGGCAATGCCGCCTTCGTGGGCGACACCCTGTTCATGCCCGACGGCGGCTCGGCCCGCGCCGATTTCCCCGGCGGCGATGCCGGCACGCTCTACGACAGCATCCAGCGGGTGCTGGCGCTGCCCGACGGGATGCGGCTGTTCATGTGCCACGACTACGGGCCGGGCGGCCGCGACATCCGCTGGGAGACCACGGTGGCCGAGGAGAAGGCCCACAACATCCATGTCGGCGGCGGCACCTCGCGCGAGGATTTCGTGAAGATGCGCGAGGAGCGCGACGCGACCCTGGCCATGCCGCGGTTGATCATCCCGTCCCTGCAGGTGAACATGCGCGCGGGCGAGGTGCCGACCGACAAGGCCGGCCGGCCGATGCTCAAGGTGCCGGTCAACACGCTCTGAACCCGGGAAGGACAGCGAGAAATGGACAGACGGCAGATCGACGCCCGCATCTGGGTCTCGGACCAGCTTGACCCCGGGGACATCCCCGCGGTCGCAGCCGAGGGCTTCGCGCTCCTCGTCTGCAACCGGCCCGACGACGAGCACGGGCCCGGCCAGCCGAGCTTTGCCTCGGTGGCCGGGGCGGCCCGGGCGGCGGGGATCGCGGCGCACCAGATCGCCTTCGGCGGCGAGGGGCCCCACCCCGGCCAGGCCGCGGAACTGGCCCGGCTGCTGGCCGCGCATGACGGCAAGGTGCTGCTCTACTGCCGCTCGGGCGCGCGTTCGACCACGCTCTACAACCTCGCCCGGGCGCTGGCCTGACGCCGGGTGCCGGGGCAGGGTGCAGGATCGCGTCGTGACGCCCGGGCAAACGATATCGTCATTGCGAGGCGGAGCCGAAGCAATCCATCGGCCCTGCACAGGGATTGCCGCACCGGCTTCGCCTCCTCGCAATGACGGATATGCTCACCCGGGCACCCCGTGACCCGCCCTGCCCCATCTGACGGAAACCCCATGCTCTCGCACTACCTGCCGATCCTCGACTGGGGGCGCCGCTATTCGCGCGCCACGCTGGGCGCCGACCTGATGGCGGCGCTGATCGTCACCATCATGCTGATCCCGCAATCGCTCGCCTATGCGCTGCTGGCGGGGATGCCGCCCGAGGCCGGGCTCTATGCCTCGATCGTGCCGATCATGCTCTATGCGGTGTTCGGCACCTCGAACGCGCTCGCGGTCGGGCCGGTGGCGGTGGTTTCGCTGATGACCGCGGCCGCGGTGGGCGAGGTCGCGGCCGCCGGCACCGCGGGCTATGCCACCGCGGCGCTGACCCTCGCCGGGCTCTCGGGGGCGATGCTGCTGGTGCTGGGGCTGTTCCGGCTGGGCTTCGTCGCCAATTTCCTCTCGCATCCGGTGATCGCGGGCTTCATCACCGCCTCGGGGATCCTGATCGCCACCAGCCAGCTCGGCCCGGTGCTGGGGGTGCGCACCGAAGGGGCGACATTGCCGGCGCTGCTGTCGTCGCTGGCGGAGGGCATCGGCACGCTCAGCCTGCCCACGCTGCTCATCGGCGCGGCGGCGACCGCATTCCTCTACTGGGTGAGAAAGGGCATGAAGCCGGCGCTGCGCCGGGCCGGCCTCGGCCCGCGGGCCGCCGATGTCGCGGTGCGGGCCGGCCCGGTGCTGGCGGTGGTGGCGACGACGCTGCTCGCGCTCGTGTTCCGGCTCGACAGCGCCGGGGTCGCGGTGGTGGGCGAGGTGCCGGCCGCGCTGCCGCCCTTCACCCTGCCCTCGTTCGATCTGGCGCTGATCGGGCAACTGGCGCTGCCGGCGCTGCTGATCTCGATCATCGGCTTCGTGGAAAGCGTCTCGGTCGCGCAGACCCTGGCCGCGAAGAAGCGCGAGCGCATCCGCCCCGACCAGGAGCTGATCGGGCTCGGCGCCGCCAATCTCGGCGCCGCCTTCACCGGCGGCTTTCCGGTCACCGGCGGCTTCGCGCGTTCGGTGGTCAACCACGACGCCGGCGCCGCCACCCCGGCGGCGGGCGCCTTCACGGCCATCGGCCTTGCGATCGCGGCGCTGTTCTTCACGCCATGGATCTACTACCTGCCCAAGGCCACGCTGGCCGCCACGATCATCGTCGCGGTGCTGTCGCTGGTCGACCTGCGGGTACTGCAACGTGCCTGGGCCTATTCGCGCGCCGATTTCGCCGCGGTGGCGGTGACGATCCTCGCCACGCTGCTGCTCGGGGTCGAGGCCGGGGTCTCGGCCGGGGTCGGGCTGTCGGTGCTGCTGCATCTGTGGAAGACCTCGCGCCCGCATGTGGCCGAGGTGGGCATCGTCCCCGGCACCCAGCATTTCCGCAACATCCTGCGCCACGAGGTGCAGACCGATCCGGCCATCGTCACCCTGCGGGTGGACGAGAGCCTCTATTTCGCCAATGCCCGCTTTCTCGAGGATTACGTCATGGCCCGCGTCACCGGCGACGACGGCCTGCGCCATGTGGTGCTGCTGTGCTCGGCGGTGAACGAGGTCGACATGAGCGCGCTGGAAAGCCTCGAGGCGATCAACGACCGTCTCCATGCCATGGGCCTGACCCTGCATCTGTCCGAGGTGAAGGGCCCGGTGATGGACCGGCTGCAACGCTCGAGCTTCCTGTCGGCGCTGACCGGGAAGGTGTTCCTGTCGCAATGGGAGGCGGTCGCGCACTTGCAGGCCGGCGGCTGAAGGGCCGGCCCGCCCGGCCCCGGGCCTCCGGGCGAGGACAGAAAACCACCCGCCCCCTTCATCTTTCCATAAGTATCCTCGGGGGGTCCGGGGGGCAGACAGCCCCCCGGCGGCCTCAGCCGAGGATCCCCGGCAGCCGCAGCCCGTGCTCGCGCGCGCAGTCGCGGGCGATCTCGTAGCCCGCATCGGCATGGCGCATCACCCCGGTGGCCGGGTCGTTCCAGAGCACCCGCTCGAGGCGCCGCGCCGCCGCCCCGGTGCCGTCGGCCACGATCACCACCCCCGCATGCTGCGAGAAGCCCATCCCCACCCCGCCGCCGTGGTGGAGCGAGACCCAGGTCGCCCCCGAGGCGGTGTTGAGCAGCGCGTTCAGCAGCGGCCAGTCCGAAACCGCGTCCGAACCGTCCAGCATCGCCTCGGTCTCGCGGTTGGGGCTGGCGACCGAGCCCGAGTCCAGATGGTCGCGGCCGATCACCACCGGGGCCTTCAGCTCGCCCGAGGCCACCATCTCGTTGAACATCAGCCCGGCGCGATGGCGGTCACCCAGTCCGATCCAGCAGATGCGCGCGGGCAGGCCCTGAAAGGCGATCCGTTCGGCGGCCATGTCGAGCCAGCGGTGCAGATGCGCATTGTCCGGGAAGAGCTTCTTCATCGCCGCATCGGTCTTGCGGATATCCTCCGGGTCGCCCGAAAGCGCGGCCCAGCGGAAGGGACCGATACCGCGGCAGAAGAGCGGACGGATACAGGCGGGGACGAAGCCGGGGAAGGCGAAGGCGTTCTCCAGCCCTTCCTCGAAAGCCATCTGGCGGATGTTGTTGCCGTAATCGAGTGTGGGCACGCCCGCGTCGTGGAAGGCGACCATCGCCTCGACCTGCGCGCGCATCGAGGCACGGGCGGCGGCCTCCACGCCTGCCGGGTCCGCCTCCTGCGCCTCGCGCCATTCCGCCACGCTCCAGCCCGCCGGGCAATAGCCATGCACCGGGTCATGGGCCGAGGTCTGGTCGGTGACGATATCCGGGCGCGGCCCGCCTGCCTTCATGCGTGCCAGCAGTTCGGGAAAGACTTCGGCCGCATTGCCCAGAAGGCCCACCGACCTGGCCTCGCCCTTCGCGGTCCAGTTGGCGATCAGCGCGAGCGCTTCGTCCAGCGTTTGGGCCTTGGCGTCGAGATAGCGGGTGCGCAGGCGGAAATCTATGCGGGTCTCGTCCACCTCGACCGCGAGACAGGAAGCCCCGGCCATGACCGCCGCCAGCGGCTGCGCGCCGCCCATGCCGCCCAGGCCCCCGGTCAGGACCCACCGGCCCGAAAGATCGCCGCCGTAATGCTGACGTCCCGCCTCGGCGAAAGTCTCGTATGTGCCCTGAACAATCCCCTGCGTGCCGATGTAGATCCACGATCCCGCCGTCATCTGGCCGTACATCATCAGCCCCTTGCGATCGAGTTCGTTGAAATGGGCCCAGTTGGCCCAATGGGGGACAAGGTTGGAGTTGGCGATCAGCACGCGCGGGGCGTCGGCATGGGTGCGGAAGATGCCCACGGGCTTGCCGGACTGGACAAGGAGCGTCTCGTCGTCTTCCAGATCGTTCAAGGCGGCGACGATCCGGTCGAAATCCTCCCAGGTACGGGCAGCGCGGCCGATGCCGCCATAGACCACCAGCTCATGCGGGTTCTCGGCCACATCGGGGTGCAGGTTGTTCATGAGCATCCGCAGGGCGGCCTCGGTCAGCCAGCTTTTCGCGGTGCGGGTCGTGCCGGTTGGGGGCAGGACAGTGCGGGCATTGTGGCGGGGATCGGTCATGACGTCACCTTCAGTTCGGGCGCGAGTGTATTGATCTTGTCGAGCATGTCGGCGAGCACCGCGCGCAATCTCCCGGCGCCGGGCCCGCCGTAATCCCAGGGTGCGGCCTCGGCCTGCAGATAGGCGGATTGCGCGTTTTCCATCTGGATCGCATGAACGCCGCTTTCCGGCCGCCCGTAATGGCGCGTGGTCCAGCCGCCCTTGAACCGACCGTTGAGGACATGGGTCAGACCCGATCGTTCCGCGATGCGCAGGACGGCGGCTTCAAGACGGGGGTCGCAGGTCACGCCCAGATTGGTGCCGATGTTGATGTCGGGCAGCACGCCGTCGAACAGGAAGGGAATCCGCGAGCGGATCGAGTGGCAGTCCCAGAGGATCGCGATGCCATGTCTGGCGCGCACGCGTTCGATCTCTGCATGAAGGGCCGCGTGATAGGGCGCGTGAAAGGCGGCGGTGCGCTGCGCGATGTCTGCGGCGGCAGGCTCCACCTCCCAGATCGGCTCACCATCGAAATCGGTGAGCGGAACCAGCCCGGTGGTGTTCTGGCCGGGATAGAGGCTTTCATCGCCGGGGCTGCGGTTGGCGTCGATCACATAGCGATGGAAACTCGCGCGCACCACGGTCGCGCCAGGCAGAAGACCGTCATAGAGCAGGTCCACATGCCAGTCGGTGTCGGCCAGTTCCCGCCCGCGCGCGTTCAGCTTCGCGCGAATCTCCCCGGGCACGAAGGTGCCGGCATGCGGCTGGCCGAGGATGACGGGGCCTTCGCCCCGGATCACTTCGACCGGAGTCACCGCGCCGCCTCCACCAGCGCGCCCGAGGCGACGAGCGCGGCGGCGGCGACAAGATCGGGGGCCATGTAGCGATCCTCCTGTAGCGGCGGCACCTCCTGCCGCAGCCGGGCGATGACGCGGGCGAGCGCGGGGGATGTCTCGAGCGGCGCGCGGAACTCGATGCCCTGCGCAGCGCAGAGTGCCTCGACCCCGAGGATATGTGCAAGATTGGCGTTCATCCGCTTCAGCCGGCGCGCACCATGGGCGGCCATGCTCACATGGTCCTCCTGATTGGCGCTGGTCGGGGTGGAATCGGTCGAACATGGATTGGCCAGATGCTTGTTCTCGCTCATCAGCGCCGCCGTCGTCACCTCAGCGATCATCAGGCCCGAGTTCAGCCCCGGTTCGGGCGTGAGAAACGGTGGAAGGTCGAAGGAGAGCGTGGGATCGACCATCAGCGCCACGCGACGCTGTGCGATGGCCCCGATCTCGGCCAGCGCCAGAGCGATCATGTCAGCGGCGAAGGCCACGGGTTCGGCGTGGAAATTGCCGCCCGAGACGATGGCGTCCTCGAGCACCAGCGGATTGTCGGTGACGGCATTGGCCTCGATCTCCAGGGTGCGCGCGGTCATGTCGAGCAGATCCAGCGCCGCGCCGGTCACCTGTGGCTGGCAGCGGATGCAGTAGGGGTCCTGCACGCGGCTGTCGCCCTGACGGTGGCTTTCACGGATCTCGGACCCCTCCATCAGCGCGCGCATCCGTTCGGCCACGCGGATCTGTCCGGCGTGGCCGCGCAATTCATGGATCGCGGCGTTCAGCGGCGCGGTCGAGCCCATGATCGCATCGGTCGAGAGACAGGAGATGACCACGGCATTCTCGGCGGCACGGCGCGCGTCGAACAGGCCGGCCAGTGCGCAGGCGGTCGAGAATTGCGTGCCGTTGATCAACGCCAGCCCTTCCTTGGGGCCAAGCATGACGGGGGTCAGTCCCGCAAGCCGCAGGGCATCGCCACCCGGAAGAACGCGGTTGCCGATCCGTGCCTCCCCCTGCCCGAGCATGACGGCGGCCATATGCGCAAGCGGTGCGAGGTCACCCGAGGCCCCCACCGAACCCTGCACGGGAATCACCGGCGTCACGCCGCGTTCGAGCATCGCCTCGATCAGCGCCACCACCTCCCACTTCGTACCGGATGCACCGCGCCCAAGCGAAATGAGCTTGAGCGACATGATCAGGCGCACAATATTGTCAGCCAAGGGCGCGCCGACACCGCAGCAATGTGACAGGATCAGGTTGCGCTGGAGCGTTGCCACATCTTGCGGTTCGATACGGATGGAAGCCAGTTTGCCGAAGCCGGTATTGATGCCGTAAACCGGCGTATCTCCGGCTGCAATTTCTGCAATGCGTGCGGCAGATTTGGCAATGCCCGCATGGAAAGACGGATCAAGACGGGCAACTGTGCCGTTGCGGTAAATATCTTCGAGTGTTGCGAGTGATACAGAACCGGGTTTGAGAATAATGCTCATGGCGGATACTTTCCTCAAAGCGCACTTTAATAAATACGCAGATATTTGAATAAATTTCAGTTGCCGCGGAAAACCCGCTTCCAAAGCGGGTTAAAGCCAATGCGATAGACAAGCTCTGCGGGGCGCTGCACATCCCAGATCGCAAGATCAGCATATTTTCCGCGTTCGATAGTGCCGGTTTCCGATAAAATACCGAGGGCACGGGCAGCTTCGCGGGTTACACCGGCGATACATTCATCGACGGTCAGGCGGAACAGTGTCGCGCCCATATTCATGGTCAATAGCAGAGAGGTAAGTGGTGATGTGCCCGGATTATTATCGGTGGCCAAAGCCATTTTTGTGCCAGCTTGGCGGAAGGCTTCAACCGGCGGTTTTTGTGTTTCACGGATGAAGTAATAAGCGCCGGGCAGCAGCACTGCGACAGTACCGGCTTTGGCCATGGCCTGCGCACCTTGCATATCGGTATATTCCACATGATCGGCTGAAAGCGCATGATAAGAGGCGGCTAATTCGGCGCCATGCAGATTAGAGAGTTGATCGGCATGGAGTTTAACCGGCAGATTATAGTGTTTTGCCGCATCAAAAACGCGGGCGATTTCATCCGGCAGGAAGGCAATATTTTCACAAAAACCATCAACCGCATCGGCGAGGTTTGCCGAGGCAATGGCCGGCATCATCTCATTGATAATCACATCAATATAGGCCGACTTGTCGCCATTCATTTCCGGCGGTAGCGCATGGGCGCCGAGGAAAGTCGTGCGGATCGCCACATCACGCTCCAGCATGAGACGCTTGGCGGCTTTCAGTGACTTAATTTCATTTTCTGTATCAAGGCCATAGCCGGATTTAACTTCGACGGTTGTTACACCCTCGGCAATCAGAGCATCGAGGCGTGGCAGGCTTTCACGAACCAGATCATCCTCACTGGCTTCACGCAGCGCTTTTACAGAAGAAACAATGCCGCCGCCTGCCTTTGCTACTTCCTCATAAGATGCACCTTCGAGGCGCAGTTCAAATTCATGGGCGCGGTTGCCCGCATGGATCAAATGCGTGTGGCAGTCGATCAGGCCGGGGGTGATCAGCCGGTTTTCGCAGTCGGTTTTCGCGTAATTGGCATAATGCTCTGGCAACTCGGACTGCGGGCCGACATAGGCGATTCTGCCCTGTTCAACCACGATTG
>Ga0172382_10010013_pt1 | contig 12802 bp, 8 predicted proteins | sample Leawel138RmetaG_FD_122245 | JGI IMG/M metagenome (GOLD analysis project Ga0172382, IMG submission 122245) | Leachate microbial communities from a municipal landfill in Southern Ontario, Canada - Leachate well 138R metaG | ecosystem: Engineered > Solid waste > Landfill > Unclassified | place...
ATGAATCCAAGAACGGTTTATTTTGGACTTAAGGTCGGTAACTTCTTACGATAGCAAAAATTAATAAACTGATATACAATAGCATATATATTTTTCAGGATTTTAATTATCGCATTGATAACGAAGGATTAAATAGTTTATTTTTGCTTTCACTCAGCCTTTAAAACTGTAACTTTGGTCTCAGTTTTAAAGGCTTAATTTTAGAAACTATGAAAACAGCGCATGATTTTATATTTGTCTTCTGTAGAAAGGTTATTATTGGATCTATTTTATTGCTGATAATTGGGTTAGCTGCTTGTCAATCAACGACTTCAGAAAGTGATAACAAGCAGGAAAATGCAATTACAAAAATTCCTTATAAATATGAAGTTGCTAAACAATTTATCAATGCTTATGCGGATTATTGCAACGATAGAAGCACTGAAATTTCACTTTTAGACTGGGTAAAAAATCAGGAAACTGTGTCGGTGGATTTTAAAGTCGGGCTTGAAGAAATAATTACCGAAGCTGAACTACTGAATCCTGATCTAGGACTTGAATTTGATCCGATTTTTGAAACTCAGGATTTCCCAAGTAGCTTTGAAATTGAGACTTACGAAGGAGAATTCGTGACAGTAATTGGTCAAAAATTCCCTGACTTTAAGTTAGTCATGAAAGTTATTGAAGAAAATGGCCGCTGGCTTGTTGACGGATCAGGTATTGTAAATATTCCCGAAGAGAAACGGAAAAAGCGTTAATGTGGTAATTCTCAAAGACTATTTTTCAAAGCTTTCGATTTATTACATTGGGTCAAAAAGAGGCGTTCGATATGTGACTAAGTCAATTCGCTTTTATAAAATCGATTGCAGGTGGACTTGGTCTTTTGCATAAGTCTGTCAGTACCACTCTGAACTTTAATGTTTTAACGCTAGATTGTGCTTAAGGCAATTACAATAACCTCTATAAAAGCTTCTGATCGCATTTCGTGCAGTTTACGCTCTGGAAATTCGATCATTTAGTGCTCCAACAACTCAAAAACTGTTAGATAAAAAACCCACACATGCAGTGAAACGGCACTTTTTGGATCAATTTCAATCGTTTTATATTCAAGGATACTTTCCCGTTTTCATATGCGTTTTGAGCAAGATGCAGGAGCTTATCAATTTTGGCAAATTTGCGTGAGCTGTTAACCTGGTAAATCCCGTGGCTTACATTGCCGAAGTCCGAAAGTCTTTTATCCGGCAAATAGGCATTCATAGCATAAGTAAATGAATACTTATTGTAATATAAATAGTTAGCCACATTTTAGTGGATTTAATTACACGATTCACGGCCAATAATTTGTTTTAGGCCGTTTTATCGGCTGACCATTCCGGCAGTCATAAGTATCAATTTAGGTTTTCTTTGTCTTACGATTTACGATTATGTTGTTTCAAAAACGTAACTCGTTCTTTGATGGTATTTTTCTTCGGGAAGCAGCAGTGTCGAAGGGAAATCAGGCTGATTCGGGCTGTCCGGAAAGTGTAGTGTTTCTAAACAAATCGCACTGTGTTTTTGATATCTCACGCCCTGATGACCAGTCATGCTGCCATCCAAAAAGTTGCTGCTATATGCTTGAATACCTGGCTGTGTAGTAAACATTTTGAGTTTTATGCCCGTCTTTGGATGATATAAAATAGCGTCAGGATCTTTGGAAGAACCGGTTTTGTCAATCACAAAACAATAATCCAATTCTGATTTGGTTGGAATGGCGCGATCAGACAATAAAGTTAGTTTGTGAAAATCAAATACAGTACCGGGCGTTTCTATCATTTTTCCTGTTGGCAGCTGATCGCTGTTCAGCTCAAGAAATCCAAAAGCATCTAATGCAAGCTCATGGCTTCCAATATCTTCTGCAAAGCCACTCAAATTAAAATAGCTGTGGTTACTGAAGTTTATATGGGTTGCTTTATCTGTTTCTGCATCATAGTCTATGGCAAATCTGTTGTCGTCCACAATTGTAAATGAAATAGTAGCTTTTAGGTTTCCCGGGAAACCGGCTTCTAGGTTGGGACTTAAGTATTGCAGTTTTAAAATCGTTTTGTCAGGAAATTTTAAGAGTGTGGCATCCCAGAGTTTACGATGGAAACCACTATTCCCGCCATGAAGTTGTGTGCGTTTTTCATTTTTCTCTAATTGGTAGTTTTTTCCATTGATATCAAAACTTCCATTAGCAATACGGTTGGCGAAGCGGCCAATACTTGCACCGAAGTAAAAATCAGAGTTTTGGTAGTCTTGTAAGTTATCAAAGCCGGCAACTATATTCGTTAGTTTACCTTCCCGGTTGGGGATGCTTAAGGCTGTTATTGTAGCGCCGTAATTAGAAATACTCAACTCCATGCCTTGTTCACACTTAAAATGGAAAACATGTGCCATGCTCTCATAAGCCAGTTTACCAAAGCAGCTTTCAAATGTTTTCATAGTATTTATTTTACAAAGATTTCCTAATTATAAGCAATGTAAATATTGCAATTTATTTTGTGGCTCAAGCTGAGCATTATTCATATATTTAGTCATGTTTCAACTTTAACCTGTGCTTGCTAGTGTGCAAATGTACTGAATTATTGAGGATAATTCCCGAGTCTCAAATGTTCAATTCACATCATTTTTATTAATGCTATAATGTGACTATGTTTTGATTGAAGAACAAAGCTAAGTCCGTATTGTAAATCACCAATTGGATACTTAAAGATTATTTTTTTATTAATAAATGCCCTATAGTATACGGTATTAGCTATCTTAGCCGTCGACAAAAAATGTTATCAACTGCTTCAAAATCTTGAGTCTTTGTTATGAAAAGGATTTCTCTTATTTTTTACTTATTAGTTTATAGCATTTTAGGATTTAGTCAGACTTTCGAAAAAAGTTTAAACTTTTCATTAAAAACTGGCCTGACATTCGCAAATATGTATGGCCCGGAGGCGGATGGTGAGACTTTTTTAAACAATGGTTTTTACGCAAATCATCCAGCAAGCACTGTTTTTAAGACAGGTTTTAATTTGGGTGCTTTGCTTGATTACCGCACCGGAAGGCATTTTTCGTGGGGAATCGGAGTAGCTTATATTCAAAAAGGGGCAAGGATCAATGCCAGCAAACACTGGAACAATGATTTAGACGATTATGAAACCGTTGACGGTAGAATAGTTTGGCGACAGAATTTTCTAAGCATAGAACTTCCGTTTACCTATTACCTTCCAATTCAGCAAGATGAACTTTACTTTAGGCTGGGGCTTTTTGCAGGAATCTTATTAAAATCTGAAGAGAAGGGTGCTATAACCATAGCCGGAAAGGACTATAAGTATGTAAATGAACGAGATGCCAACAAAGTAGAACCCGGATATTTTGTGATGGCAGGGTATAATTATGCCTTGCCAAGCTCCAAAAGCAAGCTATTCGCAGAAATATCTTGGGCCAGAAGCGTTTTTGTTTCGCCGGGGCGCGATATGATTCCCAATAGTGAATATTATTATAACCAGTCAATTAGTGTAAATTTAGGCTATCAGTTTATGCTCGATGCAAAATAGACATGTTGTTTTAACGTTACTAACCAAAACCAAAACCGCGTGAAAAATTTAATTTTGAGTCTAAGATTTTTATTATTGTTTTTGATGAGTTCTGAAATTGCTTTAGCTCAGGACTTTCACACGTCACAAAATACTTCTAAAAAAGCACTGAAAGCTTTTGAAAAAGGGGAGGTTTTCTTTCAGCAGAATGATTTTTCGGCAAGCTTGGAACAATTTCAGAAAGCTGTAGAGCAAGATGCTTTGCTTATCGATGCCTGGCTTTTGTTGGGCGATGCAGCTACTGAGCTCGATAGTAATAATTTGGCTATGCGTGCCTACGAAAACGCCCTGCAACTCGATACTTTTTATTTTTTGCCAACGGCTTATCTGCTGGCAAAAGCTTATCTCGAGAATTTCCAATTTGACAATACGCTTGAAGTTTTAGATGCTGCCTACGCCAAAGCGGACCTTCCGGAAAAGCTGTTTCGAAGAATAGAAAAAGTGAGGAATGATGCAGCTTTCAGGAAAAATGCCTATGCCGATCCAGTTACCTTTGACCCGAAACCACTGACTGTGTCAATCAATAGTCCTGCAGACGAATATGTGAATGCTTTACGTCTTGATGGTAATTTGCTGGTATTTACTCAACGCATCACACAGCGTGAAAAACAACCGCTCATAGAGCAGCTGATGTTGGCCTCGCGCGATAGCACCGGCTGGCTAAAAGCGAAAGTTTTTGCGCCTGATTGGCCCGTAAACCAACATATTGGCGCTGTATGTTTTAGTGCTGATGGCAACAGGATCTTTTTCGCTGCCTGTGGCTGGCCTGATGGCTTAGGAAGCTGCGATATTTATTTTGCCCGAAAAAAAAACGATGAGTGGCAACTGCCGATAAATCTGGGTTCAGCGGTAAATAGTCGTTTCTGGGAATCGCAGCCAAGCCTGTCTGCCGATGGCAGAAAACTTTTGTTTACCGGCAATCGTGGTGGTGGATTGGGCGGTTCGGATATCTGGCAAAGCGATTTAGGTATTGATGGCCAGTGGAATAAGCCGCGCAATTTGGGTGAAACCATCAATTCTGAGGGCAATGAGATGGCACCTTTTTTACATCCCGATGGTAAAACACTTTATTTTTCGTCCGATGGACATCCCGGGATGGGTGGCGCTGATCTTTTTGTGAGCCGATTAGATAGTTTAGGTCAATGGCAAAAGCCTGTAAACCTGGGTTATCCAATAAATACATCTTCCGACGAAATTAATTTGGTGGTAGAAGCCGGTGGAAAAATTGCCTTGCTTTCTGCCTTAAACGACAGCCTTGAAACCTACGACATTTTGACTTTTGAGCTCCCGTTGGAACATCAGCCCAAACCTGTAACCTATCTTCAATTTCTTGTAAAAGAGTTAGATACAAAGAATCCTTTAAATGCTAAAGTCGTTCTTGCTAATCCCATTTCTGCGACCAAACTCATTGAAACGGAAACAAACGAAAACGGTGAAGCTTTTGTGGTGATTCCTGCCAAAGACGCCTACGCCTTGCAAGTGAGCAGTAAGGGCTTTTTGTTTTACGACAATTTCATTCATCCTGAGCCAGGAACTGACTTGCAACCGGCTCAAATTGAGGTTTTTCTGGAAGCATTGCACGTTGGGAAAAAGGTGCTGCTGGATAATATTCTTTTTGAGACCAATAAAGCTGTTTTATTGCCCGAATCTAAAGCGGGTCTCACTTATTTGGAACATTTTTTAAAGCAAAACCCACAACTGAAAATTCGGCTCGAAGGCCATACTGATAATACCGGTCATCCTATTTATAATCAGAAGCTTTCACTTGAGCGGGCAGGAGTTGTTGCCGAATTTCTTTTTGAACACAATATTGACGCTGAAAGACTCGAAGTACAGGGTTTTGGGGCTAAGCAGCCAATCGCGACCAATGAAACAGAGGACGGACGTGCCAAAAATCGACGTGTTGAGATGCATGTAATTGCTGTTGAATGATTTAAAGGTCGAGCATCCTCACAAAAGTGTTATTCCGTCACAAAGCGATGCACTGAGCACTCGTGCTGAGCAGGCCAATCTTGCCGAAGTGGCACGAAAACACAAAGATTTCACGAAGTTTATAGTGTTGATGGTCAATATTTTGTGATTCTTTAAACCTAAGAGACTTAGTGGCGCTTTTTTATTTGTTGACTTTTCGGAGGAGACTTAAGGTTTAAAAAAAAATGTTGTCAAAGACGTAAACAAGATTTGAGGCGGCTTTAATTTATTTTTAAACTGATTGAACATAAGTCGCGGTTAATTGTCTTTTTCAGGCAGAGGAATAAATGAAATGCAACAATCGCTTACTATAACTTTTTTTCGTTACGCTGGTCTCGCCAACAAAATCTGGGGCATGAGTCAGATGTATTTGGTGCGCAAGCCAATGCGGAAAATGCCTGGATTAGAATTTTTTAAACCTATAGGAACTGGGAGTGGCGCGGGTTACAGCATTATCCCTGATTTTAGTGTTTACGGAATTTTAGCTGTTTGGGAAGATATTAGTGCTGCTGAGGCTTTTTTGAAAAGTGAGTTATTTGCTGATTTCGAGCAGCATAGCAGTGAACAATATACCGTTTTCATGCGGCCTTTATTGGCCAAAGGCAGTTGGTCGGGTTTCGCCAATTGGCGACTTGTCCAAAATACCAATCAAAATGCAGCGGTTGCTGTTCTCACCTACGCGACCATTCGCACAGGGTTTATCATCCCGTTTTTGCGAATAACACCGAAAGTAAGCCGTGTAAGCGAGAATTTTAAAGGATTGGTTTTTTCCAAAGGAATTGGTGAGATGCCTGTGATTGAACAGGCCACGTTTACTGTATGGGAAAACGTTTCGGATATGGAACAGTTTGCTTATCGAAAGCAACATGTTGAGGCAATGAAGCTTACGCAACAAAAAAATGGTTTTTCTGAACAACTTTTTGCGCGTTTCAGACCAGTGAAAGCTACTGGAACTTTTAACGGCAAAAATCCTGTGCAGGAACTTTTAGACAAGCAAAACCAAAGAGAAGAATCAGTAAACTACAGTCACTGAGCCACGCTTGTTCATATTATTTCCTTGACTATCAGTATATCGATACATCCAAATATAAGTGCCACGGCTTACAGAATTTCCATTGTAAGAGCCATCCCAGCCTGTAAGAAAATCGCGCGTTTCAAAAATAAGTTGTCCCCATCGGTTGTAAATTTGGAAAAGATAGTCGCTATTTGGTTCAAAGCGGGAAATAGGTTTAAAAACTTTTGTAATACCTTCAGGTTTAAAGGCGTTTGGCATAAATAACTCACTGTCAAAACCAATACTAACCCGGTTTGAACTTGAAGTAATATCTTCGCCAGCGGGCTGATTAACAGCATCTGCCATCACAAAATAGCTTATTTTGCCAACTTCTGAAGTCTGTGAAAGCGTGTTGTCGGTGAAGTTAGTATTGTTTTCAAAAGCTATCTCCTGAAATGGCTGATCACCCAGCTTTCTGAAAACCCGATAACCTTCCACAGCCCAACCTTCATAGGCACTCCAGCTTAATTCAACACTTTCGTTTGGAAGCACTTCTGCGCTGAGAAATATACTTCGGTGCGCGTTTTCTGCAAGGATGTTTTTATTGCAATAATCCAATAGTACAAGATCATACCAATAGGCTGTTTGGCTACTGCTGGCGGCATCGTCAGTGAAAATTATGCTTCCAATACCTGAATTTTGAGGTGACTGATAAATAGCTAAATCACTGCTATTTTCGCTCTCTGTACGCCACACTTCCAATCCATTGATTATGCCTGAACCTGTTATTTCACCTTCCAAAACTATTGAGCCATTCGGTTCTACTGAAACACGCTTTATCACTGGCGCATCTGGTCTGTCATAAGCCGGTGTATTGCGCGATTGCAGGTTGGAGCTGCTGATTTGTGGTTCATTTTCAACAGCATATTCAACTTCTATTTTGTAGCTATATACATTGTCCGGATCAAGATTTTGATGGGTATATTCGTAAACATTCGTAAGCGCAGGAGAAGCGTTTTCATAGGTACTAATTTGTTCTGCCGGAACTAAGTCGCCGGCAGCAATTGCATCTATTACGGAATAGGTGAGTCCGCCATCAATACTTGCTGATATTTTATAAACTAAAGGTGAAAACGTTGAGAAAAATGCAGTCCATCTAAAAGTATTCGTCAGCTCACATTCGTCATAAATAATGTTTTCGTCCAAAAAAATGGTCTGCATCTCTTTTGATTCCTTGGTTTCATCACCTTCTAATTTGATCCGATAAATTTGTTTTTTTCGATCAGCGCCAGCGTTTTCATCTACATAATTTAGCTCTGAGGCATCAATTGTTGCGATCGGCTGATGACCAGCTTCGCTACCCCCGGGAGGTAAATAGTCCCAGCGCAAAATGATATACCTGGCGTTTTCCGATCCTGATGGTGGTTCTTTCCATTTAATGGTAACCTTACCATCACTATCAACATTAACATATTCAATAACAGGATCTTGTTGGCCATATCCAACTATCCCGATCATCAATAGTAGTCCGGTTAAAATAGCAGTGATATGGTTTGTAAAGTAATTCATTATTGAATTTGTTCTTCCTTTTGTTGGTCATCGCCTACTACAACGGTTCTCATGCTTTTAGGATCTAAATATTTAATAGCCAATGCGTTAATTTCATCCGCTGTGGTTTCTTGTATGCGTTTAAGGCTTTCGACATAAAATTGCATACCTAATCCACTATCATAGGCCGACCGAAAGCGTTCGGCTTGATTAAATACGCCGTCTAACGCACGTAAATAGCTGCCGTTCAAATAGTTTTTCACCAATTCAAGTTCGTCATCACTCACTATTTCGTTGCGTAAGCGATCGAGTTCGAGGTTTATTTCTTTGAGGGCGTTTTGGGTAACGGCAGCACCGGTCTGGGTAGAAATTGCAAAAGTTGTTGCATGCCGCATGGGCATCACTTGTGAGTTTATGCCATATGTATAGCCTTTGTCTTCACGGATATTGGTCATTAAGCGCGAGCCGAAATAACCGCCTAATAGGGTATTGAGCAATAAAAATGGAATATAATCAGGGTCTTGACGTAACATCAGCGGCTTACCCATCATGACAGCAGATTGCAGGGCATTTTTTCTTAAAATAGGCGTATAGCCAGGCTCAAAAACGTGTGTAAGCGGCAGCATGGATTTTTCGATAACACCTTGACGCCATTGCCCTCCCAGTGTATTATTTATCAATTGTATATGATTTTTATCTACCGCACCACTAATGATCATATAAGCATTTTTGGGATGGAAATGTTGTTGATAAAATTCTACTAAATCCTTGTTATTCAACAGGTCAAAATCTACTTCATGTGCTGTTTGACCGTATGCCGTATCTGCGCCAAAGGCCAACTCATTGAAAGCCATACGTGCTATTTGTTTTGGTTTTTGGTTATTGGTAATGAAAGCTTGCTTTTGGCGGCTATTTTTAAGCTTAAAATCGCGGTTTCTAAAGCTGGCTTCCGTGAGCATGCTTTTTAAGATGGGCAGCAATTTAGGCAGGTGATTTTTTAGGCTATACAAGCTGATCCATGCGGTGTCTCTGGCTGCCTGCAAATCAAAAAAGGCGCCGTAATAATCTGTTTTTGAGGCGATAGATCCGGCACTATAACTGGTTGTTCCTTCTTTGAGCATTTTAATGGTGGTATCGGCAACCAGCTTTTTATTTTGCCATATGCTACCTGCATCTAAAACAATATCAACGCGCACTGCGGGATGTATCGGGCTTTCAAATACAAAAAGTGGCATTCCATTATCTAATGCCAGTTTGCGTGGCTCGTTCAGGCTTAACGAATCTGATTTCACCAATGAGGGGGCTTTTCGTCTATCTAAAAAGGGGGTTTGCATAATCAGTTTTTTTCTGAGAGGTAAAAGAGTGTGGAACAGTTTTCGGGACGAAGCACGGTTTTGGCAAGCTCAAATAGGGCTGCGGGTTTCACGGCTTCGTACATTTTGGGTATGTCGTTGATGATTTCCGGTGTTCCCAGATGGGCGTAAAAAGCGAGGCTCATGGCTTGATTGAGCAGGCTGAGCTCGCCAAAAATATTGGTAGCGATGGCTTTATTTTTCACCTTACGCAGCTCGGGAGCTGAAGGCGGTTTCTCGCTGAGCCGGGCAATTTCTTGTTCGAGCGCGGCATGGGCTTTTTCAGCATCGATGCCGGGTGTAATTTTTCCGGTGACGATGAGTAAACCGGGATCTAAATCGCCTGTAACAAAGGCATTTATCTCTGAAAAAAGCTGTTGTTTACGAACCAGTGATTTATACAGGCGCGAAGACTGGCCGGAACCCAATAAATCTGAAATTAAATCAATGGTATAGAAGTCTTTATCGCCGCGGCCGGAAATGTGATAGGCCTTGTAAATCGCCGATTGCGGCACGTCTCGTGTCACCCGCAACTCACGCGCCTCTGTTTGTAGAGGTTCTTGCTGTAGCATACGCTGGTAGTTTTCCCCTGCGGGAATGGGGCCAAACCACTTTTCAGCCAGCTGCTTCACTTTTTTGGTCTCCAGATTGCCGGCAACCACTACGATGGCGTTGTTGGGATTATAAAAACGGCGGTAAAAGTCACGCACATCTTGCAGTTCTGCCTGTTCGATATGGCTTATTTCTTTGCCAATCGTATTCCACTGATAAGGATGGGTTTTGTACGCTAATGGCTTGAGCAGCAGCCACACATCGCCGTAGGGCTGGTTGAGATAATTTTGTCGAAACTCCTCAGTGACCACCTGTCGCTGCACATCCAGGCTTTTTTCACTGAAGGCCAGATCAAGCATGCGATCCGACTCCAGCCAAAAGGCCGTTTCTAACTGCGAAGCCGGTAAGCTGAGATAATAATTGGTGATATCGCTATTGGTGAAAGCGTTGTTGTCGCCACCAGCCCGCTGCAAAGGTTCGTCGTATTTTGGGATGTTTGCCGAGCCGCCAAACATCAGGTGCTCAAACAAATGCGCAAATCCGGTTTTGTTTGAAACCTCGTCGCGCGCACCCACATTGTAAAGAATATTTACGGCTGCCATTGGCGTGGTGGGGTCGTGGATAACATAAAACGGAAGCCCGTTATCTAGCTGAAAATGATCGTATTGAATCATAAAATAATCTCAAGTCTAAGGTTTTACAAGGTACAAAAGTAGTTAAGTTAGTGTATAAAACTGCTTCATTAACAATAAACCACAGCTGTTTGTTTGGCTGGGACTATAGCTTTAAAACCCAATTTTGTGTTATTTATTTTGTCGGCTGGTGGCGCTATTTCTATTAATTTCCTTGAGAGAATAACTTATGATCCCAGCCCGAAAAGTTTTTATTCTGGCTCGCAGGCACGAAAGTACCAAAATTTAATATTCAAAGATTTTGAACATTCGCACACCTGCCTTCCTGCGTCAGCAGGCAGATTCAAAAATTGACTCCGCTCTGAAAAGTAATCTTCTGTCACGAAGACACAAAGATTTATAATGTTGATGAGCAATTTTTTGTGATTCTTAGAGTCTTTGATTCTTTGTAGCATTCTTCATTTCTTGACTTTTTGGATGGCACTCAAAATTAATAATAGAGGTGTTTGCCTTCAGGCTTTAAATTTCAGATAATCTCAGGGTATTATTTTTTTTAATCAAAATAGTTTTGTAATTTTACTCAAAATACCTCGTTTGAAACTTTTGTACCTGATAGCCAATTGTATTAGTGCAATAAAACAACTAAAGGGTTTATATTTTCAAAAGACATGGAAAATAATGAAAATTTAAGCAGATCTGAATTGTTGGCAGAACTGAAAGAAAGCCGCAGAATTATTGAAGATTTTAAGCAGCAGGCGGATAAGGCTTCAGATAGAACAGCGCAGGAAAGTTATTTGTTAAAATTGTTAGACAATTTACCTGACGTAATTTTTGTGTTAGATGAACAAGGCACTTACCTGGATTGTAAAACTGGTAACCCTGATCAACTCGCTTTTCCTCCGGAACAACTTATTGGTCTTAGAATTTCAGAGGTTTTTCCACCGAATTATGTTAATCTAATTTTAGATACAATCGCAAAAGTCTTGCACGATAACAAAAGACACACTATTCAATATGATATTGATATTAAAGGGAATAAATTAATCTATGATGCAATAATTAGTCCGTTTGAGCCGGGAAAAATTATTGTCGTAGTAAGGAATATCACTGATCGTAAAAATATTGAAATCAATTTTCAAAAAAGTCAAAATAAGTATCAAGAGCTGCTTGATTTAGCTCCAGATATGTTTTTTCAGGGCGATAGAAACGGTAATATCATTGAATGCAATCAAAGAGCATTGTCAGTTTTGGGATATAACCGCAATGAATTGATCGGTGTACATTTGTCTGAGCTTTTTAATAAAGAAAGCCTCAGGCAGCATCCTTTACAATTTGACCGTTTATTTGGTGGGGAGCTTATCATAAAGGAACGGATTATTTTAACAAAAAGTGGCAAAAATATTCCAGTAGAGATGAGCTCACGAAGAATGTATGATGGGACTTACCAAACGTTTATCCGCAATATTTCTGAGCGTAAGGATCACCAACGACAGCTTGAACTGGCAAACAGTACGTTGCAGGGGATTTTTGATACTGTCTCTGAGGCAATTTATTTGATTGACGAAACAGGTAAGTTTATCGAAGTAAACCAGGGTGCTTGTGCGATGTATGCCTACACCAGAGAGCAATTTATCGGGCAAAGTCCGGCTACGGTAGCAGCAGAAGGAATGAATGATATGGAGCGGATATTGGCTATGCTTGCTTCTACACTAGAAACCGGCAGGATGTGTCATTTTGAGTTTTGGGCCAAGCGTAGCACCGGAGAAGTATTTCCTAAAGAGGTGATCGTGAACCGGGGGACTTTTTACGGCAAGCAGGTGCTGATTGCTACAGCGAGAGATATCAGTGCCCAGAAACAAACCGAAAAACACATCCGCGAAAGCGAAAAAAAATACCGTCAGCTTTTTGAAACCATCAGGCAAGGCGTGTTTTACCACGATGACAAAGGGCGGATCATTCAATCCAATCCGGCAGCGCAATCAATTTTCGGCCTTTCAGAAGCTGAGCTTACTAATTGTTTGTTGAGTTATGAAAAATGCAAGTGGGTTGATGAAGGCTCGCAGCCCATGAACGATGAAAAATATCCCGGGTTTATTGCCTTGAAATCCGGGAAATCAATCCGTGATTTTGTTCTGGGAATTTTTAATCCAGTAGAAAAAAAATATCACTGGA
>Ga0172382_10010014_pt1 | contig 12802 bp, 8 predicted proteins | sample Leawel138RmetaG_FD_122245 | JGI IMG/M metagenome (GOLD analysis project Ga0172382, IMG submission 122245) | Leachate microbial communities from a municipal landfill in Southern Ontario, Canada - Leachate well 138R metaG | ecosystem: Engineered > Solid waste > Landfill > Unclassified | place...
CACGGTCGCCTGCCATCGCCATCAGCCTGATCAGGAAACGCATCGTTGATCAAAAAACCAACATCACCAATCTTTTCGGTGAAACGTTTCTTTCGAAAAATGGTTGAAAGAGCGGGAAAACCTGGCGGCAAAATGCGCTCGCTGAATTGCTGATATCGGGACCTGGAATTCCAATTTCGTTCAAATTTTTCCTATTTTAGCAGCATAAACTTTCTAATCTAAATGTGCATTGCCTCCCGGGAACAAAAATATCACACAGGAAGTGTTGGTGCGATTGAAAAATAATGATGTATCGGCCTTCGATCAGATCTATGAATGGTATTTTCATAAGCTTTTCTCATTCATCAGCAAGATACTGAAAGATGACCGGGAAACGGAGGATATTGTGCAGGAAATCTTCGTGAAAATATGGGAATCACGCAACAAGTTTGACGATTACAAATCGTTGAACTCATACATTTTTACTGTCGCCTACCATCATTCCATCAGCCTGATCCGAAAACGCATCGTCGATCAAAAATACCGGGAATTCCTGAAAAATTCATCCGCTATCCATTCCGCCCCCGACCGTATCAGTGAATTAGAATTCCATGAGTTGAACAATCAGGTCCAAAAGCTGATTGACCGTTTACCGGAAAGGCAAAAACAGGTTTTTTTGCTGCATCGTGAAAAAGGATTAAGCTATCCCGAAATAGCGGAACAACTGGGGATATCAAAAAACACGGTTGAAGTACACATGGTAAAAGCGCTCAAATATCTCCGTCAAAATCTGGATCAGTCGTTATTGGTCAACCTTCTTTTTATATGTCTTTTCCTGTAACAGGGTCTTCTTAAACACTCATCGTTCCCCGCGCTCCGCAGCACTCAACCAAGCCTGTCCCTGCCCTCACCTGTTCGACAGAATCGTGACATGAGTCGCTTCTCCACTTCGCCGGAAACGTTTTGCAGATCATTTTTTTCTCTTGCTGTATTTTTTTTGCCTTTGAAGTAATGGCGTTTCAAAGGTTAAGCGTTCTACGGATAGAAACAACAATAAAATAGAACAAAAAAACTGCAGTTGAAGCGGTATTTTGGCTGATCTTCCGCAGAGAATTCATTGAAAAGAAGCGATGATAAAAGATTTACTCATAAAATATTTACAAGGAAATTGTAGCGAGGAGGAATCCGACCAACTCTTCTTGTGGATCAAGGAAGAGTCCCAAACCATGGCCGGCAAGGCTGTAATCCGGGAAGTATGGGATGAATTCGAACCCGAGGTTGGTCTTCAGGAAAAAATAAGATATCAGCGGGTACTGGACAAGGTTCACGGCCAGATCAATGCTGATCAAAGTACAGCAGATAAGTTCAGAAAGGAAAAGGGACGACCAAAGAAAAGGATACTGACGATCATGACGCGTGTGGCTGCCGCGTTACTTCCACCGGTATTAGCGCTGCTGGTTTACACAAATTTGCCCAAGGAGCGGTATGCCGATAACTTCAATGATCTGGAAGTGACCGCGCCTGCCGGTTCGCGATTACATCTGGAACTGGGCGATGGCACCAAAGTCTGGTTAAACAACAGTACGGTATTAAAATATCCATACCGTTTTACCGGTGATACCCGGAAAGTAACTTTATCGGGAGAAGCCTATTTTGAGGTAGCGCACAACAGTAAGATACCCTTTATGGTGGAGACTGATCATGTAACCGTGAAAGCAACGGGTACATCCTTTAATGTCAGCTCTTATCCGGGTGATCACCTCGTTGAAACCACCCTCATTGAAGGAAAAGTTATCCTCTTCGGGAGAAGTACCGGAAACGAAATAAAAGCGATGCTGCCCGATGAATGCGTCACGTTTGATCCGGCGAACAACAAATATATTGTTGAGAAGGCAAATACCGAAAAGAATATTGCATGGAAAGACGGTTTACTGGTATTCAGGCGAGACCCGATTGCACGGGTTGCCCTGAAGTTGGAACGGTGGTACAACATCGATGTGGAATTTACCAGCGAAGAAATAAAACGATTCACCTACACTGCCACTTTTTCCACGGAGACATTGTCACAGGCGCTTGAGCTGATGGCCCTGGCCACGCCGGTCAGTTATACCCTTATTCCAGGGGAAAAAACGGCTGACGGCAGTTCCCCGAAACAAAAATTAGTGATCGGACTGAAAAACAAAAAATCTCACCAATAAAGCGAATCAGAACGTAAATGAATTGCCTATGAAGTAAAAAAAGAAACAAACAAAACAAAAAAGCAGGAAAATGGTTGCACATTTCCCTGCCCGAGATTCAAAAAACGTCAAAAAAGTATTTTGACCATTTTTCAAACCTTTATCAAAACAAAAATATGAAAATTGCGATTAAGAGAGAACAAAATCCAAACTTGTTTGGGGTTTTGTCGAACGTGAGCAATTTGCGCGAAGAGAAAATTGCGATTAAGAGAGAACAAAATCCAAACTTGTTTGGGGTTTTGTCGAACGTGAGCAATTTGCGCGAAGCGAAAATAAAAGTATGGGATGACTACATCCGTGAAAAGATATTCCCGGGTGCAACTAAAATCGTATTGAAAATGAAACTGACATTCATCATGATCCTGCTTTCGTTTTTGGGAACAGTGGCTTCCGAAACCTATTCACAGACAACCAGGCTATCGCTGGAACTAAAAAACGAAACCGTAGAAAATGTATTGGGGGCCATTGAAGAAAAAAGCGATTTCTATTTTCTTTATTCGGCCGAAATGATTGATGTGAACAGGAAAGTCAGCATCAACATCTTAAATAGCCCGGTGGAGAATATCCTGGACCTGCTTTTCAAAGGAACCGGCATTACCTATACTGTGAAAAACAGGCAAATCGTATTATCGCCCGGGAAAGACCTCGTGGCCCAACAGCAACCCCACTCCGTTTCCGGCAGGGTGACCGACTCCGCCGGCACTCCCCTCCCCGGAGTCGCGGTAGCCATAAAAAACACAACCCAGGGAACCATTACCGATGCCAATGGAAACTATTCGCTTACCAACGTCTCCGGCGATGCTACTTTGGTTTTTTCGTTTATGGGAATGAAAACCCAGGAAATCGCTGTAGCGGGTAAAATCAATATGAATGTTACAATGCATGAAGAAACGGTCGGCATTGAAGAAGTCGTGGCAATCGGGTATGGAATACAAAAGAAAGCTTCGCTTACCGCAGCTATTTCGAATATGAACGGTGAGGACATTGCCAAAATCCCAACTTCAAATCTTTCCAATGTCCTTGCTGGTCGGCTATCAGGAACTTTTGTTCGTTCATCGACCGGGACACCGGGAATTTCTTCAGATATCAGGATAAGAGGACAGTCTTCCTGGAATCCCGGATCGCCGATTTATGTGATTGATGGCGTGGTACGTGATAAAACCAGTTTCGATGCGCTTGACCCTAATGAAGTTGATAGGATTACCATTCTAAAAGACGCCGCATCAGCGGCCATTTATGGTTCGCGTTCGTCGAATGGAGTTGTGCTGGTTAATACAAAGACCGGAAAAGCCGGTAAAATAATTGTTGACTACAATTCCGCTTTTGGAACTCAAAGAACCGGAAAGCTGCCTCATTACATGGATATGAAAGATGCCCTGTATTTATCCCGAACATTTAGACCAAATGTATCAGACGAAGAAATAAACTATGCTCTAAAAAACAATCCGAAAGGAAGGATGTATTATGATGCTGCATATCAAGATCCTACGAGCCAAAAACATTCAGTGAGTGTATCGGGTGGCAGCGAAAGCGTAAACTATTACATAGGAGGTTCATTTTTTGATGAAAGTGGATTTTTACCAAATGTTTGGTATAAAAAGTACAATTTGAGGGCGAACGTTCAGGCCAAAATAACCAAGGACCTATCTGTCAGGCTAAATATTAGTAATAATTACGGTACCCGTAACCGGTATAATTGGACGTATGATTATGGCGCTGACGATTTGGCCGGCGCGTGGGGAATGCTGCTGTATTATGATTCCTTTTATCCGCCATACATTGATGGAAAGCCTGTTGACTCCGGATGGATAATGAACCCCGTTGAACAACTCAAAAGCGGAGGGTGTTGGCGAAATAAAAATCAGCAAATAGATGCTTTGCTTAATGTTGAGTATCAAGTGCCGTTTGTCAAGGGTCTTTCGGTGGGCGCTTCTTACAGCAAAAACATGGACAACAGCTTCATAAAAAATTTTGCAAAAAAGTATCTGTTGTACACTTTTAAATTTACGGGAGACTATGGATTAATCCCGACCAACGAAGTATTAAGTTCTAAGATGAGTGGTGAGCCTAGCAGAGAGTACATTGGCAATGAGTACGCTAAAACCGATGCCTATCAATTAAATGCACAAATCAATTATGACAGACATTTTGGAGGGCATCACATCAGCGCTACTGCTGTTTACGAACAATATGAAATGCAGTATAATTATTTCTCAATGTACAGGTACAATTTTTTGCTATTCACAACTGACCAGTTTTTTGCTGCAAGTAAAAACCCTGGCGATTGGTCAACTGATGGAAATGAAGCACAGGATGGTCGCTTATCCTATATTGGGAGACTTAACTATGAATATGCAGACAAGTATCTGTTTTCGGCCTCAGCAAGATACGATGGCTCAATAAAATTTGCACCAGGTAAAAGATGGGGATTGTTTCCTTCTGTTTCAGCAGGGTGGGTAATTTCAAATGAGAATTTTTACAGGCAAACCAATGCCCTAAGTTTTATTGATATGATGAAGATCAGGTTGTCGTTTGGTTCAACCGGCAGTGATGCAATCGGAGGATGGGGGTGGATAGACCAATACAATGTCCAAAGCAGTTCCTATTATATGGGAAGCCCAGGAACTTTGGCCCCCACGTTAGGTTATGGTGGAATTCCAAATGCAGATCTTACCTGGGAAAAATCAAACACATACAACTTAGGCCTGGATTTACACCTTGTTAACCATATTTCTTTTACGGTCGATTTTTGGGAAAGGCATACCTATGATATACTTGGTTCACGAATATTGGCATTGCCTTCTGAATTTGGTGGATCATTACCCGCAACTAATTATGGGATAGTTGATTCTAAAGGTTTGGAGTTGGAACTGGGGTATCATCATAAAATCGGTAACAATCTTAGCTATCACGTCAAAGCAAATGTTGGTCTTGCCACAACTAAAGTCGTAAAACGGGATTTTGCCTCCAACTCCATTCCTGTAGATGATCCGAATGGGAAGACACTAAGTTACGGAACTGGATACAGGGCCTTAGGCATATTCCGTACCCAGGCCGATTTGGATAACGTCCCTTCTGGGTATACAATATTTGGGGCAACACCCGAATTGGGAATGATGAACTTTGCCGATATAAATGGACCCAATGGTATACCTGACAACAAAATTGATGATTACGACCGTATTGTCCTCGGTAATTACATGGGTAGTGCTTCGGCTCCGGTTTCTTACGGACTTGCAATTGACCTCGCCTATAAGAATTTTAATGTAAATATGCTATTCGCTGGTTTGGCCGGATTTAAGCTCACCTATAATGATCCATGGTCGAGAAACTTTAATTACGGAGGTTTGATTTCTATTTATCATGCCGATCATTGGTCAGTTGACAATCCAAACGGGAACGCTTCAAAAATATATTCAAGGGGAGACCCCAGAACCGCAGGTTACACTCAGCCTTCTACTTTTAATACTTATGACGCTACGTTTATTCGGATGAAGGATCTAAACATTGGATACACTTTTAAATCAGACCTGATTAAAAAAGCCGGGATATCGAAAGCTCAATTGTATGTCTCAGGAACTAACCTGTTCTATTTCTCTAAGTTCAAATTTTATGATCCTGAAATCAACCAGTTTATGAGTTATCCTATCATGAAGTCTTATTCTCTAGGATTAAATCTTCAATTCTAATTTCAAAATCTAAATCTGTTGGAAATGAAAAGGTCATTAATAATATTAATCATAGCCGTTGTTTCAGGAGTGTTTATGTCTGGGTGTGATGAGGTGCTTGATAAAGAAAACCTGACAGCAGTAAACCCTTCAGCAGTTTGGAGCGATAAAAATCTTGCAAATGCCTATTTAAACGACATCTACATATCAGTTATGCCTGGAAATACTGGTTCGCAAGATAATAGCACTGACGAGCAAGTTCCGTATCAACGAAATACGGATATCTGGATGAGCGGAACCGCAACCTATGATTCCTGGGATAGCTTCAACCAATACGCTTATATCCGGCAAATAAACACTTTGCTTGACAATATTGACGGTGCTACTTTCGATGAACAGTCAAAAGCATCTATCAAAGGGCAAGGTCTGTTTTGGAGGGCGTGGTGTTATTACAAAATGGTGAATGGATATGGCGGCGTTCCGTTGATTTTAACAGCGCAGGAAGTCACATCTGATTTTGAATCATTGGCTCTTCCCCGAAATAAAACATCGGAGTGCGTTACACAGATGGTCCAGGACCTTGATGGTGCTATTGCATTACTTCCTGATAGTTGGTCGGGTGACAATATGGGTCGTATAGATAAGGGCGCAGCACTGGCATTTAAGGGAAGGCTATTGTTGTTTTTTGCAAGTCCATTATTCAATGGTTTAGGAGGCGTGGCTTCCTGGCAAAAAGCATATGATGCCAATAAAACAGCCCTCGATTTTCTGGATTCCAAAGGGAAAGGATTATATTCTCCTTACAGTAGAATCTGGGACGATGAACTAAACAAAGAAGCTGTTATGTTCAGAAGATATAACTACCCGGAATCCACCTACTTCCAGGGCGGATTAATTCCACTTGACTGGTCTAAAGATCAGGTTGGTCTTGACCGCCCATCACTTGAACTGGTTAACGCTTTCCCGATGAAAGACGGTTCAGTGTGGAATCCCTCAACGATGTCGTACGATACCTTGTTTAAATACCGTGACGACAGGTTTTATGCAAACATTTATTACAATGGTTCGCCAAATCAATATATCGCAGGGATGGTTGCAAATAACACTTATCTTTGGACCTATTTTAATTCGATAACCGATTACTACGGGGTAACTGGTCTTGAAGGAATACATAATCAGATTACCAAAGATCCATATTGGTCGAATTCCAGTTTCTACAGGATCAAAGCTGTTGATAAAACTATAACTCAGGACGAGGTTTATTATGCGGCTGTTGACTGGTTGGAAATCAGATATGCAGAAGTGTTGATGAACTGCGGTGAGTGCGCGAATGAACTGAATAAAACCTCCGAGGCCTTAGATGTTCTATTCCGAATAAGAGCACGTGCTGGTATTTTACCGGGTTCTTCAAATAATTATGGTATTTCTGCAGTAAATCAGACAGATATTCGTAATGCTTATAAAAACGAACGCTTTGTTGAATTCTGTTTTGAAGGAAAACGTCAGAATGACTTGAGGAGATGGAAAATGTTTGATTATTTGAGAAGCCTCCCGCAGCGGCATGGAATAGCCATTCTGTTAAAACCAGGTCAAACTGATGTAAACCCTACAGATGATATTAATCAGGAATGGAACAAATTCACGACCACTGTTATAAAAACAGATAGGGACAACATCGCCATAAAAGATCAGTATTACATTTATGGAATTCCCAAATCGAGGATAGACCGGAATGCCAAGCTTGAACAAAACAACAACTGGGGAGGAACCTTCGACCCATTGCAATAGCATTTTTTATAACTTCACGCATGTTTCAGTTAGCGGGGATGAATATTCCATCCCCGCTATTCAATAAGCAACGTGCTGTAAAAACTCCCTGGAATATTTACAATAACTGTTTTAATCCAAAAACAAGAAATGCAAAACAAAATCATCACTAAAACAAGAAAAGTAGCTCTTCTTATTTGGTGCACCAGCATCATTCCAACAGCAGAAAACTATGCCCAGGTTGAATTATCAACAGAATACTTAAAAGTTAAAATAAACGACACGGGGTTCATTACCAGCATGCAAAACATAACGGCAAATCCAAACCGTGAGTTTAGCCCCACAAATAAACCTTCAGCTTTACTGAATCTTTACGATAGCGGAAAGAAAATATACTATGTTCCAGTCCATGCAGCGTTCAATAAAGCGGAGCAGGTAATTACCCTGACTTATTCAAATCATTCCGCTGCGAAGGTCAGACTGAGCCCTCAGCAAAAATATATCCGGTTAACCTTGTTGTCACTAGAGCCGCGCGAGGGTATTGACGGTATTCAGTGGGGACCGTATCATACCAACATCACCAATCTCTTCGGTGAAATGATTGGTGTTGCACGAGACACCAGCGATGCAGTCAATTATGCCATTGGTATGCTTGCCTTGAACGACAATACTTTAGGAGGAACCTCCGAAACCATCGGCGATGTGGCTCCTTCCCAATATATCATCCACAGTCCCGATCCAAAACGGTTTCCCCTCCCTGACAATTTATATGAAGGACAAGTATTTACTCTTGGCGGGGATGGTATCAGTGACGTGGCTTTCTATGCACACAAAGAACCTTATTACCGGATGTGCGGCGGTAATGCGGCCCAGGTTGACCGGGAAGGCAGGATTTCCATCTCCTATCATTCCAGAGACCGTTCGCATAAACGGGAAATTTTTTTCTCAACCACACCCAATATGCCTGCCAATGCTCCCAACCATCTGGAAGTTCAGCCATTGCCGGGGATTGACTATATAGGATCTTCTGTAGCCTTATGGGGTAGCCCCGACAGTACCGCGCTGTTGGATGTGATCCAAAATATTGTGTTGTCCGAAAGACTCCCCTATCCCACTTTTGACGGCAAATGGGTGAAAGATCCGGCTGCATTTATCCCGGATGTGGTCACGAGCGGCAATCTGTACGACAGCATTATTTCCTATACCGCACGATTAGGGTTTAAAGCCATTAGCCTTTACGATCAGGGGTTTATCCGGCCTGACCGTGGCAACGAAGGGTATATTGACGGAAAAAATTTTGAGAAGAAGCCAATTAAAATGACTTCCGGGGATAAATCACACAAAGAGTTTTCAGAAATGGCTGCCAAACAGGGGATTATTACAGGAAGAACAACGGTGACGACTTCACTGGCTCCCGGCACCAAAGATGCCAGTCCTGTTCCCAGCGACAGCCTGTGCTACCAGCATAAACGGTTGTTGGTAAAAAGCATTAACACAACGGATACAATCATTATTGTGAATGACCCGAAATATCTTGAAGAAATCGGTAGTTGGCAACATCATGCCAGTAATCTGAACATGGTAAAAATAGGGAAAGAACTCATCCATTATTTAGGAATTTCCAGTAAAGTACCTTATCGCCTTTTAAATGTTAAACGCGGTTATTGGAACACCATTCCGGCCAGCCACCAGTCGGGCGATACCATTTACAAACTTCAGGTCACTATCAATTACGGATATGACGGACTTATTCCCAACCTGCAACTACAAGACAAGATCGCCGAATATTATGCCGACATCTGTCATCTCAACGGTTTAGCCTATTACGATTTTGACGGGCAGGAATTTCTGTTTAATAACGGACATGGGTACTATTCCGAAAAGCGTTTCTTTCGAAAAATGTTTGAAAGAGCGGAAAAACTTGGCGTGCCGTATATCCGGGTCACTGGGGCCGGCTTGTCAGGAGGATCCTGGCATTATATGAGTATATGGAATGTAGGTGGAGGGAAAAACATGTATGATGCCGACACCCGGGCATGGGGAAGCACGACCAGCCAGGGAAAAGATCTGCGGGATGTGACCTATTCCAATTTTTTCCCGGTGAGCATGGGTCATAATTTTCCGATAAAGGCTAATTCAACAGTAGAGCAATACGAGCATATACAGGCCATTTCAGTTGGAATAGGAAGCACTTATTGTCTTTCCTTAAACCAGAAAGACGTTGAAAGCTGTCCGCAAAAAGATGCCATTTTCAAGGCAATCAGAACATGGGAAGACGCCCGTGCAGCCGATGCTTTTCCACGTTGGGTGAAAAAAAAACTGGCTGATCCGACAAAAAACTGGACATTGGAAGCCGGTGACCAAACAAACACATGGAAACTTTATCAGGTTACTCATGGAAGCAAATCTGAACCGTTAATCTTAAGGCGGAACAACGGCGCTGCAGATGAGCCTCCAACCCAATCAGGAATGGGGAATTGAATAATATGAGTCTATGAAGAACATCATTTTCTGCCTCACTTTCATCCTGGTTGTTACAGGAAAAGCCAACAGCCAGACGAAACCCTGGATCGATTTTAACCAAAAAGGTTTGTTTGTCGCTGATGTGTGCTGTTACTACGGCGACCAGGCCCCCAATTTTTTTCCCTTGTATCACAGTGTCCCGGAAAAACCCCGTTTGAAAGGATTGGGTGAAGGGTATGATTACGATGTGGTCAACAGTGACGTAATCCTCGACAGAACAATCTTCAATGCTTTGCAGGATGAGCTTCAACAATTAACCGAAATATCCCATGCACCGGTAATTCTTTCGAAAATTGCCTCTTCCCGGCTTTTCAGGAAAACAGTTTGCAAGGTTTTGGAGGATAGTGGAAAATTAACACGTTAATGGGTCGTTAGGGGAACGAAACAAAAAACCTTTAAAAAACCAATTATTAACAAGTTAAATTTCCTAGTCATGGACAACTATTTAAAAATCATCCTCAATCTCGAAAATGAGCAGGGATGAAAGATGTTTCAGAGAATGTGAACGAACAAATCGAGTATGCCATTGGCCACTGCAAAGTTGCGCTGGATCAGTTGCGCAAACTGGTCGTTGAGAAAGGGGTTTCCCGACACCGAGTCCGATATCCAGTTGTTTAAACAGATAAAGCCGATTGCATACGGAAAGCTACTGTTCTACAGCGCCTTGAAGAGTTTTTCACCTGGCACGACCGTACCTTTTCGATGATCATGGCCAATGAAATGCTGGTTAAATATTCAGAATGCCGACCTGGTAAACCCAATGTCCAAACGCCCCTCCGGGGAACCCGTTGCCGAATGCCCTTTCCTACCCTGCTATGAATTGCGCCGCTTTCATCGAGCCTGTATGCACAACCTGATACGAACCCGCCAGGCAAATTTCCTGTAATCATTTTCAGATAACATTAAAATTACGAATTGGCAGATATGGCGGATGCCTTATATAAACCCTGCCGCTGTGAGTTAGGAGCTATTCTGAAGCGGCACGCTCATACTTCTTTATTGATCCACACGCTTTGCCCGGTACAGTTGAAAGCCCTGCGAGTCCAACTTTATTATATCGATCATTAACACCGCTTAAAAACTTGCCATGAATAGTAATTACCTTTCACTGTTAACAAATATTTGATCTGAACGACGGACAAAATATAAATCGTTGTGGGCAGCACTATTTGAAAACACAATGATATGGGATAGCCATTATTTGTAAATTTAATGCGATCTTAGACTCTTAAATTATTAACTTTGGACAATGACAATGATTAATGATTGTAAAATAATAAAGGACTTACCCTCAGGTGGTCAAAAAAATGTTCAGCTTGCAGAACATCCCGCACTTGGATTGGTGGTAATCAAGAAAGGTGCAATAAAAAGTTTTACATCGCTTGAAAGAATCAAACGGGAAATTGAATTGCTTTCCGAACTCAAATCAGAACCTTACAAGCATTACTTTTATGTGTTTGACAGACAGATTAAAAGCTTGCCTGCATCACAGTTGCAACGAATGGACAGCATCAAAACACAGATCAAAACGGCATTGGGTCTATTTAAAGGTATTGAAGATTCAGTGTTGTTGGATGAAAATAGTGATGGTTCTCATTTGCCAACTTGGTTTAATGTTATTAACGCATTCCATAAAGAACTAACGAAATAATGTATGTTCGAAACTGAGCATGAAATGTCACTTCGATTTGAGGAATTTCTGAGAACAAATTTCGGAAATACTTATCTCAAGGAACAATCGGGGCTTTTCGGTGTGCCGGATTTTGTTTTCTATGCAAAAAAAGAAGAAGATTTTGCATTCATATCCTTTGAATTAAAACTTAAAAACTGGAAAAGGGCAGCCAAACAGGCTTTTCGTTACAAAAGTTTTTCAAATGCTTCTTATGTAGTAATTGGTAGCAGTTATGGAAATGCTGCATTAAACAATATTGACTTCTTCAAACAATACAATATTGGACTAGCAACGTTTAGCAACGAAAACTTATTTGAAATATATTTTCGACCTAAATTAAATGAACCTTTTTCTGAAAACTTAAAACGCAAATTACTTGATTCAGTTATACATAGCAGGAAAATAACTAAAAATATTGATACACTTTTAGGTTGACTTTATTGAATTATATTTTGTATCATTTTGCGTAAAAGCAAAAGCACATGCCATAATCAAATAGCCTACGGACACGTGCATACCGGGTAACGGTTTTTGCGATTCACCCGAATGGGGAAGTGCATCGGTAATTTTGCCTTATCTGATTTACAAGTGGTACGGCGATATGTCAGCGATGAAAAGCAGGTGATATTGGGTTTCATTACCTGGTTGAAGATTTGACTGACGGAGGAAAATCGCAATTACTGTACGAAATGGACGCGAGGGACGATGTTCCCGGTTATGGTTTTCAACTCAAAAAAGGAGCAACTTCTTTGACTGAATCCTGGCCTGCCTTGGAAAATATTTCCAGCTGATCCTTGAATCGGATAGGTAATTTTTTCGACAATCAGGAGTAGTTTTCGGAAGTTCTTGTAAATTTAGCACCCGGATAAACAACGACTTTTCATTCGCTACAAAGCTCGTAAAATGAAGACAACCTTGATCGTTCTACCGGCATTCATCTTTTTAAGTTTGCTCGC
>Ga0172382_10010016_pt1 | contig 12800 bp, 11 predicted proteins | sample Leawel138RmetaG_FD_122245 | JGI IMG/M metagenome (GOLD analysis project Ga0172382, IMG submission 122245) | Leachate microbial communities from a municipal landfill in Southern Ontario, Canada - Leachate well 138R metaG | ecosystem: Engineered > Solid waste > Landfill > Unclassified | place...
AGGGCGCTTTCGTTGGACGACAGCTTGATGACCCGGTCCACGCCCTTGATGACGGATTCACCCCCCTGATAGGGAGCAATATCGAGAATACCGGGCTGCGGCGTGGGCAGGGTCATGGTGCGGGGTCCGTGAATGAGGGGAGATTTCAGGCCAGTTCTTCGGCGGTGAACGGCACGGCATAGCCGCCGATGGTCACGGCGCGCGTCACCTGGGCGTCCACCGACAACTGCGACACGCGCTTGTCGTCGGGCGCCACGTAATCGTTGAGTTCGAGCAGGTGCAGCCGGTCGCCGGATGGCGGCTCATCGGTATCGACCAGTTCCTGCACCGGCAGCCCGGCAGCCTCGACCAAGGTGCGCAGGCCGACGCGGCTGAGTTCGGGGTCGGTTTCCACCACCAGCAGGGTGCGGTCGTTGCCGGTCGGCTCCTGCGCCATGCGGCCGATGGCCAGTGCCTCGGCCCCGTCGCCGCGCCCCGCCCCGGTCCCACACAGTGGCAGGCGCGAAATGACACAGGGCGTGCCGACCATGTCCGAAACCAGCATGGTCCACCACTTCTGGCCCTCTTCGAGCATCGGCAGCGGCAGCACGCCGACCGTCGCCTCTCCCTCGGCCACGGCGCGGACCACGGTGCCGGGCGTCGCCATCGGCTCCATGCGGGTGTAAGCGCCGTACTGGTCGCGGGCGATTTCCAGGTATCCGGCCCCGCGCGACGGCATGAACACGGCCACGGTCAAGGGGTTCTGCACGGTCAGGGTGCCGGCGAACATCTCGCGCCACATGCGCACCACGACGGCTTTGGGGAACGGGCCGGTAAGGCGGCCCATCAGGCGGCGCAAGATCGACATCTCGCGGCCAGGGCGCACAAATACGGGCTGCACTCCATCATCCACCTTGCGCTTGGCGGCCCCGATCTTTTCGACAACACGGGTCCGCTCGACCACCAGATCAAGCAGGCGGTCGTCGATACTATCGATGGCGCGGCGCAGATCCTCCAGTTCCGACTCGGCGGAGCGGGCGGTGGAGGGCGGTGCGGCATCCCCTTGCATGGCGGTTCACCCCGTTGAAACAAGCCGCATAGGAGTAGTCCAGCCCCGGTCCAAAATCAAAGAAAACGTTGACAGGGTGCGCCATCATTCATAGCAATCGGCGTTCCGCCATACGTAGCAATTGGCGTTCCGCCGCTGGCGGGCAGGAAGGGACGCGCAGGTGAACAACGAAACGGACCCCGGCATTTCGCACAATCTGGCGGTTTCGCACGGCAAAACGGTGACGCTCGGCGGCGACCGGCCCATCCGGCTGGCCTGCGGTACCGAGCTTGGCCCGTTCACCGTGGCCTATGAGACATACGGCACCCTGAACGAGGATCGCTCAAACGCCATCCTGATCTGCCACGCCCTGACCGGTGACCACTTTGTCGCCAGCCCCAACCCCCTGACTGGCAAGCCCGGCTGGTGGCACATGCTGGTCGGGCCGGGCAAGGTCATCGATACCGACCGCTTCTTCGTCATCTGCCCCAACGTCCTGGGCGGCTGCATGGGGTCGACCGGGCCGGGTGAGATCAATCCGGCGACCGGCAAGCCATGGGGTCTGTCATTCCCGGTCATCACCATCGGCGACATGGTTCAGGCTCAGGTGCGGCTGATCGACCATCTGGGCATCGACCAGTTGTTTTGCGTCATCGGCGGGTCCATGGGCGGGATGCAGGCCCTGGAGTGGTGCCATTCCCACCCCGAGCGCGTGTTCGCCGCCGTGCCGATTGCCACCAGCTATCGCCACTCCGCGCAAAACATCGCGTTCCATGAGGTCGGGCGCCAAGCCATCACCACTGATCTCGACTGGCACGGCGGCGATTACTTCAGTCATGGCGTGAAGCCCCATCGCGGGCTGGCCGTTGCGCGCATGGCTGCCCACATCACCTATCTGTCCGAGCCGGCCCTGCACCGCAAGTTCGGGCGCAGCCTTCAGGACCGCGACACCGTGGGGTACAGTTTCGACGCCGACTTCCAGGTGGAAAGCTATCTGCGGTATCAAGGCTCGACATTCGTTGATCGGTTTGACGCCAATTCGTACCTCTACATCACCCGCGCCATGGATTACTTCGATCTGGCGACGGAAAACGGCGGCGTGCTCGCCAACGCGTTCCGCGACACCAAAATCCGCTGGTGCGTGATCTCGTTCTCGTCGGACTGGCTGTTCCCGACCTCGGAAAGCCGGGCCATCGTCCACGCCCTGAACGCCGTGGCCGCCAACGTCAGCTTCGTCGAGGTCAACTCCGACAAGGGCCACGACGCCTTCCTGCTCGACGAGCCGGAATTCCACGATACCCTGACCGGATTCCTGGAAGGCGCGGTCGAGCATCGCGGCCTGCCGCGCGCCACCAAAAAGGCCCCGCGATGATCGCCACCACCACCAATCCCATCCGCGTAGACCTCAAGCTCATCGCCGATCTGGTCGAACCGCGCACCCGCGTCCTGGACATCGGCTGCGGCGACGGGGCGTTGCTGGATTATCTCTATACGTTCAAGCAGGTGGACGGGCGCGGCATCGAACTGTCCATGGCCGGGGTGCGCGCCGCCGTCAGCCAGGGCCTGAGCGTCATCCAGGGCGATGCCGACACCGACCTCAAGGATTACCCGTCGGACGCCTTCGACTACGCCATCCTGTCCCAGACCCTCCAGGCCACCCGTGATCCCAAGGGCGTGCTGGAAAACCTGCTGCGCATCGGGCGGCGCGCCATCGTGTCGTTCCCCAACTTCGGCCACTGGCGCAACCGCCTCCAGATCCTGACCCAAGGCCGTATGCCCGTCACCGAGAGCCTGAGCTATCAGTGGTGGGAAACCCCCAACATCCACTTCTGCACCATCCGCGACTTCGCCGAACTGTGCGACAGCCTGGGCATCACGGTCGAAAAGTCCTTCACCCTCGACACCCAAGGCCGCGCCACCCAACACCCCGTCCACAGCCGCCGCGCCAACCTGTTCGGCGTCGAGGCGGTGTGCGTGTTGAAGCGGTAGGGAAGCAAAAAGGCCGCCCCACGCAGGAGCGGCCCCTTTTCCAACCCGGCGCCCAACCGTTTAGCGGTTGGCGATCTGCTCCGCCGTCTTGACCAGGACTTCGGCCTGCTTGATCGAGGCGATGTCGATCAGGCGGCCATTCAGGGTCACGGCGCCGAGGCCCTTCTTCTGGGCTTCGGCCATGGCTTCCAGGATGGCTTTGGCCTGGGCGATGGCCTTCTCGGACGGGCTGAACACTTCGTTGGCCAGATCCACCTGGGACGGGTGGATGGCCCACTTGCCTTCGCAGCCGAGGATGGCGGCGCGCATGGCCTGGGCCTTGTAGCCCTCGGCGTCGGAGATATCCCCGAACGGGCCGTCGATGGGGCGCAGGCCGTTGGCGCGGGCCGCGACCACCATGCGGGCGATGGCGTAGTGCCACATATCGCCCCAGTGACGCTCGCGCTCGCCGTTTTCCAGGGTGTCGGTCAGGACCACGTAGTCGGGGTTCGGGCCGCCGATGTTGGTGGTCCGCGCCTTGGTCGAGGCGGCGTAGTCAGCCACGCCGAAGTGCAGCGATTCGTTGCGCTTGGAGGCGGCGGCGATCTCGTGGACGTTCTGCATGCCGAGCGCGGTTTCGATGATCATTTCAAAGCCGACGCGGGTCTTGTAGCCCTTGGCGGCCTCGATCTGGGTGCACAGCATGTCGATGGCATAGATATCGGCGGCGGTCCCGGCCTTGGGGATCATCAGCAGGTGCACCTTGTCGCCAGCCTGCTCCATGATGTCCACCACGTCGCGGTAGCAATAGTGGGTGTCCAGGCCGTTGATGCGCACCGACACGGTCTTGCCCGACCAGTCCAGGTCATGCAGGGCCTCGATGATGTTCTTGCGGGCCTGTTCCTTCTGGTCCGGGGCGACGGCGTCCTCCAGGTCCAGGAACACCATGTCGGCGTTGCCCTGGGCAGCCTTCTCAAGGAAACGGAGGTTGGAGCCGGGAACGGCCTGCTCGGAACGGTTCAGGCGGGCCGGGGCCTGCTCGACAATCGTAAAGCTCATGGAGTGCGTCTCCCTGGGGGTCGGTTTGTTGCGGTGCGGCAGCAAGAATGATGCGTGGCCGGACCTTCGCCCGCAATTTGTAAAAAGTCAAGGCGGGCCGGTGGCTGTAATACCTTGACCTGGATCAATTCTCCGACCGGCGCCCTGCGACATACTGGCGCGACCATGAAGGAGGTTGCCATGACCGCCTTGACCCCGCCCCCTCGCTCCATGCTCTCGCTGTGGTCTGGCCTGCGCGCCCGGCTGGCCGCATGGCAACGCCGCCGCGTCTTGTGCCAGGAGTTGAGCGTTGCGGAGGAGGGCGATGTACGGGCCATCCTGCATGACCTGAACATCACTGAAAGCGATCTGCCGACCCTGGCCGATGCGTCGGGCTGGTCGCGGGTGCTGTTGCCCGCCATGCTGGAGCGCGTGGGCTTGGACGGCCCCGCGCTTGACCGCCGGCTGCCCGCCGTCGCCAACGACCTGCGCCGTGTCTGCGCCGCGTGCACGGTCAAGGGCCAGTGCCGCCGTGCCCTTGAGGCTGGTGATTCGACCCTGCACTGCATGACGTTCTGCCCCAACGCCCATACGCTTGATGCGCTCCGGCGGGAGGAAAGAATGGCGGCATAACGGTGGTTCCACCCCGGCTCCCGTCCTTTTCACGGATGCGGCTGCCGCAGTCCCAGCAACAGAGCCTCGTACTCAGGCTCGTCGTCCGGGGTCAGCAGGCCGTGGCGGATGGCGAAGTCGAGGATGACCAAGTTGACGTTGAATTTGAAGTCGTCGGTGTCGCGCACGGCCGCCAGCACGTCTTCGACTGGCCAAAGGGTGAAACCGGACAGTTCGCCGTCGGTGTTCACCGGCACGAAGTCCTCGGGCAGTTCGAGGTCGTAGCAGAACATGGTGTCGGGCTTCAGGCCATGCCGCCCGTCAAAGCAATAGGTGATGGCCCCGACCGGCACGGCCCGGCGGGCCAGGGGGGGCGGGATGTCGGCTTCCTCGGCGGCTTCCTTGAGCAGGTTGTCGAACAGCGTCAGCCCCGCCGGTTGCCCGCCTGCGACGATGTTGTCGAACTTGTCGGGGGCGACTGCCTTGTCCGGCGCGCGGCGCCCGACCCACAGGTGCAGGCTGCCATCGGACTTGCGGACGAAGCCGTTCATGTGCACGCCAAAGGCCTTGAGGCCGAACACTGAGATGGCGGCGCGGTCGATACGCATGATCTCCGGCCCGGCCCAGGATGCCTTGACGGCATAGAGTTCCTGGCGCTCGCGCGGCAGGGCGCCCGCTTGGACCAACCCGGTGACGACCTCGGCCATCACGGCGGACCGCGCCTCGGGCGTGTCGTCGGCCAGGGTCAACACCACGGCATCCTCGGCCATGCGCAGCGCCGGGTGTAGCCCGTCGAGCGCGGCGGCCTTGTCGTCGCGCACCCAGCCGACCGCCCGTCCGCCGACGATAAAGCGGCGGAAATGGGTCATGTCGCGGTGGTTGCAATGCTGCACATGGTCGAGATAGGCCATCGGCGGCATGTCCTTGTCCGGTCGCAAAGGCGCAGTTTGGCACGGGGTTCGACCCCGCTCAACCAGTGCGCACTATCACAGACGGCGCAGTCCATCGGACCTACCCTGGGCGCAGGGATGGAGTGGGCTTTGACCTGTGAGTAAAGACCATGCGTGAACATTCGTTCTTGAAGTCCATGATTACCGGAGGCGTGGCGCTCGGAGCCTTGGGCCTGTTCGCCCTGCCGGTGATCGAGGACATGAACGACGGCCAAGTCAGTGCCTTGGTCGGCAACGCGGCGGCCTCGGCGGCGATGATCTATGTGCTGCTGACGCCCATTCTCCTGACCATCGCCAATTCGCTTCCCGCCCGGCTGATCGCAATCGGCGTGGCGACTGGGGCGGCCACTGTCGTCCGCACCTGGGTTGATTTGGTCGAGGCCGAGGATCTGGGCTTGGCCCTGATTGTCACGGTGGCGTCCATCGCCGCACTCGCGGCCCTGGCGCTGACCATCCGCGTGGTGTCACAGAGTCGCCGCGCCCGCGTGTCGGGAATGGCTTGGATAATGGCCCGCGCCGCCTCTCAGGTAACGGAGCATCTGCGCCGACGGTATGGTGGGTCGCCGGAAAACGGGCGGGCCGATGGGCCGCTGCAACAGGTTCTTCTGGTCGAAAACCTTGTCTTCAGCCTGCTGACTCAGGCCGAGACCTCGGACACGGCCGAGGAATTCGCCGCCGTGGTCGTCGCCGGGTTGGCCGAAATGCGCGAAGGCTTGGCCGCGGCCCGGCATACCGACCGGGGCGGCTATGGCGCCATCGCGGCGGCCGAATATTGTGGGCGCTTGACGGCCGATCTGCGCCGACTGGTGCCCGGCATTGCGGCCGTTCCATCGCGCTCGCGTGGAGCCGCGCGCCCGGCCTAAAGCATCTGCAGGGCGTGACAAACGCGCCGATTCTGCCACAATGCCCGGCGCGGATCTTCCGCGCGGGAGCCTACGCATGATCGGCCTGATGGTCCTGTTAGCCGTCGCTGGCGCCCTTACCTCCATTTGGTTGGGGGGCGCCGTCATATACATCAGCACCGCCCTGGGGTGGGGGGTGCTGTTCGCGCTGCCGCCGTCGGAATTGGCCCTGGTGGTGGCCGGCACGTTCGGGCCGGTGGTCGCGTTGTGGCTGATTATCGCCTTCTTGCAGCAGGGATTGCTGGCCCAGCGTCATGAACGCATCCTTACCCTGATGCTGAACCAGCACCGCCGGGCCTCCGACCAGATCGAGGCGCAGGTGCGGACCCTCATCCAGATGCAGGGCGAAAGCCGCCGTCGGTCGGTGATTGACGGCATGGATCTGGTGCTCAAGGACCTTAACGGCCAAGCCGCCGTGCTGGCCGAGCGCCTGGGCATGGTGTCGCCGGACGAGGCGGACAGCCTGTGGGCGCGGAACGTTGCGGGCGACGTGTGGGCATTTGCCTATGCCTTCCTGACCCGCGCGGCAGCCTATCCGGATTTCTCGGAACTGCTGGCCGAGCGGTTGGCCGGGGACGATATTTCGTCCGCCGCGTTGCAGATTTATCTGCGGCGGTACGACCAGTTGCTGGAGACGTTCAAGATCAACGACGCCGACAAACTGGCGCGCGAAGTCCTGGAGGATGGCCCGCTGGCCCGCCTGCATGGGCTGTTTACTGACGTCAACGACCGCGCCGTCCGCCTGCGCCGCTTCCGTGATCCCGAGGCCTTGGCGCTGCTGGCCGGACAAGAATCCCCGCTACCGGCCGAGGCCGAGGCGCGTTAGACATTTCATGCGATCGCGCAGCGCCACCCCTCCGCCACCGCTCAAGACCGGGCCGCGCCACGACCTGCGCACCGTCCGCCGCCTGCTGCCCTATTTGTGGCCAAAGGGGGAAACGGAACTGCGCGTGCGCGTCGTCGTCGCCATGCTGTTCCTGTTGGCCGGAAAGGCCGCCACCGTCACCGTGCCGTTGCTCTACAAGCAAGCTGTCGATGCGCTGACCGGCGAGAACGCGGCCCTTATCGCCGTGCCGATCGGACTGTTGCTGGCCTATGGCTTTGCGCGGTTCGCCCAGCAGGCGTTCGGCGAGTTGCAGGATCTCGCCTTCGCCAAGGTCGCCGAACGGGCCATGCGCAAGGTCGGCCTCAAGACGTTCCGCAATCTCCACCAGTTGTCGCTGCGCTTTCACATGGACCGCCAGACCGGCGGCCTGAACCGTCTGATCGAGCGCGGCACACGGGGCATCGAGGTGCTGTTGCGACTGGTGCTGTTCCGCGCCGGGCCGTCGCTGCTGGAACTGGGCTTCGTCGCCGCCATCTTGTGGGGCATGTTCGACTGGCGCTATGCGGCGGTAACGGTGGGCACGGTCGGCGGCTACATCGTCTATACGATGGTCGTGACGGAGTGGCGGTTGCAGTTCCGGCGGGTCATGAACATGACCGACGCCGACGCCAACACCAAGGCGATCGACAGCCTGATCAACTTTGAAACCGTCAAGTACTTCGGCAACGAGCACCACGAGAGCGACCGCTACGACCGGGCGCTCACCCTGTACGAGGGCGCGGCCCTGCGGTCCAAGACGTCGCTGGCCCTGCTCAACCTGGGCCAAGGCGTCATCATCGGCGTTGGGTTGGTGATCCTGATGATCATGGCCGGGCATGGCGTCGCCGCGGGGGCGTTGACCGTGGGCGACTTCGTGCTGATCAATATGTACCTCCTCCAATTGGCACTGCCGCTAAACTTCCTGGGCGTGGTGTACCGTGAGATCAAGCAGTCGCTGACCGATATGGAAACGCTGTTCGACCTGATGGACAAACTGCCTGAAGTCGTGGACGCCCCCGATGCAAGGCCGCTGGAGATTACCTCGGGCACGGTGGAATTCGATGATGTCCACTTTGGCTATGGCCCGGAGCGCGAGGTCTTGGGCGGGATTTCCTTCCAGGTCGGCGGCGGGCGCATGGTGGCCCTGGTCGGAGCCTCCGGGGCCGGAAAATCGACCATCGCGCGGTTGTTGTTCCGATTCTACGACGTGACCGGCGGGGCCATCCGCATCGACGGCCAGGACGTGCGCGCCGTGACCCAGGAGACGCTGCGCGCCGCCATCGGTGTAGTGCCGCAGGACACCGTGCTGTTCAATGACACCATCTATTACAACATCGCCTATGGCCGCCCCACGGCAACGCGGGAGGAGGTCGAGCAGGCCGCGCGCATGGCCGCCATCCACGCCTTTGTTGAAAGCCTGCCGCAGGGCTACGACACCATGGTTGGGGAGCGGGGCCTTAAGCTGTCGGGCGGGGAGAAGCAACGCGTGGCCATTGCCCGCACCATTCTCAAGAACCCCCCGATCCTGATCTTTGACGAGGCGACCAGCGCGCTCGACACCCACACCGAACGTGAAATCCAGGCCTCGCTGCGGGCCGTGGCGCACGACCGCACGACCCTGGTGATCGCCCACCGTCTGTCCACCGTGATCGACGCCGACGAGATCCTGGTGCTGGCCAATGGCGGCGTGGTCGAGCGCGGACGCCATGGCGAACTGCTGGCCCATGGGGGGCGCTACGCTGACATGTGGCACAAGCAGCGCGAAACCGCCGCCCTGGAGGAAGCATTGCGTGCCGCCCGCACCGAAGGCCTGTTTAGCTGACGGGCGGGATGGGGGTGTGGTAGAGTAAGGTTTCGGTATCCCGGCCATGGGCGGGGGAACGCCCGTGACAGGTGGGAACCATGTTCAATCGTTTCAGCAAGGCGCTGACGGGCTTTTTTCAGCCCGATACGACCGAAGCAACGAAAGCTCCGGCGACTCCGCGCGTACGAAAGGTGGCGCCCCCGCTCAAGAAGCATGTGATGACGCCGCAGCGGGCGGAACTCATCCGCAACGCCATCAAGATTCACCGCGCAAAAAAGCATATTCTGGCCGACCTGACGGACGAGCAACGGCAGAAGCTGGTCGCCATGGCCATGAGCGCCTTTCTGGGTCAGGCGAACGCCGCCATCGACGCCAAGGCAGAGAAAACAAAAGCCCCGAATGGCACAACGGAAGCGCGCAAGGCTGCCTCCAAAAAAACTTGATCATTGTTCAGCACGGCCGGGGTGGAAATCTGCCAAGATGTTGATATGAATTGGCCGTTGCGCGACGGATGGAGCGCGGTATGGTAGGACTCCGGCACAGCGGCCGGTAGAGAGGCGCGACACTGCGATGACGAAGCACCACGATCCTCTAAAGGAAGTCGAAGTTCTCAAGCGCGAGTTGCTGGGCCTGTTCCAGCACATTCAGCGCATCCGCAAGGAAATCGCTTCCATCCGCAAGCCCGGCGCGCCGGAGGACGAGGACCACTTTCTGCAGATGGCCGATGAACTGGACGCCATTGTCCAGGCCACCGAACAGGCTACCGACACGATCATGGAAAACGTCGAACAGATGGACGACGTGATCAATGCCGTGCGCCCCCACATCACCGATACCGACGCCTTGACCGCCCTCGATACCTTTCCTGAAAAGACCGGCGCGATCTTCGAGGCCTGTGCCTTCCAGGACATCACCGGCCAGCGCATCACCAAGGTTGTCAATTCGCTGAAATTCATCGAAGAGCGTGTTAACGCCCTTATCAGCATGTGGGGCGCCGAGGAAATCCGCGAATCAGCGGGCGTCAAGGAAGAGACCCGCGACGAATATCAAAAATACCTGAACGGTCCACAGCTTGCCGGCCACGGAGTGAGTCAAGCTGACGTCGACGCCATGTTCGGCGGCGCAGTCGCCAAGCCGGCATCCAAGCCCGCAGCCCCGGCGCCCGCTCCGCCGGCCAAGGTGGCTCCGGCTCCCGCCTCGGCTCCCAAGCCTGTTGCAGCCCCGGCGCCTCCGCCCGCTGCCGCCAAGCCTGCACCCGTGCCCAAGCCCGCACCCGCTCCGGCCCCCAAGGCCCCGGAAGAGGACGAAGGCCCAAAGCTCGGCCAGGACGACATCGACAAGCTGTTCGGCTAAGGGCTGATCTCTGCGGTGGGGCGTCGGTCCCGCCTCGATGGCCGGGTCAAGCCCGGCCATGACAAAGTTTTTGTAGATATATAGATTTCGTCATGCCTGGGCTTGACCCAGGCATCTACGCGTTGCCGGTCGCGCTGCAAGCCCGGCAATAAGGTGCGGGGCTCGGGGCCAAAGGCCCCGAGCGGGTGCGGGCGGCAGCCCGCTCTTACCAACCCTGCCCTACCGCCCCTTGGCCTCCCGCCGCCGCCGGTGCAGGACCGGTTCGGTGTAGCCGCTGGGCTGGTCGCGGCCCAGGAACACCAGATCACACGCCGCCTGGAACGCGACACTGGTGTCGAAGTCCGGAGCCATCGGACGGTAGGCCGGATCGACAGCGTTCTGGGCATCGACCACGGCGGCCATGCGCTTCATGGTTTCCATGACTTGATCGGGCGTGCAGATGCCGTGGTGTAGCCAGTTGGCAATGTGCTGACTGGAAATGCGCAGGGTGGCGCGGTCTTCCATCAGGCCGATGTCGTTGATGTCGGGCACCTTTGAACAGCCGACGCCCTGGTCGATCCAGCGTACCACGTAGCCGAGGATGCCCTGTGCATTGTTGTCGAGTTCGTTGCGGATGTCCTCGGGCGACCAATTCGGGCGGTCGGCCAGCGGAATGGTCAGGATGGCGTCCAGCCCGGCGCGCGGATGGCCGCTCAGGGCATCCTGGCGGGCGCCGACGTCCACGGCGTGATAGTGCAAGGCGTGCAGGGTGGCTGCGGTGGGCGAGGGTACCCACGCGGTGTTGGCCCCGGCCATGGGGTGCGCGATCTTGGCCTTGAGCATGTCGGCCATGCGGTCGGGCATCGCCCACATGCCCTTGCCGATCTGCGCCCGGCCGCGCAGGCCGCAGGCCAGCCCCGTGGCGACGTTCCAGTCTTCATAGGCGGCAATCCAGGCGGCGCCCTTCATGTCGTTCTTGCGGACCATCGGCCCGGCTTCCATGGAGGTGTGGATTTCGTCTCCGGTACGGTCGAGGAACCCGGTGTTGATGAACACCACCCGGTCGCTGGCCGCCCGGATGCATTCCTTGAGGTTCACCGTGGTCCGGCGTTCCTCGTCCATGATGCCCATTTTGAGCGTGGCGGGCGCCATGCCCAGCACCTTTTCGACCCGCCCGAACAGATCGGCGGCGAAGGCCACCTCCTCGGGTCCGTGCATCTTCGGTTTGACGATGTAGACCGATCCGGCCCGGCTGTTGCGCGGCCCGTCGGTGCGTTTGAGGTCGTGCAAGGCAATGGCGGCGGTAAACATGGCATCGAGAATGCCTTCGGGTGCCTCGCTCCCATCGCGCAGGCGCACCGCGTCGCTGGTCATCAGATGGCCGACATTGCGAACCAGCATCAAGGCGCGGCCGGGCAGCGTGACCGCCCCAGCGCCATCGGCGGCGGTGTACACCCGGTCCGGCTCCAGGCGGCGCAGGATTGTGCCGCTGCCCTTGGCGAACTCGGCCGTCAAGTCGCCTTTCATCAGGCCGAGCCAGTTGCGGTAGACCGCCACCTTGTCCTCGGCATCCACGGCGGCGACCGAGTCCTCGCAGTCCATGATGGTGGTGATGGCCGATTCCAGAACCACGTCGGCCATCCCCGCAGGGTCGTCCTTGCCGATGGGGTGGGTGCGGTCGATGACGATTTCCAGGTGCAGCCCGTGGTGCCCGATAAGCAGCACTTCGGGTGCCGCCGCGTCGCCGCGATAGCCCTTGAACTGCGCGGCGTCCTTGAGGCCGGTGACGGTGCCGTCCTCCAGGGTGACGGCCAGCCGTCCGCCGTCCACCGCGTATCCGGTGGCGGACTTATGCGACCCCGCCGCCAGTGGCGCGGCATCGTCGAGGAAGGCGCGGGCGAAGGCGATCACCTCCGCTCCGCGCACCGGATTGTACGCCCCGGTGCGCGCCGCGTCGCCCTCGTCGGGAATGGCATCGGTGCCATAGAGGGCGTCGTACAGGCTGCCCCAGCGGGCATTAGCGGCGTTCAGCGCGTAGCGGGCGTTTATCACCGGCACGACAAGCTGCGGCCCGGCAATGGTGGCAATTTCGGCATCGACATGGCTGGTGCTGACCGCGAAATCCGGGCCTTCCGGCATCAGGTAGCCGATCTCGGTCAGAAATGCCTTGTAGGCCTCCGCGTCATGGGGCTTGCCGCGCCGTTCCTTATGCCAAGCGTCGATCTTGGCCTGCAAGGTGTCGCGTGTGGCCAGCAGGGCGCGGTTGCGGGGAGCCAGATCATGCAGCAAGGCATCCAGCCCC
>Ga0172382_10010017_pt1 | contig 12799 bp, 10 predicted proteins | sample Leawel138RmetaG_FD_122245 | JGI IMG/M metagenome (GOLD analysis project Ga0172382, IMG submission 122245) | Leachate microbial communities from a municipal landfill in Southern Ontario, Canada - Leachate well 138R metaG | ecosystem: Engineered > Solid waste > Landfill > Unclassified | place...
ACCGATAATCCGCATGTTCATGTGCTGGTCCGGGGGCGAGCGGCGGACGGCGCGGACCTTGTCATCGACCGCGACTATATCCGCGAAGGCATGCGTGCCCGGGCCGAAGAGCGGGTCACGATCGAGCTCGGGCCGCGCAGCGAGCGGGACATCCAGCGCGCCATGGCCCGCGAGGTCTCGGCGGAGCGGTGGACGGGCCTCGACCGGCAACTGCGCACGATGCAGGATCGCGATCAGGTGATCGATCTGCGCCCTGCGGCGGATCAGAACCGCCGACGCCAGGCGCTGCTTGTAGGCAGGGCCAACACGCTGGCCCGCATGGGGCTGGCAAGCGAAACGGGGCCGGGGCGCTGGATGCAGCCCGGCTCTGCCCCGGACGATGCGACCGGCAATCTAGCTGCGCTCGATCCCCAGCTCGGCCAGTTCCGCGTCGGTGAATACGCGGGAGCGGCTCTGGAAAAACTTGCCTTCCGGTCCCTCCAGCGAAAATGTGCCGCCACCATAGCCATCAACCGCATCGATGATGATCTGGGTGTGTTTCCAGGTGTCGTACTGCGCCTTGCCGATATAGAACGGGCAACCGCCGATGTCGCCCAGATACACATCACCCTGCCCGATGGTGATCTCGCCGGGCAGGTAGCAGTTGGCCGCGCTGTTGTCGCAGCAGCCGCCGGACTGGTGGAACATCAGCTCCGGGCCGTGCTTCGCCTTGAGCAGCTCGATGAGGTCAAGCGCGGCCGGAGTAGCGATGACTTTCTTGACCATGGCCGTCTCTCCTGGTGCCGGGTGTGCAGAAAGACAGAGGGGGGACTGTGGCCAGTCCCCCCTCGGATCAGAAGAAGCCCTGCTTTTCCTCGCTGTAGCTCACCAGCAGGTTCTTGGTCTGCTGGTAGTGGCTGAGCATCATCAGGTGGTTTTCGCGGCCGATGCCCGACTCCTTGTAACCCCCGAAGGCCGCGTGTGCCGGATAGTGGTGGTAGCAGTTGGTCCACACCCGCCCGGCCTTGATCGCCCGGCCCATGCGATAAGCGATGTTGCCATTGCGGCTCCACACGCCAGCCCCCAGGCCGTAGAGCGTGTCGTTGGCGATTTCGAGCGCCTCGGCCTCGTCCTTGAAGGTGGTCACGGCCAGCACCGGCCCGAAGATCTCCTCCTGGAAGATGCGCATCTTGTTGTTGCCCTTGAACAGCGTGGGCTGCACATAATAGCCACCGTCCAGATCGCCGCCGAGTTTGGCCTGTTCACCGCCGATCAATACTTCGGCGCCTTCCTGCCTGCCCAGGTCCAGATAGGACAGGATCTTGGTCAACTGCTCCTTGCTCGCCTGCGCGCCCATCATGGTGTCGGTATCCAGCGGGTTGCCGTGCTTGATCGCGGCCACCCGTTTGAGCACGCGCTCCATGAACCTGTCGTAGATCGATTCCTGGATCAGCGCACGGCTCGGGCAGGTGCAGATCTCACCCTGATTGAAGGCAAACAGCACCAGACCCTCGATCGCCTTGTCCAGGAAGGCGTCGTCCTTGTCCATGATGTCGGCAAAGAACACGTTGGGGCTCTTGCCGCCCAGTTCCAGCGTGGCCGGGATGAGATTGTTGGCCGCCGCCTGAGCAATCATGCGGCCCGTGCTGGTGGAGCCGGTGAAGGCAATCTTGGCAATGCGCTTGCTCTGCGACAGCGGCACGCCGGCCTCGCGGCCGAAACCGTTGACGATGTTGAGCACGCCCGGCGGCAGCAGATCGGCGATCAATTCGGCAAACACCAGAATGGATACCGGCGTGGACTCGGCGGGTTTGAGCACCACGACATTGCCTGCGGCCAGCGCCGGAGCCAGCTTCCACGAAGCCATCAGCAACGGGAAGTTCCACGGGATGATCTGCCCGACCACGCCCAGCGGCTCATGGTAGTGATAGGCCACGGTCGTTTCGTTGATTTCGCTGATGCCACCTTCCTGGGCGCGAATGGCGCCGGCAAAATAGCGGAAGTGGTCGGCCGCCAGCGGCACGTCGGCGTTGAGTGTTTCCCGGATCGGCTTGCCGTTGTCCACGGCCTCGGCATAGGCCAGCGTTTCCAGGTTCTGGTCGATGCGGTCGGCGATCTTCAGCAGGATGTTGGCGCGGGTGGCGACATCCGTCCTGCCCCAGGCGTCGGCAGCAGCGTGGGCGGCATCCAGCGCCAGTTCGATATCTTCGGCAGTGGAACGCGCGGCCTGCGTATAGACCTTGCCATTAACCGGGGTGATCACATCGAAGTACTGGCCCTTGACCGGAGGCACGAACTTGCCGCCGATGAAATTGTCATAGTGGCCCTTGTATGCGATCTTCGCGCCATCGGCGCCCGGGGGTGCGTAGACAGTCATGCATGACCTCCATCGAGTGTGTAGAAAGCGTCGGTTTCGGCCGACCCGATGTGCATCTGCAATAGAATCGGGCCAGTCTCGATCTACCCGCCGGGTATAATATCTACACGACCACTCTGCAAATTACCGAGAGGCTTGTGCCTGCAAGGCCGAAGCTTTCTTCTCGGGGGCATCGAAACCATGTGCTTGCCACCGGCCGGTGCATTGATGCGGTTGCGGTTGCGGTTGCCGTTGCGGTTGCCGTTGCCGTTGCGAGCCGGGGCCGCGCGGCGATGCACAGGGGCATCATCGCAGGGTTGTCGGCAAGCCTGTGCGCCACTAAGGATCGCTAAGTCGGGGCCGGGCAGCGATGCTCCAGAATTCAGGGCAGCTAACGTCAATGCCAACACGCAAGCGTCTGTCGCAAGAGGAGAGCCGCTGGCGGGCGCTTGAAGCTGCGCGTGAATTGTTGATCGAACTGGGGCCGCAGGCAGTCACGCTCAAGGCTGTTGCCGCCCGCGTCGGCCGCACTCACGCCAATCTTTTGCATCACTTCGGGTCGGCTTCCGGCCTGCAGAAAGCGCTGGCCAGCTTTCTGGCCAATGCAATCTGCGCCCGGATTGGCGAGGCGGTGATCGCCAGCCGCACGGGGTCAGGCTCGCCGCGCGAAGTTGTCGACCTGACGTTTGATGCGTTCGACAGTGGCGGGGCCGGGGCTCTCGCGTCGTGGATGCTGCTTTCGGGCAATGAAGATGCGCTGGATCCGATCGTCGAGGCGATCCACGACCTTGTTGATGACATCAAGGAATATGGTTCGGGCAGCATGCGTGAAATCACGTTGACGCTGGTCTTGATGGCGATGGGCGATGCGCAGATGGGAGGATCGCTCTCGCACGCACTGGGGCTGCCGCGCACGACCGCGCGCGACATGGCGGAACGGATGCTGGTTGCCGCGGCTGAAGGTCCGGTGCTGCCGATCGCCTAGAGCTGTTTTGCCGCGTCGCGGCAGTGTCCCACGCCGCCAGAAAGCGCCCTAGGAAGCGGGCAGCCAGACAGGGCGGAGGGCGGCGGGAATATCCTCTATGCGCAAGTGATCGACGGCCAGTCCCAGATCAGGGTAAGCCGACCGTTGGCGGGCAGGATCAGACGCGCTGAGCGGGACCACCACGAGGCGCCGGTTCACTTTCTGGCGCCAGTTCATGCGTGCCGTGTTTTCCTGGCCGACATAGCAGCCCTTGGTGAAGCTCACCCCGTTCAGTTCGGCAGCATTGCATTCCAGCCACAGCGTTTCGCCATCGCCGAGCTCGGCGCGCCCTTCGGCGACGCCCAGCGACAGGCGATGCGCCAGCCAGGGGTCATCGGCGCTGTCGCCGTCCGCCGCGCCCAGCCAGCGCGTCCCCAGCGCCGTCAGGCGCGGGTCATTGCCGGGTTCAGGCTTCCAGTGGACGGCGAGCGTCTCGTCGCGGGTGATGGCGATCTTGCGGCGCAGGCGATAGAGCGACAGGCGCTTGGCCAGCGCGTCGGCAACATCTGCCTCGCAGTCGATCAGCAGGTCGGCGCCATCGTCCCATACCAGAAAGTCGAACAGCGCCTTGCCTTGCGGCGTCAGCAGGGCGGCCCAGACCGGCAGCGGGCCCTGTACGTCATTGGTGACGAGGCCTTGCAGGAACTCGCGCACGTTTTCGCTCCCGTCGGTGGGTGACAGGCGGAGGATGGCGCGCGCGAGAAGCCGGGTTGCGGTCATGCCGTCAGCCGATGCCGTTCTGGTCGAGATCGCGCACCGCGCCGCGCGCGGCATTGGTTGTCATGGCGGCATAGGCGCGCAGGGCCTGGCTGACCTCGCGCTTGCGGCCGACCGGCTTCCACGCTTGCGCGCCCTTGGCTTCCATCGTGGCCCGGCGCGTGGTGAGAGTCGCTTCGTCCACTTCCAGGCTGATGACGCGGTTGGGGATGTCGATGAAGATGGGATCGCCGTTTTCGACCAGGCCGATCAGGCCGCCTTCGGCTGCTTCGGGCGAGGCGTGGCCGATCGACAGGCCCGATGTGCCGCCCGAAAAACGTCCGTCGGTGATCAGCGCGCAGGCCGCGCCCAGTCCCTTCGACTTCAGATAGCTGGTGGGATAGAGCATTTCCTGCATGCCGGGGCCGCCCTTGGGGCCTTCGTAGCGGATAACCACGACATCACCGGCTTCGACCTGTCCGCCCAAGATGCCGACGACGGCCGCGTCCTGGCTTTCATAGACCCGCGCCTTGCCCTTGAAGACGAGGATCGAATCGTCGACGCCCGCAGTCTTCACGATGCAGCCTTCCTCGGCCAGGTTGCCGAACAGCACGGCCAGCCCGCCATCCTTCGAAAAGGCGTGTTCGATCGAGCGGATCACGCCGTTTTCACGGTCGGTATCGAGGCTTTCCCAACGGCGCGACTGGCTGAACGCCACTTGCGTCGGCACGCCACCCGGCGCGGCGCGGAAGAAGGTGCGGACCTCTTCATCGTCGGTGCGGCCAATGTCCCACTTGGCCAGCGCATCGCCCAGCGTGCGGGAATGAACGGTAGGCAGCGAAGCGTCGATCAGGCCGCCGCGTTCCAGTTCGCCCAGGATCGCCATGATGCCGCCGGCGCGATGGACGTCTTCCATGTGGACGTCGGCCTTGGCAGGGGCGACTTTCGACAGGCACGGAACGCGCCGCGAGAGCCGATCGATGTCGGCGATGGTGAAATCCACGCCGCCTTCCTGCGCGGCGGCGAGCAGGTGCAGCACGGTATTGGTCGACCCGCCCATGGCGATATCCAGGCTCATGGCGTTTTCGAATGCGGCGCGCGTGGCGATGCTGCGCGGCAGGGCGGTCGCGTCGTCCTGTTCGTACCAGCGTCGGCACAGTTCGACGATCAGGCGGCCAGCCTCGCGGAACAGGCGTTCGCGGTCGGCATGGGTGGCGAGCGTCGAGCCGTTGCCCGGCAGCGACAGGCCCAGTGCCTCGGTCAGGCAATTCATCGAATTGGCGGTGAACATGCCCGAGCACGAACCGCAGGCGGGGCAGGCCGCACGTTCGACCGCGGCGACTTCCTCGTCGGTATAGCTGTCGTCCGCCGCGACGACCATGGCGTCGACGAGGTCGAGCGCGCGTTCCTCGCCCTTCACCACGACCTTGCCGGCTTCCATCGGCCCGCCCGAGACGAAGACCACCGGAATGTTGATCCGCATGGCCGCCAGCAGCATGCCCGGCGTGATCTTGTCGCAGTTGGAGATGCAGACGATGGCGTCCGCGCAATGGGCGTTGACCATATATTCGACCGAATCGGCGATCAGGTCGCGGCTGGGCAATGAATAGAGCATGCCGCCGTGGCCCATGGCGATTCCGTCGTCCACCGCGATGGTGTTGAATTCCTTGGCGACGCCGCCGGCTGCCTCAACCTCGCGCGCGACCAGCTGGCCCAGATCCTTCAGGTGGACGTGGCCCGGCACGAACTGGGTGAACGAATTGGCGATGGCGATGATCGGCTTGCCGAAATCCTCGTCCTTCATGCCGGTGGCGCGCCACAGGCCGCGCGCGCCTGCCATGTTGCGGCCGTGGGTGGAAGTGCGGGAACGATAAGCGGGCATCGGCTGAAAATCCTGTTTATGACTTGGGCGTTTCCCTAGCGTGCCTTGGCCAAGATGGGAATTGCCATACCGCAGCGCCATGCACTGTGGCATGGACCGGGGACGAATCGTGCAACAAGGGCTCTTTACCATGACCGCATCCGCCCCCGAACTCGTGCTGGCCAACGGCACTGTCCACACGCCTTCCGGCCCGGTGGTGGCAGACGTCGCGGTGCGCGATGGCAGGATTGCCGGAATCGGCACTTTTCCCGGTGGCGGAAGGCGGATCGATTGTACCGGGCTGGATGTCCTGCCGGGCGTGATCGACAGCCAGGTCCATTTCCGCGAACCCGGACTGGAGCACAAGGAAGACCTCGAAACCGGCAGCCGCGCGGCTGTCATGGGCGGGGTGACGGCCGTGTTCGAAATGCCGAACACGTCGCCCAACACCGATTCGCTGATGCGCGTGCACGACAAGCTCGAGCGGGGGCTCCATCGCATGTATTGCGACCATGCCTTTTATGTCGGGGCGACGGCGGAAAACGCTGGCGAATTGCATGAACTGGAACGGCTGCCGGGCACGGCCGGGGTCAAGATCTTCATGGGTGCCTCCACTGGCAGCCTGCTGGTGGCCGAGGACGAGGCGCTGGCACGGGTGCTGGCCAATGGCAGCCGTCGCGTGGCGATTCATGCCGAGGACGAGGCGCGCATGCAGGAGCGCCAGGCCATGCGGGTGGAAGGCGATGCCTCCAGTCATCCGGTCTGGCGCGATGACGAAAGCGCGCTGATGGCCACCACGCGCATCCTGCGGCTGGCCCGCGCGGCGAAGCGGCCGATCCACGTGCTGCACGTGACGACGCCGGCGGAACTGGAACTGCTGAGCCACCACCGTGATATCGCCACTTGCGAAGTGACGCCACAACACCTGACGCTGGCGGCGGAGGATGCCTATCCCCGGCTTGGCACTTACGCGCAGATGAATCCGCCGATCCGCAGTGCTGCCCATCGCGACGGTCTGTGGCACTGGCTGAACCAGGGCGTACCCGATGTGCTGGGATCCGACCATGCCCCCCACACGCGCGAGGAAAAGGCCAGGCCTTACCCGGCCAGCCCCAGCGGCATGCCCGGCGTGCAAACGCTGTTGCCGCTGATGCTGGACCATGTGGCAAACGGCCGGATGACGCTGGCCCGCCTGATCGACATGACCTCGGCCGGGGTGCAGCGCGTGTTTGGCCTCGTCGGCAAGGGGCGCATTGCCGCAGGCTACGATGCCGATTTTTCCATTGTCGACCTGAAGGGACGCTTTGCCGTGACCGAGGACTGGCTGGAAAGCCGCTGCGGCTGGTCGCCGTTTACCGGCATGGAACTTCAGGGCCGGGTCATGGGCACGATCGTGCGCGGCCATGTGGCGATGTGGGAAGGGCAGTTGGCCAATGCCGCGCATGGCGAGCCGTTGCGTTTCGCTTCGGCGCTCTGAACGACTTAACGGCGCGTCCGGCGCGCCCACAAGTCCCAGCTGAATACCGCGATTGCCGTCCAGATCAGCACGAAGCAGGCCAGTTGCAGCGGGCGAAGCGGCTCGTGGAAGACGAACAGCGCCAGCGCAAAGGCAATGGTGGGCGAAAGGTACTGGACGAAGCCCAGCGTTGAATAGTCCATGCGCTTGGCCGCCACGGTGAAGAACAGCAGCGCTGATGCGGTGATGACGCCCGAGAAGGAGAGCAGCACGTCGCTCGTCCAGTCCTGCCCCACGTGCAGGCCGGCGGCTGTTCCGCCCAGGTGGTTGAGCAGGAAAATCGCCGGCACTGACAACAATACGGTTTCCAGCGCCAGCCCCGGCAGCGAGGCAATCGGGGCCAGCTTGCGGACAAGCCCATAGATGCAGAACGACAGGGCCAGCGCCAGGCTGATCCCCAGCATGGCCAGCGCGTCCCATGCCAGCAAAGACACGCCCGCGCCTGCTATGCCGACCGCCACCCATTGCCGGGTGCTGAGCCGCTCGCCCAGAAAGAGCGTTCCTGCCAGCACGTTGACCAGCGGATTGATATAATAACCCAGGCTGGCGGCGAAGACGTGGCCTTCCTGCACGGCAGTCGTATAGATCAGCCAGTTGCCACCGATCAGCAGCGCGCTGGCGAGCATCAGCCCCATCGCGCGCCAGTTGCGCAGTGCTTGCAGGAAAACGCCCATCTGGCGGCTGGCCAGCAGGAACATGAAACAGACCGGGACAGTGAACACGATTCGCCAGCCCACCATTTCAAGCGGTGGGATGTGTTTCAGGGCGAACAGGTACAGCGGCAGGAAACCCCAGATGAAGTAGGCCGCCATTGCGTGGGGCAAGCCGCCGGAGTTGCCACCTTCAGAAGCATTCATTCGCGCGCCCTAGCGCCTGTGGTGCGCTTTGCAACAGCCGCTGTCCCTGCGCATGTCAAACGGCTCGTCGCATTCTGTCGAAATTGCGCGAATCCTGACAATTGCGTTGCGCGCAGTTCAGATCGCGAGCCGTAAACCCGAAGCAACGAAGCATTCCGGTCCATCTGTCTTGAGGAAACCTGCCATGTCCACCCTGTTCAAGAAGGCCGTCCTTGTCCTCGCCCTTCCGGGCCTTCTCGCCACGGCCGCGCCGGCATTTGCCGATGGCGGGCACCGCCGCGATGGCTGGCATGGCCACGACCGTTACGGTAGCCGCTATGACGAGCGCCGGGGTTATCGCAGCCGCGATTATTATGCGCGCAGCCATGACCGCGGCTATTATCGTCAGCGTGCCTATGCCGGCCCGACCTGGCGCGGACGCGACGGACGGTATTACTGCCGCCGCGATGACGGCACCACGGGCTTGCTGGTCGGCGCTGCCGTCGGCGGGGTGCTGGGCCACGAAGTCGCCGGGCGTGGCGGTGATCGTACGCTTGGCGTGATCCTGGGCGCGGCTGGCGGGGCGCTGCTTGGCCGTGCGGTCGATCGCAGCGACGCCCGCTGCCGCTGATCCAGCCACATCTGTTTTGCAGCGCCATCGGGGTCGCATCCGGCGCTGCACGGCGCCCCCATCCGCAGCGATGGGGGCGCTTTGTCTTGAACGCGTCCGGGAAGAAGTCGTTTCTGCCCGGACGGTGTCGCAGTCGCTGTTAACCGCTCTGCGCAGTAGCTTCCCATAATGGCACGTCGAGAATCCGATGCGGCCTTAACCAAACTCGGCAAGAATCTGTTTACTATTATCAGGGATGGCTGGGCATCTTCACGCCGACTGCGCTTTTCCGTGCAGTCTGCTGCATTTCAAGAAGGCCGAAAACCATGTCCTTGCTGCGCTCCTTTGCCCTGCCGGTCCTGACCGGAGCCTTGCTTGTTTCGGGTTGCGGCAATCAGGCTGCCAGCGACGACAAGACGAAATCCGACGATCCGGCGCTGAGCGGTGCCCTGGGCGATCAGATCATGGTCGATCCCGATCTGGCCAACCAGAACAAGGGCGATTCGGCCATGACGGCGAATGGCCCGCCTTCCGCCACTTTGCCGCCGGTCGACAAGAGCCCGGAAGCCATTGCCGCGGCCCGTGCCGATGCATTGAAGCTGGCGGGCGGCAGCATCCGGTCCGTGCCGGCCGCCGTTACCGCGCAATCGGCCAATCCGGCCGCCACAACGCCTGCTGAACTCGCAGCGCAAACCCGTGGCACTGGCGCCAATTGCGCTGACAAGGCGGAATATTCGGCCGCCTGGGCTGCGCGCCTGCCCGGCGCGCTCACGGTCTATCCGCGGGCCAATGTCGTCGAGGCGGCAGGCACCGACCGGGACGGGTGCCGTCTGCGCGTCGTCCATTTTCTGACCCCGGTTCCGGCCAGGGACGTGCTGGATTTTTATTATACCCGCGTCCGCGCTGCCGGTTACGATGCGGAACATCGCTCCGAAGGCAAGGACAGCGTGCTGGGCGGCAGCAAGGATACCGCCGCCTATGTCCTGTATGTTCGCAAGCTGCCGAACGGCCTGACCGAAGTCGATCTCATCGCGAACGGCGGTTAGGGCGCATCAGCGCCGACGATCGGCGACCCAATGGCCTTTGATGTTTTTCATCATGGGGCGGGCGCAGTGACGGCAACGGCTTACCCAATAGGCGCCGTCATATTCCCGATCTTTCACATTTCTGTCATGTAATCCAATTGAACATCGAAATGTTCTATTGAGCAAGTTGATCATTTCCTTACCCCATAAAGGAATATTCGGCGATCACATTTGCCGAAGCACCGCAGGTGGTTTTTATCATCGGGCGCCCACTTAGGGTAATTTGCGTATTTTTACAATTCCTTTTGGTTGCAGAGCCGATTGTAATCGCTGCAATCGTTTCTCCTTTCTTTAATTGAAAGGAATGAGGTGAATGGACGCAGGATAGCGTCAGGAAATTACTTTCCAGTCGGGCATGACTGAAGTGCTCGCGAGCGGACTTCAGTTGGCGGCGCGAAAGCCTGCGCCGATTGTTGCGCGCGGCTGCTCCATTTCGGCGGATGCCACCGGGTAGGCGCAATAGTCTGCCGCATAATAGGCGCTGGGCCGGTGATTGCCGGAAAGACCCACCCCGCCGAACGGAGCGGCTGAACTTGCTCCGGTCGTGGGACGGTTCCAGTTGATGACGCCGGCGCGCACATTGCCCCAGAAACGGTTGTAGTCCTGCGGCGTACCGCCCACCAGCGATGCCGAAAGGCCAAAGCGGGTATTGTTCGCCTCGGCAATCGCCTGATCGAAATCATCCACCCGGATCACTTGCAGGATCGGTCCGAACAGTTCGACGTCGGGCCGTTCCGGCATGGCCGTCGTGTCGATGATGGCCGGTGTCAGGAAAGGCAGGTCGTCTTGCGGGCGCAGCAGGTGCTTGATCGCCTTGCCGCCATGGCCCAGCAGGTACAGGAAGCTTTCGGTCAATCCGTCGGCAGTCTGGTTGTCGATTACCGGCCCCATGAAGGGCGGTGGTTCATCGAAAGGCGCGCCGCAGATGATCCGGTCGGCCAGTGCCTTCACTTCGGCCATGACGGCGTCGTACATCGATGCCTTGATGATCAGGCGCCGGGCTGCCGAACAGCGCTGCCCGGCACTGGTAAAGGCAGACTGGATGACCAGCACCGCCGCATCGGCGATCTTGGGCGTATCCCAGACTACCAGGGGATTGTTGCCCCCCATTTCCAGCGCCACGATCTTGTCGGGACGGCTGGCCAGCTTGCGATTGATGGCGATGCCGGCGTGCGCCGACCCGGTGAACAGCACGCCATCCACGCCGTCATGCGCGACAAGCGCCTGGCCTTCGTGGGCGCCGCCGATCAGCACTTGCACCACGGGGGCGGGAATGCCCGCCTGGTGCAGGCACCGGGCCAGCAGCAGCCCGGTTGCCGGGGTCTTTTCGCTCGGCTTGAAAATGACGACATTGCCCGCGATCAGCGCCGGGATGATGTGGCCGTTGGGCAGGTGTGCGGGAAAATTGTACGGTCCCAGAACCGCCATCACGCCATGCGGCTTGTGCCGCAGTGCAGCGGTGCCTTGCAGCGCGTTGTCCAGCTTGCGCTGCGAAGTCCGTTCGGCATAGGCGCGGATCGAGATTTCCACCTTACCGATCACGCTTTCGACTTCGGTGCGGCATTCCCATAGCGGCTTGCCGGTTTCGCGTGCGATCAGGGTGGCGAGCGCTTCGGCCTCCTTGCGCACTTCGTTGGCAAAGCGGCGGACGAGTTCCATGCGCGTGGCAAGCGGCTGGGCTGCCCATGCGGGCCAGGCCCGTCGCGCCTGGGCGACAAGGTCGTCGACGTCGCCCGGCATGCCGCGCCAGACTTCGGCGCCCGTCGCCGGCTCCAGGGATATGATCTCGCTTGTCATCGTGTGTTTCGCATGCTCCCGATGACGGCCGTCCTTAGGCCAACATGGTTACAAGATATACAATCCGCAGCCGCGGTTTGCACCCGGTTACACATCGCTGTGCCCTGCCGCCGGCGGTGGCGGGCCAAGGGCATCGCCCAGAGTGCGGATCGCCGCGACGGTATCGGCCAGTGGTTGCCAGTCGTCGTTCCGGTCAATCGCGGCCCAGATGGCTTCGACGTTTTCTATCACCAGCGAAGGCGGCGTGCTTTCGCGCCACAGGGGATGGGCGGCTGCGTCATCGTCGCGCAAGGGGCCGAATCGTTCGGCGAATTCACCGTGGGCAAGCGGATGGCCGGCGCGCGCGGCGAAAAAGAACATGTCGGGCGACATATCGTTATCGCGCATATGGCGCTCGGCCGCGCCGATCAGCATTTTTGCCGCTTCGACTTCGAGAGGGGGGATGCCCAGTCGCCAGGCAAAGCGCCGGGCCATGGCCGCTTCGTAGAGCGGGCCAAAACGGTCGAGCGCAAAGACCAGCGGCGCGCTGTCGGCCAGGGTCCGCAAGGCAATCGCCAGCTGGCCGCAGTTCCACAGCACCGCTTCCGGCTGGCGGCCAAAGGCATAGAGGCCGGCGTGATCGAAGTAGGCGGCGGTAAAGCCGTGGTCCCACCGCGGCAGCCAGCGCCATGGCCCATAGTCGAAGCTTTCGCCTGAAATATTCATGTTGTCGGAATTGAGCACGCCGTGGACGAAGCCGGCGACCATCCACGAGGCGGCCGTATCGGCCAGCCGCTCGACCACGTGATGCAGCAGGATCGCGACAGGCTCGTCGCGTCCGGGCGCATCTTCGGGGGGCGGCGGGCCGGGGAACGTCTTGAGGCAATAAGCGATCAGCGCTTCCATTTCGTCGCGCAGGCCAAGGGCCGCCAGGCGCTGGAACGTGCCGATGCGGATGTGCCCGTGGCTGAGGCGCACCAGCACGGCCGAACGCGTGGGGGACGGTTCGTCGCCGCGCCACAGGCTTTCGCCGGTTTCGATCACCGAGAACGTCTTGCTG
>Ga0172382_10010021_pt1 | contig 12796 bp, 12 predicted proteins | sample Leawel138RmetaG_FD_122245 | JGI IMG/M metagenome (GOLD analysis project Ga0172382, IMG submission 122245) | Leachate microbial communities from a municipal landfill in Southern Ontario, Canada - Leachate well 138R metaG | ecosystem: Engineered > Solid waste > Landfill > Unclassified | place...
CTGAGCGACTACGTCACTCAATCCATGACATGGGCGCGCGAGCTTCATACCGAGATCTTCAACAAGCTGCAAGCAACGCAAATCCAGCATGCGCCCGAATTTTTCGGAGCCGGTCACATCTTGGGAACGACCCGCATGGGCGCGGATGCGAGGTCGTCCGTGGTAGACCCCCAGTTGCGCAGCCACGATCATCCCAATCTGTTCGTCGTCGGGGGCGGTGTCTTTCCCACCGTGGGCACGGCAAACCCCAGCCTGACGATCGCGGCACTGAGCCTGCGCGCGGCGGCCGAGATCCAGCGCCAGGTACACGAGATGTCCTGACTGCCTTGGGGAAGCTCTGAAATGGCCCAGGCATTGTCCCGCGCCAGTTCCAGGCTCCGGGACGGGCGCCGGGATACGGCGGAAAACCCCAAGAACTGATCACGCCGCATCGCCACGAGCCGGCCGCCGACGACCGTCCGCCCGCTATGTATTCAGACCCGCGACACCCGCTCGGGATCCGCTCCAGGTTGCACATGCGCGCACACTCAAACCGACTTGAGAACCGGCTCGGCGACCGCCGCGGGCCGGGCATCTTCAAAGACCTGGTTGATCATGCTGAAGCCATCGCTGCACCAACTTGTCGAAGCGGAGTCTGCCAATCTTGCGGAACTCATGACACCAAAAGCAGGATGAGGCGCGAGGCGCCAATACATCGGCACCGAGGCGCGCCCCCTGGGGATACCTGCCCATGGCAAAAGGGGTGCCTTCGATCACGCCCATCCTGCTCGCCTCCCACCATCAGGTCCACCCTACGGTCGGAAACCAGCAGCGCATTCGCTCCCTCGCACAAGCCCCAATCAATCGAAAAAAACGATCGTTTATATGCATTTTTTATCGTTTGTTCTGTTATGTCGTTTCACCTACCATGAAAAAACTTGATTCATATCAAAAATAGCTCATTGGCGAGGACCACCATGAAACAAATACGCCTGAATGCCTTTTTCCAGAACTGCGCCGGCCACCAGTCCATCGGTCAATGGAAAAACCCCATCGACCATTCCACACAATACAAAACCCTCACCTATTGGACGGACATCGCCCAGGAGCTGGAGCGTGGCTACTTCGATGGCATCTTTCTCGCTGATGTCATGGGCGTCTATGATGTTTACGGCGGCAATGCCGACGCAGCACTGCGCAGCGGAACGCAAGTACCCTGCAATGATCCCCTCATGATCATCCCCGCCATGGCCATGGTGACCCGTCACCTGGGCTTTGGCGTCACCTGCACGCTGTCCTATGAGCCGCCCTTCCCATTGGCCCGGCGCATGTCCACGCTCGATCACCTTACGAACGGCCGGATCGCCTGGAACGTCGTGACCGGTTATCTGGAAAGCGCCGCAAAAGCCACCGGCCAGAAAACCATGACCTCTCACGACCTCCGGTACGACATTGCCGATGAGTACATGGACGTGGTCTACAAGCTTTGGGAAAAAAGCTGGGAAGACGATGCCGTCCAGCTCGACAAAGACGCCGGCGTCTATACGGATCCCTCCAAGGTCCATCGCATCAATCACCAAGGTGAGTATTACAACGTCGATGCCGTGCATATTTGCGAACCCTCGCCGCAACGCACACCGCTTATCTTTCAGGCAGGCGCTTCCAGCCGTGGGCAGACGTTCGCAGCCAAGCACGCGGAATGCGTGTTCGTGAACGCCCCTTCGAAGAAAATCATCGCCCAGTCGGTCAAGAAGCTGCGCGAAGCCTTGCAGGCCCAGGGACGCCAGCCGGAGGACGTCTGCGTCTTCGCCCTGATGACGGTCATCGTCGGCAAGACCGATGAGGAAGCACGCGCCAAGTACGAGGAATACCGCCGTTACATCGACCGGGAGGGTGCGCTCGTGCTCATGTCCGGCTGGACAGGCATCGATTTTTCCGCCCTCGCCTACGACGACGTCGTCAAGCATGAGCGCAACGATGCCATACACACCGCCATCGACCGCTTCACCACAGCAGACCCCGACCGTGTCTGGACCGTCGGCGAAGTCGCCGACCACATCGGCCTGGGCGGTGCCAGCCCCCTGGTCGTCGGCTCACCAGAACGCGTTGCCGATGAAATGCAGGCCTGGATGGAAGAAACCGGCGTCGATGGTTTCAACCTGGCGTACACGACCATACCTGCCAGCATCCAGGATTTCGTCGACCTCGTGGTGCCCGAACTCCAGGCGCGCGGGCTTTACAAGGCCGCTTACCAGGAAGGCACCCTGAGACACAAGATCTTCGGAAAAGGCGATCGCTCTGCAACGGCAAGCGCGCTCGCCCAGGCCAGCCTCGATGCTGTCGAGTCGGCCCAACTCAAGGTGATCGGTTGATCGTTCACCCAGCAACCTCAGTAAACCACTATCTCCTATATCAATATCCATAACTCCTTATTCAACCAGGTGGAGGCAAAATATCTATGGACCGACGTCAATTACTGAAGGGAGCGGGCGCCGGCTTGCTTGCTGCAAGCGTTTCAGGGCTGCCTGCCGTCGTCAAGGCCAGCACGGGCTCTTCGACAGCCCGAAAGAAGATCCGTCTCGGCATTATTTCCGATCTCTCAGGGTTGAACGCTGACAACAGCGAACCTTCCCTGGCTTGCGCTCTGCAGGCCATACAGGACTTTGGTGCTGCCGACAAAGGCCTTGATGTGGAAGTCCTCGTCGCGGACCATCAGAACCGGGTCGATATTGCGTCAACAACCGCCCGCAACTGGTTCGATAACCACGGCGTCGATTGTCTGGTCGACGTCTCCACGTCCAACACCGCCCTTGCTGTCGCCGAAGTGGCGAAAGCCAAGAACAAGGTCATGCTGGTCGTTGGCGCGGCGACTCCCATGACAGGCGAACGCTGCAACCCCAACACCATCCAGTGGGCTTACGACACCTATATGTACGCGAATGTCACGGCATCCGCCATGATGGAGCGCAACCCTGGAACATCGTGGTTCATCCTGAGCGCTGATTATGCATTCGGCAAGAACATGGCACGCGACGCCAAGACTGTCATTCAGCAGAAGGGAGGCCAGGTCAATGGTGAAATCTATTACCCGTTTCCCGGAACGACCGACTTTTCCTCGTATCTTCTGCAGGCACAGAGTTCCGGAGCCAAAGTGCTCGGCCTTTGCCAATCAGGCGGAGACACCATCGCAACACTGAAACAGATGCGTGAGTTCGGCATCGACAGGACCATGCGGCCCGTCACCATGCTGATGTACATCACCGAGGTGCACAGCATGGGGCTGGAAATGGCTCAAGGCCTGCTGTTCACCGAAACGTTCTATTGGGATCTGAATGAGCGCACACGCTCCTTCATGCGCCGTATCAAGGACAAAACATCACATAACTGGCCAGGTGGCGCTTCTGCCGGGGTTTATTCCAATACCCTGCATTACCTGAAAACCATCGTCGCCATGGGCGCCGACGATGCCACACAGAATGGCGCGGCCGTCGTCGCCCGGATGAAAACCATTCCCACCGATGACGACGTCTACGGCAAAGGCTGGATACGTGAAGACGGCCGCAAGATGCACGACGTCCACTTGTTCGAAGCAAAGCGTCCGGAAGAAAGCACTCATGAATGGGACCTGATGAAACTGGTTGCCACCGTCCCTGCGAAAGAGGCGTTCCGCCCTCTCGCGCCCGGCGAATGCAACATCGCCTGAACGTCCCCTGATGCAAGATTGACCTTCATTGTGCAATGGCGCTTTGCCGCCATTGCACAATGCTATAAGCTTCAGTGCCTTATGTTGCAAGCGTCAGGCACCCTGGAGACAAGGTGAACATCAAACAGCTGGAAGCATTTCTCGCCATCGTTCGTGAAGGCAGCTTTGCCGCTGCGGCCGATCGGCTCAGTCTCACCCAGTCGACAATTTCCGCCCGCATCCACGAACTTGAAGATGAACTGGGCGCGGTGCTGTTCGATCGATCGAAACGCCAGGTACAACTCACTTACCGGGGCCGCGAACTGGTTCGGTACGCCGAACGCGCCAGCAATGCCTTCCAGGACATCAAACGCAAGTTCTGTCCCTCCGACGGACTGTCAGGAATCGTTCGTGTCGGCGTCATCGAACTGATCGCGGTCACCTGGCTATCGGAACTCACTGCGTTGATGCGCGCCCACTACCCGCGCATCACACCGCAATTCGAGGTCTCCCTCAACCCCGACCTGTTCGCCGGCGTACGCGATGGAACGCTCGATATTGCCCTGATGGCCTATCCTCCCGAACCAGCAGGATTCAATATCATTGATCTGGGATACGTCGAGCTCGCCTGGATGGGATCAGGGCGACTTCAGTTTCCGGAACATCCTTTGACGCCCAAAGAGCTGGCCCAATTCAGTGTTGTGCTCCAGGGCACGGAATCCTTCACTGCGAACCTCGTCAAATCATGGCTTGGGCCTCAAGACAACTTCCCTTACTCGGTCTGCAACAGCATGGCGGCAATCGCGTCGCTCACCGAAGCTGGCGCAGGGGTCAGCCTGCTGTCAAAAGATTATTACAAAGACAGCGTCGCCACCGGCCGCCTTCAGGTGCTCAAAACAGACCCGCCCGCGCCTGGCGCCCGCTTCTATGCCGTTCACAAAATGCGGCAAGAGCCCGACGAACTGCTCGAAACGATCGCCGACCTTTCTTTGCAGGTCACCACATTCCAGCGCAACTGTGCCAGTGGATCATGAGCCCCGCCCTTCGCTTCCATGCCATTCCTGAAACATCGAGCCCTTCGATACGTAATGGCCATTATTAATCGTTTGTACAAACGAAACCGGCTGCTTAACATAGATCAAGAATAAACCCATGATTGCCATGCAGGTTTATATCGTGACACACCAGGGAGCCACCATGAATGTCATTTCCATGATAAAACCCAACGATCTCAGAGCCTTTGCCGGCAACTTCCCGACAGGCATCGCCGTTGTCACGGTACGCGACAGCCGTGGCGAATGCTTCGGCATTACGATGAACTCGGTAACCACTTTGTCGCTGACACCACCGCTGGTGCTGATCTGCCTCGATAACAAATCGAATACGCTCAACGCTTTGGCAGACTCCGATTACTTCTGCCTGCATTATCTGGCCGACGATCAAGAAAACATCTCCAACCTGTTCGCATCCAAACAAGAGAACAAGTTCCTGACGGTCGATCATAGCGTGTCCGAACTCGGCTGCGCGATTATCGATGGCGTGGTGGCACATGGTGAATGCCGGGTCGTGAACCGGTATCCCGGCGGTGATCACACCATTGTCATCGGGCAGATTCAAACCGCCACCGTCAAGGGTGGGAATCCGCTGGTCTATTACCGTGGAAGTTATGCCGCAGTCGGTCCCCTGCAAAAAATTGCCTGATATGAATTCCCTTGCGGGAGGCGTTTCGGTGCCGACTGTGCCAAGTGCAGGCAAGCGCTACAGAGTGCTGGTCATTCTGTGTTTCTGCATTGTCCTGACCATGTGCACCTGGTTCTCGGCATCGTCCGTTCTGCCGCAATTGCGGCAATTCTGGCAACTGTCGGATGCCCAGGCGTCATGGCTTACCATTGCCGTTCAGCTGGGTTTTGTCGCAGGGGCGCTGGTCGCAGCCCTCACCCAGCTACCCGATCGCCTTTCCTCTCCCGTTCTGACCGCAAGCGCCGCAGCAGGGGCCGCCGCCGTCAACCTGGGCATCCTGTTCAGCGAGTCGATTGCCTGGGTGCTTGCGTTGCGCTTCCTCACCGGGTTCTTCCTGGCCGGCGTCTACCCGCCTGCCCTGAAATTCATTTCCACCTGGTTCAAAGAACAGCGCGGGCTGGCCATGGGCGCGGTGATCGGCGCGCTGACCCTGGGCTCCGCCGTACCCCACCTCGTCAATGCCGGTCTCGACATGGATTGGCGCTACGTGCTCGTCGCAACCAGCATTGGCACGGCGCTGGGAGCAACAGGCATCATTACCGTGTTGCGTGTGGGCCCCCACCCCTTTCCCAGAACGCAATTCGTCCCGGCCGATGTCGTTCCTGCCCTATTGAACAAAGTCGTCCTGCTCACGACGCTGGGCTATCTGGCGCACATGTGGGAGCTTTACGCCATGTGGGCCTGGGTGCTGCTGTTCATGCAGAGCAAGCTTGCCGCAGTGGGCCATGACCCGTCAAACGCCGCCCTCTGGACATTCGTCATCATGGCGGCCGGCGCGCCCGCCTGTCTGCTGGCAGGTCAATGGGCCGACCGGATCGGCCGCACAACCATTGTCATCATCATGCTGCTCGGCTCGGGCGCCTGCGCCGCCCTGATCGGTTTCACCTATCATGCGCCCTTATGGATGACGCTGATCATCGGCGTTCTGTGGGGGGCCACCATTATTGCCGACTCGGCACAGTTTTCCGCCATGGTCAGTGAAGGCGCCGACCCCCGGTTCGTGGGTACGGCCCTTACTGCCCAGTTGGGCCTGGGCTTCGGCCTGACGACGATATCCATCTGGATCATTCCGCTCATGGCGGACAAGCTGGGCTGGCAATATGCCTTCCTGGCGCTGGTTCCAGGACCTCTCATCGGGGTGCTGGCGATGCTGGCGCTGCGGCGCAGTCCTGAATCTCTCCGCTTTGCCGGCGGCAGAAAATAAACCAGCCCACGCCCCTGCCTTTTCCATCCACGCGGTTTGTGCCTGCCGGCTCCGTGCCCGGACACAGTCGAAGCTGCCAGGAGGCCGATGGCTCAAAGCCGCGCGAATCGGACATACAGGATACGGGTGCCGTACAATCCGCGGATGAAGGCCGCCACGATCAAACCTCATGCCCCGCTGCCCGTCACGCATGAACAGCCTGCTGCCGAAGCTCACCTCGTGCAGGCATGCCGCGTCATGGCGCATCTGATTCAGCAATATGGCAGCTGCCAGATCGGTCAGCATCAAAGCCCCCCCTTTGAAACGCTCACGTCATCGATCATCAGTCAACAGCTTTCGGCCAAGGCAGCCCGAACCATCAAGCAGAGAGTGATGACGATCACGGGAGATTTCACCGCGAGAAGCTTCCTCGATGCGTCGCCCCTGGAACTGCGCAGCGCCGGGCTGTCATCAGCCAAGCTTCGATACATCCTTGCGCTGGCTGCCTATGCCGACGAGGGCGGCCTCACGATCGACATCTTGCGCCGGCAGAGCGATGAGGAAGTCGTTCTGACCCTCACGCAATTACCGGGAATTGGACGATGGACGGCAGAGATGTTCCTTATTTTCTGCCTCAAGAGACCGGATGTGCTCGCTCTGGGCGATGCCGGCCTGCGGCGGGCGACCCGCCTGCTGTATGGGGAAACGGCCAAGCTCGAAGACGTGGCCAGCGCCTGGCGGCCCCATGCTTCCACTGCTTCATGGTACTTGTGGCGACATCTCGACGCAGGAATGTAACCATAGTAATATGATGACCATGCTTACATAGGCGGTATCGAACGCGGAGAACAAAACATCACGCTGGGTTCCCTGGAAAAGATCGCCTCCGCGCTCAATATGTCATCGGCGTCGATGGTGACCGAATCAACAGAAGATGTTCAATAAATATCGAGCCACACAGCATCAGGTGTATATCGCTGCCCGCGATCACTTCATTCGTCATCCCGAGCAGTTGATCGCACTGGAATGCCACTTCATTCAACAGACTCATCAGTACCTGACTGCGGCCAGGGACGAAATCGCAAGAGACTACAACGAAGCCAGCTATCTCTATCCGTTCTGGCAGAACTATCCGCCGGAAGAGAGGGGGCGGCAACCGCGCGGGGACCAATTTCCCTGGATTGAAGTCGGCGAGCATGCGATCGGCACCAAACTCTCCCGCCTGCTGTACAACGACTACGATCTCCGTGACACCGGCCTTCCCGCAGGGCCCGATCAGCGATTCGTCCTGAGCTCTCCCGCAATTTCCCGCTTGACCAGCGGCTACACGGATTCAGCATGGCTGTTCATAGACATCAAAAGCGTCGGGCCGCGCGACAATTTTGAACATGCGGTAATGAGCCACAATCAGGTCTCTGGAAACGGTCTGTGGAATCACCCCGAGGACGGTGTCAGGAATGACGTCCTTACTGCCACGGGTGCCAGAACTTCACACAGTTTCCATTGCAGCGTGCCGCCCCTCTATGTTCTGTCTGACGGCACCATAGCACCCGTGATCAATGTATTGATCAAGCCGTTTTACCGGATGCTTGCATTGAGCGGAAATAATGAAAGGGGCCAGCCCCTGTCCTCCATAACGGTTGCCTGCATCCCGAATGGCCTGCTGTTGATGAATGGCCCGCGCTATTTATCGCAACACCCCGGGCTGTTTTATCCCGGCAAAGACGATAAAAGCAAGAACCCGCTCAAGGTCCGGGCGCGAGTGAGCTTTCCGGTCCTGAACTCCATTGCCGACTGGAGAGTCCAGCAAGTACACATCGCGGCAGCCTAGTGTCCTATCTGACTAATCAGACAGGACACTAGCAAGCCGTTTGGTGGATCCGTGCACCGGGATTGGAATGCCCGGGGCTGGCCAGGCAAGGTGTCTTGGGGGGGGTGAACAGGCCCTACCCTAGCCCAGCACCAGGGGAAGACTGGTCTGCTTCGTCGCCTGATCGACGTTTTCCTGGGCAAGCGCAACGTACTTCGCCTCTTTCTCGAATCCGATATAGGCTCTTTCGTTGAGCAGGGCGGCAATGGCGGTCGTGCCGGACCCCATGAATGGATCCAGAACGACGTCGCCCGCATCCGAATAGAGACGTACGACACGCTCTGCCAGTTCCAGCGGGAATTTTGCTTCGTGATCATCATTGCGCCGCACGCTGTCCAGATACCAGACCGCCCGGCTGCCCCATTCCTTCCATTCGGCCGGATCAATCTTTGCCCTGTTGATCACCGTTTCCCCCGGCTTCCAGAACACATAAAGATCTTCATATTCATGAACCGCACGCAGCGAGTTGCTCGTCCATTTTGAATTCGCCCAAGCCGGATCCTTCACCCATATTCTTCGATCGTACAGATACAACCCCACCTCGTATGCATAATCTTCCAGAGGCTGGCCTACCAGCTTGACGCGCGTCTGTGTGTTGTACTTGCCCCCGCGGATATTGTTTCCGTTCAGGCGCCGGTCGATGGTCTGTTCGCTACAGCCCAAGAATTCCGCCAGCTCGTAACGGCTATAGTCGGGATATTTGGCCTTGGCTTCGAGAACCATCTCTCTGGTCACTTTTGACTTGTGATTGGAGATGTTCATCGCCTGGAAACGCGGAATGGACTCATCCTGAAAACACAGAATGTCGGCGATATTGATCACCAGGAACCCTCCCGGCCTCAGGATACGCTCATGCCCTTGTATGACCGCTTTCAGCATGGTCTGCCATTCGTCATAAGTCACGCCACGTTCATATTCTTTGCCCACGAAATATGGCGGCGACCAGAAACTCAGGGCGATGCTGTCGGAAGCAATCTGCCCGATCAGCTCTTCGGCTTTTCCGTGATAAATCTGATTCTCTTTGAGGTGTTGCATAAACCGTGCCAAAACTAGATGACTATAAATACCATAGCAGCTTCCAAGACCACGGGCCATGAGGCCTGCCGGTGCAGAACACCGACCGGCGGCAGGCCCGGCCAAGGGACGCCGATGCGATCATCATCGACTCATGGTAGACGGAAGGTGATAGCCCGCTTCATCTTCCCCTGACGGTAGCGGCTTCATTGCCCTGCAGGAAACCGAACATGCTTCGTCTCGCTTCTTCATCCCAATCCGTTTTGAAAGTGTGACGCTCTTTCAACGCTTCTGCACGCATCGCGGCAGGACGTTGACTGACCTCGTCACGCCAGCGCGCCACGTTCGGAAATTTTTGAAGGGCACCGTCTCCCATGACGAAATCCGCCAGGCGAACCCAGCCCCAGGCGCCCATGTCAGCGATGCTGTAGTGATCGCCGAGCAGGTACCGCCTATCATTGAGCCGTTCGTTGATGATGCCGTAGTGCCGCTCGGCCTCGAACTGATAGCGGCGATCGGCATACTCTATCGCTTCGGGCGCCATATGGCGAAAGTGAACGGCCTGACCCGAATACGGACTGAGCCCGGTCGCCACGAACATCAGCCAGGACAGCAGCTCTCCTTGCCCCGCCGGTGTGTCCGGCCCGAGGAAGCGGCCGGTCTTGCGGGCAAGATGAAGCAGAATGGCATTGCTGTCGAACACTACCACCCCGTCATCCTCGATAGCGGGCACTTTGGCATTCGGATTGATCTTCACGAACCAGGGCGAGAACTGCTCGCCCTTGCGGGGATCAACGGGCACCGGGTCGAAATCCAGCCCCATCTCTTCCAGACATAATGCCACCTTCATCGGGTTCGGAGAGAGGTTGTAATAAAAACGAATCATGCCCAACTTCCTCAAGAATCTTCAAAAGCCCCCCGCAGCGGGGAGGTACCAGGGAATACCGGCTGAAATGCTGCAACCAGTCATCATAGCGGGAATTTTTCCAGTTATCGTCCGGATCGTTACCGCAGGACCTCACTGGCCCCGTTTGTGAAAAAATCATTTGCCATCCTGCTTTCCATGAGGTTTAATTTTTGAAATAATTGGTTTCAATAAGCCCCAATTTACAAAAGCAGGAAACTTCGATCATGTCCAGTACGTATTCCATCGCGGGCCGCCCCAACGAGGCGGGCAGCCCAGATGGGACCAAGCCCGCCAGGGTGCCAAGGCGCCGCTCCGTTCGCACCCGCCTTTATTTGTGTTTTCTCCTGGTGCTTTCCTTCATGGTGGTCGTCACCGGCGTGAGCATCTACGAGGTTGACAAGATCGACGCAGGCTTGACACGCGCCATGGACGTGGCGGCGGCCAAGCAGCGCTATGCCGTCAACATGCGCGGCAGCGTCCATGATCGCGCGATTGCCGCGAGAGACCTTGCGCTGCTGGGGACGAACGACTCCCGGCATGAATCGCGCTTGCACGCTCAGATCGACGAACTGGCCCGCAGCTACGCTCTGAACTGGGATCGAGCCGGCACGATGCCGGTCGACTCAGAAGAAGAAAAACGCTATTTCGAAGATATCCGTGCGAGCGAGCAGCATGCGCTGAACGTGATGCGGCGGCTGGAAGAAGCGCGCATTGCGCATTCGGCCAGGCTTTCCGGCATCGTGATCGATGATCTGGGGCCGGCTTTTGTGGATTGGCTTGCAGCCATCAACGCCTATATTGATCACCAGACGGCGAATGTGCAGACGGACGTGACGCTTGCGCGAGAAACCGCTACGCGCTTCAATCTCTTTGTCGCAACGATGACGGCGATTGCCATCATCCTGGGCGTGGCAGTGGCCACTCTGATTGCGCGCCGGCTTCAGAAAGAACTTGGGGCGGAACCCCATGAGCTGATTGTCTTTGCGCAGGAAATCGGGCAAGGCAATCTGACGGTGCGGCCTCTGCACGAGAGCCGCCTCGTACCCGCCGGCAGCGTGGTCGCCCAGCTGCTTGGCATGGCCGAACACTTGAAGGACATCGTCACTGACGTTCGTCTTACAGCCGAATCCGTCTCCCTGGCCGGCGCCCGTGTTGACCAGGCCAATGCTGAGCTGGCGAATCGCACCGAATCTCAAGAGACGGCCGTCTCCCAGACCGCTGCAGCAATCGAGGAACTCAGCCAGGCAGTCAGCCAGAACGCCGATACGTCCCGAGAGGCGGCGGAACGCTCCACCTTTGCGACGGATGTCGTCATTCAAATGCGCAGCGCCATGGAAGAAGTGCGTGACACCATGGGCAATATCGATACGGGAGCCAAGCAGATCGGCGACATCACCAGCCTGATCGATGACATCGCTTTCCAGACCAATATTCTGGCGCTGAACGCATCGGTCGAAGCCGCAAGAGCCGGTGCGCAGGGCCGGGGGTTCGCAGTGGTGGCCACCGAAGTACGCAACCTCGCACAGCGCAGTGCGGAGGCCGCCAGCCACATCAGCAAGCTCATCACCGAAAACCTGGCTCATGTCGAAAGCGGGGCGCAACTGGTCGAAGCAGCCGACCGGCAGGCTCGCCAGTCCATGGAAGCAGTGCAGCAGGTTTCCGAGCTCATCCAGGGTATCAGCCAGGCCAGCAACGAACAGGCGAGCGGTGTTGAGCAAATCCGTGAAGCCGTGTCCCAGATCAACGAGGTGACACGGAACAACGGGCGCATGGTGCAGGAAAGCACCGCCATGGCCAACTCTCTTCGCACCGAGTCCCGGCAGCTGGAAATGGGCATGCGCGTGTTTCAAGTGTGATGTCCACGTCCCAAGGGCCTCGCCGGACTGAACGCCCCTCTGCAGCTCGCTCACCCGTACAGAGCGTGTCCCGGATGGTAAATTCCCGCTATTGCATGAAGGAGTGATAGCGCATGTCGGCTGAAATGATTCAGTTGGGGATCATGGCGGGGATTTTCCTGCTCATTACCGTGGTCGGTTCCACCGCCTTGTATCGGGCCGGGCGCCCGGGATGGTGGCTGCCCATTGTCTTCATGGTGCTGCTGTTCGGCTGGCCGCTCCTGCTGCAGCAGTTTTCCTGAACCGGCGGCCGGGCGCGCCGCTGCGCCGGACCGCATCGGCAGGCGCCCCACCCCGCCATGGACACGCAGCGTCCGCCACGTAGCCGGGGCTTTGCAGCAGACCCGCCGAATCCGGCTAGTGTGCTGTCTGATTAGTTCGCTTACTTATATTCGGATGCATGGGCTCGTCAAGCAAGGCACAAACCACAGCGATAGCCGTAGCTATCGCGAGGCCAAGCCCGGACACAGACAGTCCCTGCGGACTGTCTGTGCCTGGCGCGGGGCAGGGCCTCTGTGCCCTGCGC
>Ga0172382_10010024_pt1 | contig 12793 bp, 13 predicted proteins | sample Leawel138RmetaG_FD_122245 | JGI IMG/M metagenome (GOLD analysis project Ga0172382, IMG submission 122245) | Leachate microbial communities from a municipal landfill in Southern Ontario, Canada - Leachate well 138R metaG | ecosystem: Engineered > Solid waste > Landfill > Unclassified | place...
CAACAGCGCCAGCCCCAGCACCGTCTGCGGAAAGAAGATCGGCAGGATGACCAGCTTCTGGAACAGGCCCCGGAAGCGCCACTGAAACCGCGCAAAGGCCAGCGCCCCGAAAAAGCCCAGAACCATCGAGATGATCGTGACCAGCACTGCGATCTTCAGAGAAGTCAGCACCAGATCATGCACGTTCGGGCTGCTGATCGAACCCGCAAGCCATTCGCTGGAATAGCGCCTGATAGGAAAGTTCAGATAGCGTCCCTTGGACACCGAGGCGAACCCCACCGCCACGAGCGGCAGATAAAGTACGGCAAGTATCACAAGCCCATAGACGTAAAGCGAGACCCGGACCGGGCGGGAAACTGCCGTCATTTTCGCCGCCCCATCATTGCATCCAGATCGATCCGGCTGAGCGGCACCAGAACAACCACGGCCGCGATGGCGATCAGCATCAGCGACAGCGCAGACCCCAGCGGCCAGTTCTGCGCATAGGTAAAGGCGCTTTCCACATCATCCGTCAGCACCACCACCGAACGCCCGCCCAGCAGCTTGGCTTCGGCCACCGCACCCGCGGACAGCACGAAGGTCAGCAGGCAGCCGACCAGTATGCCCGGCGCCGCAAGCGGCATCTCTATCTCGAACATGACCCGGGCGGGACTAGCACCAAGATCGAGTGCCGCCAGACGCGCGTCATCGGGCACTAACGCGATCCCCTGCATCAACGGAAACAGCATGAAGGGGAAATAGACATAGGCCATGCCGAAGATGATCACGGGCCATGAATAGAGCGGGCTTTGAAATGACACTCCGAACCAATGGTTTAGATAGCCGTCAATCAGACCCCCTTTCATCAGCGACAGAAACCAGCCAAAAAGGCGAATGTTCTCAGAGACGAACAGCAGCAGGACGACCAGGACCGTAACGACCAGGGTGAATCGGCCAAAAACCTTGGCCATTCCATAGGCAAGCGGCCAGCAAACGGCAAAGAGGATAACGGTAGTTGAAAATGCCAGTCCCAGCGATCGAAACAGCGATTTATAATAGCCCTGTTCCCAGATCACGGCGAAGGACGAAAAATCCGGCATATGCGCCAGTTCAAATACCTTCTGCGGCATGATCGCGAACCCTGCCACCACGAATAGCGGCATGACAAAGCTGACCAGCAGAAGCAGCATCACCGGCAAGCCGGTCAGAAAGCCCAGCCGATGCTCAAGGCGTTCCATGGCGTGCCTCGTCTGCCTGCGTTTCGGGGATGGGGTGGACTGCGCTGCGGTCCCAGCCAAGCAGCACCTTGCTGCCGATCCCGGGATTATAGCGATTTTCGAAGGGGCGCTCGACAGCCAGCTGCTCGCCGTCCCGCGTGGCGACCGAATACTGAATGCGCGAGCCAAGCGCATATTGCGCCCCGAGCCGGCCCTCGACGACGAAATCCGCGGTCTCGCCAGGGTCAAGGAACCGCACGAGTTCCGGGCGGACCATCAATGCGCCGCGCCACCCGGGAGGCAGTGCAAGCGCATCCGGCGTTGCCTGGACATCCACGCCTTGCCATATTGGTCGGCCCGCCTGATCGATCGATACCTCGAACAAGTTCACTTCGCCCATGAAACTGGCGACGAAGCGACTGACCGGCCGGGAATAGATTTCCTCGGCGCTGGCAATTTGAACGAACCGGCCCCGCCGCATGATGGCGATTCGGTCGGACATCACCATCGCTTCTTCGAGGGAATGGGTGATATAGACAAACGTCTTGCCAGTACGCGCGTGCAATTCCTTCAGTTCTTTTTCGAGCGTCTTGCGCAGCCGATAATCCAGCGCGGACAATGGCTCGTCGAACACGATGATCTGTGGATCGAATGCCAGTGCTCGGGCGAGAGCAACACGCTGCCGCTCGCCGCCAGACAGTTGGCCGATCATTTTAGCGTAATAGTCCTCTGGCAGGCGCAACAGGGCCATCAGCTCAAGCGCACGCTCCTTGCGTGCCGGGGGCGCCATCTGGCGAAGCTTCAGCGGAAACTCGATGTTGCGCCCGACTGTCATATGCGGGAACAGTGCCAGCGACTGGAACACCATACACGTGGGGCGCTTGTTCGCCGGCAGCTGATCTATGCGCGCTCCGTCAAGACGGATGGTGCCTTCGGTGAGATCGTCGATCCCGACAAGCAACCGGATCAGAGTCGATTTTCCGCTGCCCGACGGGCCGACGATCGTAAAGAACTCACCCTCGAAAATATCAAGGTCAATGCGGTCCAGCGCAGTAAACTGGCCAAATCGCTTGGTGAGATTTCTGATTTCGACAAAGGCTTCCGCGGTCATCATCGCTTCCTGGCGCCGGTAACGTGGCTACCGCGCAGCGAAGCGCGCGATAGCCACGTCAGGTTTTTTCAATAGCTCAACCACGGCGAGCTTCGACATAGATGGCCAGCAGCTCATCGTAGGAAGGCACCTCGTCGAACTCCACGCAGCGCGACAAGTCTTCTGCCAGCGTATCCACCTGCATCGCGTCGAGCTGGTCCTCGTCGAAAAGCGCCATCACCTCGGGATTGCCCATCTGCGTAATGGGGTTGAGCGTGCCGCCACCCGAAGCCACAAGCACCGCAACCTCGGGTTCCTGAACATACTCCAGAAAGTCCTCGGCTAGTGTCGACGGGTCGGGATTGTTGACCGCCGAGGTGATCTCCACCCAGACTATGCCGCCCTTTCCGTCGACCGGACCGCTCCGGGGCGTGATGCCGCGCACCTGAGACAGACCGTCATGGCGTGCGCCTGAGCAACTGAACACGCCGCCGGTGAAATAGCAGTCGATTTCCCCGTTGATCAGCGCGGTGTTCATGGCCACCAAATCGTCTGTCATCAGTCGGGCATTGCCCATGATCTGCTTCGAGACACGGGTATAGTCCGCCACATTCGCCTCGGTCACCGGCTGGAACGGGTCAAAGCCGGCCGTCATGCAAAGATGCATGACGTTCCAGTTGTCCCAGGTCAGAACCCCGTAGCGCCCCTTCAACCCTTCGTCTAGAAACAGGTTCCAGCCCTGATCCTCGGCCATTTCCTGACTGATTTCGTCAGTATTGACGACAAAATTGAAGGCGCCATAGCGCTGCGGCAGGCCCATGATCTCGCCCTCAGGCGACATCGCCATCTGATAGGGCGGATCGGCAAACTCGGGCGCCATCTTGGCGAAATAAGGCAGGAATCGATCCTTGTCGATCGGCCGGATCAGCCCGTCTTTCAACAACGCACCGCGAGCCCAAGCCTGATTGACATTGATCAGGTCCCACTGCGACAGGCCCCCCGCGCGCAAGCGGTTGATCATTTCCGGGTCCGAGGTGCCACTTTCGGCCCGCACCCTGGCGCCAGGGTGGCGCTGGCGAAACGGGTTGAGCACGTCGTCCGAGTTATAGCCCTCCCAGCACAGGATATTGAGCTGATCGTTGCGCGCCGCAAACGCGCCTCGGGGCAGGCCGAAAGCCGCGGCACCCGAAATGCCGGCCATCCCGAGTGCGAACTGACGTCTGGTGAACATGATTTCCTCCCATTTGTTTGATCGTCCTCGGACGGTTTGCCCGCCTCTTGCCCGATGATATTTTTCTAGCCAGCCGCCCGAGCCTCCTCTCTCGGAAATGACTGGCCTGAAACTTAGCTTATCTCCCCTTGATCGCTTCCAGCTTTGCCGTGATTGTGTCACGCGCGAGTTGCATTTCTTCCAGTGTTCCAGAGATGAACAGCCTTCCAGTGGCTCCCATCATCTGCACGTCGTTGATCACGCAGCCGGGCGCGACCTTTTCTGCTTCGTTCGCAGCCACGCAGGCGAAAAGCGCCGGCGCCATTTCATAAATCAGCAGCGCCTGCCCGGGCACGAGAATAGATGCATCTCGTGACCGGTTCAGAATGATCGCGTGCTGGTCCGACAGATCTTCGATGATGTCGTGATAAAGGATCTGGGGCCGAAGCTGATCCTCGGGCTTTGCTCCGATCCCCTTCAGGATCGCAGCGCCGGCGGCATCAAGTTCCTCCATTCGGCTGGAGTGCAGCTCAAGAAGCCCGAACTGGCGCTCGGTGAAAAGAATGCCCGGTTCCATTTCGGGGGCGGATTTCAACGCCAGATCAGTAATGCGATGGATCGCGAGCGCCGGCGCCACCTCTATGATCAGCGAATGCTGTCCCGCAAAAGGCGGATACCCCCTCGCCCGTGTGGGCGAGGAAAGATACGCCGCAAACTGCGGTTGCAACCTCTCGATGGGAAGGTAGACGCGCAGCTCTGTCATGCCTCAATCCTCGTCTTTATCACTGCAGGCCCGGCTCCCTGCCTCAGCCCTGAAGCGCGTCGAAGTGCTTGGCCAGATCGGCGTGGGGACGCGGGATCACATGGACGGCCGTGACCTCGCCCACCTGCGACGCTGCTTCTGCGCCAGCCTCGGTCGCGGCCTTGACGGCGCCGACATCGCCCCGCACGACCACCGAGACTAGGCCGCCCCCGACTTCGTTGCGGGCGACGATTTCGACATTTGCCGCCTTGACCATTGCATCAGCGGCCGACAGCGCGGGCACGTAGCCCTTGGTTTCAATCATTCCGATTGCAAGATTAGCCATTTGTGGAACTCCCTTACTTGCGTTTCGCTGCCGGATTTCCGGCGGTTTCTTCGTCAATCGACCCGATGATTAACGCGTCAATCGGTGCTTGCTTGTCGTCAAACCAGTTGGCAGCTGTGGACCCTTGGACCACCAGCACTGCCTCACCCTCAGCGCAACCGAGCGGATCAAAGGCGACCAACTTGGCGCCGTTTTCAATCTCAACCTCCAGAAGAGCTCCGGTCGGGAGGGTACCGATATGGCGGGTGGACCAAAGCCGGCCCGTCACGCGTGCTCTTATCATGCCAGTGTCCTTTCGATCCTGATACCGCGGCGGCGGGCCTCATCGGCCGCAAGCGGAGTCATGCGTGCATTCTTGATAATGCGCAGCCGCTTTTCTCCATGCTCAACAGCCGCAATGTCACGTTCGGTGATCAGCCTTTTGCGTAGTTCTGGCACCGGAGGCGGGCTGGGCGCCACGAGCGGGGTGGGCAACGGTGCATTCGCGGGAGCTGTCACCGCGACCGTCTGCGCAGAGGCAATCGAGTGCGGCACCCCAACGGACGGAACGGCAGCCGGCGCAAACCGGATACGGCCCGCCTCAAGCGCGGTCATAAATTCCGGTTCGTCCCGCGCTCGCCGCGCGATCATCATGGCGAACCCGGTAAGCTCTGACTCGGTGCCGACAGACACCCGCTCGGCTTGCGGCCGACCCAGCAATTCGGCACGCAGGACCTCAAGCTCTTCCGTCAGAAGTTCGCGAATGATGGCGCGTAGCTCGCTCATCCCACAGCTCCCGCGTCGCGCAGGGCTCTTTCGGCGGCATCGCGCGCATTACGTACATCGGCCTCGGTCCCGGCAAGATACAGCCGTCCGTTGGCGCCGATCATGCGCATGTCGATGACTTTGATGTCTGCTTCTTTCTCGGCCTCATTGCAGGCGAGAATGGCATAGGCTGCCGGCTGACATTCCAGCAGATAAATGCTTTCGCCGCCCAGGACCATTGATCCGGTCTTGTTTCGGTTCATCAGGAAGGCGTGCTGATCATCCACCCGGGTGACGATCTTGGACGCCATGATCCGCGGCTTTTCTGCCTGGTCACGTGTCTTGCCCATTGCAGCAAGCGCTGCATCTGCGCCCGCCTGCACCTCGGCGGTGGAATAGGCGTGAAACTGAAGGGTCCCGAACTGGCGTTCGACAACCAGGAAGCCTGCACGCACCTCGGCGCTTTTCAGCACGGTATCAGTCAGCGCCTCGACATCCAGTCCGGGGGCGATTTCAATGATCTGCGCCGCCATCCGGGCGCGAGGCAGGGTGCCGCGCATCCAAGTCGAGGTATAGGCCAACGTCTGCGGTTGCAGCTGGTCAATGAAGATGAAGGCACGAAGATCGGTCACGACTGGCCCCTGGTCAGTTCACGAAGTTCTTGAAGAATGAGTTGGCGCAGCAGATTGCGATCCATGCCGCCAGGTTCCCCACCTGCGGCAGGAAACGGGGGGGGCTCGGGCGCAATTTGCGGCGCAGCTGGACGTCGTGGAGCATCCCCCGGCACCTCGAATGAGAGCCGCAGGTTGTTCAGATCGCCTGCCGCAACGGACGCGTCCGCGTTCCACGCCAGCCGCGTCCAGTGAACCAAATGTTGCGGCCCGATATTCTCGCCTACCGACGACCGCCCGAAATACCCGGTACCGATCGTGAACGAGGGCGCCAAATTGGTCGCAAAGCCAGCCGCCCCCTGCGAGCAGGGCGCGTTGACCACAACACGATAGACAGGCAGCGCGGCCGCATAATCCATCGCCTTTTGCGAATCTTCGCCATGGAAGGCAGCAGAATGCCCGGCGCCTTGCATCCGTAACAACATTTGTGCCATGCCGAGTGCCCGCTCGAAACTGCCAGCAAGCGCCCAAGCCAGCACCGGGCACAGCTTCTCTTTGCTAAGTGGCTCTTCGATACCGATCCCCTCAATCGGAGCGACGAGGATCCGCGCTGAAGAAACGACCCTGAAGCCCGCCTGGTTTGCAATCCACGCAGCAGACTTGCCCACCGCGGCGGTGTTGAGCTGCCCGCCCGGGAAAAGCCACGCACGCAGCTTTGCGACCTCGGATTCGTTGCAGATATGGGCGCCATTAGCTCGCAGTGCCCGTTCCAGTCGGCTGCGGTCGCCCACGGTGGACAGCAGGACGCTTTCGTTAGTGCACAGGACCGAGTTGTCGAAGGACTTGCTTTCGACGATCCGTTGTGCGGCAGCGTTCTGGTCGGTATCTGGGTCGACATAAACCGGAATGTTGGAAGGTCCAACTCCAATCGCGGGATTGCCCGACGAATAGGCCGCACGCACCATCGGATTGCCACCGGTAGCCAAGATTACCTGAACCTTGGGCGACGATATCAGAGCGTGGACCAGCGGGACCGAAGGCTTTTCAACGCACTGGACCAGCCCGGCCGGCGCCCCGGCCGCCTCGGCCGCGGCTGCGAGCTTGGCAACAGCATCGTTGCAGCATTCCCTCGCCAGCGGGTGGGGGCTGAACAGGATAGCGTTGCGAGACATCAGGGCCAGCAGCGCTTTGTAAAAAACCGTGGACACGGGGTTGGTCGCTGGCGTGAGGGCCAGGATCATTCCGGCAGGACGCGGGATCTCGACTATCTTGCGCTCCGCGTCCGTGCGCGGGTTCACAAGATCCATGTTCTCGTAGAAATCCACCAACCCTTGCGAAGAAAGCTCGTTTTTCAGGCGCTTGTGCTCGACCACGCCCATTCCGGTCTCGCGCACTGCCCATTCGGCATAATGCTGCGCCGACTGATAGGCGGTTTCGGCCACAGCCCGAACGATCTGCATTACCGCAGCGCGATCGTATTTCGCATAGGCGCGTGCTGCCCATGTCCCGCGATCAATCTTCATCCGGGCAGTCGTTTCCGCCCGGTCCGGCATGACAAGGCGAGGGGCGTCGTCGTTATGAAGCGTCTGCATTCCCTGGTCCTCCCGCGATTAAGCCGCGTGGCGCATGTTGCGCAACAGCGCCCGCACGCGCGGCATCGCCGCCTCCATCCTGTCGATGATTTCCTGGCATGTTGCCGCATCCAGCAGCACTCCGGGCTTGAACTGCAGCACTCGCTTATCCAGCGAGGAAAAGATGGCCCATACCCCATGTTCGTAAAGCGCGCGCGAAACGGCAACCGCGCCTTCGGGGTGGTTGAATTCGAGCCCCAGGATCACTCCGCGCTGCCGCACTCCTACGAAGATATCGGAATGCGCCGCCATCATGCCGGCCAGGCTCTGGCGGAAGAAATCGGCGACGAAATGAACGTTTGATTGCACTTCGGGACGCTGGAGAATGTCGATGACTTGGTGGCCGACGATGCATCCCAGTTCAGAGCCGCCCGAAGTCGAGATATGCGCCGCCCCATCCTCATGCAGCCAACCGCCGCATTTTTCGGTCACGACACAAGCAGAGATGGGATAGATACCGCCGCCCAGGCCTTTGCCGGTAACAAACATGTCTGGCTCAAGCCCGTAGGATTGCCAGCCCCACATCATGCCTGTGCGCATCAACCCTGTCTGCACCTCGTCGGCGATATAGAGAGTGCCGTAACGCCGACACAGATCCTGACAGGCCTGAAGATAGCCCTCGTCCGGCAACGGAAAGCCATAGGTCGCAGGAATAGTCTCGATGATGAATGCCGCAACGTCACGACCTCGCAGCGCTTTTTCGAGTGCGTCGATGTCGTTGAAGGGCACCTGAATGAACTCGGCTGGATTGTCAGCGAGAAATATCTTCGAGAACCGCTCGTCCCCGGTTGCTACAGACAGACCCGAGTGCCCGTGATACCCTTTGACGATAGAGACGATCTTACGCCGCTTTGTGGTATATCGGGCAGTTTTCAATGCGATCTCTACCGCCTCAGCACCGCCGGCGCCAAAAATGGCATATTTCATGCCCTCTGCCGTCTTTACGAGCTTTTCGGCAAAAGCCGCCCGCGCGACCGACGGAAACCAGTGGTTTCCCATGTCGAAATAATCCAGCGCGGACTTCAGGACCGACACCAGTTCTGGATTACGGTGCCCGAAGTTATATGTTCCACCATTGAGATGCAGGTCGATCAGGCGGCGGCCGGACATATCATAGAGGAAGTATCCTTCGCGCCGGTCAATGACCATATCGATACCGGCATCCTGCCAGAACCTTGTCTTCCCTGGGTTCCAGTACTCAATCGACTTCTCGAGGAGCTCGTCTTTCGAGTCGTAGCTGAAGTATCCGTAGTTGAACACGAGACCGCCTCCATTTGATGTGAGATTGGCAAGTTAATGTTGTAAGTGCAACACTTTTGTTCGAAGGCTCGGATTTTTAAGGTTTGATGTTTGGCGTCGGCTGTGGTCAGCCATGCTTTCATGAGGATTCCAAGGGATTAAGCCGTGAAGCCAAGCAAGTCACGCAAGGCCCTGCGCCACGACCGGATACTCGCCGCGCTGGAAGAAAATCCGTCGTTGCGAGTGAACCAGCTTGCCGAGGAGCTCAAAGTCTCGACGGAAACGATTCGCCGCGACTTTGACGAACTTGACAGGATCGGCCGACTGAGCCGCACATACGGCGGAGCGATGATCGCGCCAAGCCGCTTTGAGCCCCTGCTTCATGACCGGCTGCTGCTCAAAGTGAACGAGCGCCAGGCCATCGCCCGAGCGACAGTTGAAGTCATCGGTGACGAAGAGGTCCTGCTACTAGGCGGCGGGGCAACGATGCTGCACTTTGCCAAGGCACTTCGGGACACCTCGCGTCGGACCACAATCATCACTCCAGCGTACCCGGTCGCACTGGAGTTGTCGGCCAATCCGCGGATTGAGACAGTCCTCCCCCCGGGCACCTTCGAGCCACAGGAACTTATTGTTGTGGGACCCGAAACCATCCGCGTTATAGAACGGTACCGGGTGCCGGTGGCGATCCTCGGCGCATCTGGCATCAACCATGAAGGGGTGAGCGAGGCCATGCTGGGACCCGGCGACGTCTATTCCGCCATGCTCCAAGCTGCGGAGCGGATATTCATCCTCGCTGACCACAGCAAGTTTGACAAACGCGCCCTCGTGCTTCTGACCCCATGGCAGCGCGGCATGACACTTGTAACAGACAGCATGCCGGCCCAACCACTGGCCACAGCGATTCAGGACGCAGGAGCGGAAATAATTCTTGCATGAAAGGATGGAGGCGCTGCCAAGGCAACCGGCGGATATCGCTTTCATTAACAGGCCATTTATGGTCCGTTTCGTCTAGCTTGGATCGACGGTGACCTGCCCCTGAACTTTCATCCAGCCGCGACCGGAGCCCGGTTGGTGTTTACGCCGGTCGGCGCAGGTTGATCAATCGCCCGTCTCGCGGAGCTTTCATCTCGCGCAGCGGGGCGGGCGATTGCGGTGGTCAGGGTCCGCGCGTAGCCGGCGGGCGTCTGGTAGTTCAAGGCCGAGTGCGGGCGTTCGGTGTTGTAGTCGGCGGCCCAGACGGCAATCACGGTCCGTGCGTTGAGCAGCTCGGTCTTAGGTAGCAAACGCACCATAGCGTTGACGGAGTGGGTTTTTAAGAACATTATATGAACATGATGGCTTTGGAGGCCTCCATGGCGCAGCACTTTCTTCTCTCTGCGGCGGCACGAACACTTTCGCTCAAGGTGATTTTCTCCGATGGCGAGGAGGCCGCCTATCGCCGGTTCTGCAGGCTGCGCCGGCCAGAGACAGACGGCGCGCCGGTCTGTCCGGCCTGCGGATGCGCTGATGTCTACGACCTGACGACCCGTCGGCGTTTCAAATGTGCGACCTGCCATCGCCAGTCCAGCGTGACCTCTGGCACCATCTTTGCGTCGCGGAAGCTGTCCTTCGTCGACCTGCTCGGCGCGATCTGCCTGTTCGTGAACGCGGCCAAGGGGCTGTCGGCCGTCCAGCTCTCGCGTGATCTGGACGTGCAGCACAAGACGGCGTTCGTGCTGATGCACAAACTCCGCGAGGCGATGACGGCCGAGATCCGGGATATGCGCCTGACGGGCGAGGTGGAGGTGGACGGAGATGCCTTTGGTGGTCATGTCCGGCCCGCCAACCTGCGGGAGGAGCGTGTTGATCGGCGGCCGCTCGGCAACCGCAGCGGCAAACGCCGCGTGGTGGTCGTGCTGCGCCAGCGCGGCGGTCGGACCATCACACGGACCTTCCTGCGCGAGAGCCAGGGTGTCGACTTCGTCAGGGAGCAGACCGCTTCCGGCACCGTCGTTTCGGCCGACGAGGGCACGCACTGGGATCTTCTGGAGCCCAATTTCGACATGCAAAGAATCACTCATTCAGAGGCTTACAGTCTGAATGGCGCTCACACAAAGGGCGCCGAGAGCTACTTCTCGCGGCTGAGACGGATGATCGGCGGCCAGCATCTGAGGGTCGAAGGGCGGTATCTCGATGCCTACGCAACCCATGCCGCCTGGCTCGAGGATCACCGGGACGAAAGCAACGGATGTCTGGCAGATCGCCTGATCGGCGGGGCGCTTGCCGTGCCGGTCAGCCGGACGTGGAAGGGATACTGGCAACGACGCGCAGCGTGACAGCGTCGCCTGCAGCCCACAAGCACATCCCTTTGCGCTTCTCCACCATACGGACGAGCTTTCGGCGCTTGGCATGGCGCAGCGCCTGAACCACCTTGAACACCACCGAGTTCCTCAGGGCGGTATCCGAGATCTCGAGATCCCGTTCGGCCATGACGCGCTCGGCGAGCTCGCGCGTAGTCATCTCCCCGTCGACGTCGAGATGGCGGACGCAGATGTCGGCGATCTCGCCCTTCTTGAAAAAGCCATGGCTGACCATATACCGCACCCGCTGCCGCTCTGGAGCGGCGAACAGTTCGATCGTCGCGTTCACATGTGCCAGGTCGTGTTTGGCTTGGGCGATCTACGCCTCATAGGCCTTGATCCGGCCGAATATCTCGGCGCGCTTCTGCGTCAACGTCTGGATAACCAAAGGTTCGGACATGCCGACATTGGAACAAACATCACGCCTCCGATCCAGTCGGCAATTTGGTGCGTTTGCTACCTAAGGCCGAGTTGCTGAACGAAACCCTGTTTCGACACCTCGCCCATGCCCGCGAACTGACCGCGGCGTGGGTCACTGACTACAACACTGCGAGGCCCCATTCGGCGCTCGGCTACCAGACCCCCGCCGGGTTCGCCCGGAACCTGTCCACCGCAATCGCCCGACCCCCTGCACGTGATGGAAGTTCCGCGCGCCGGGCGATTGCTCACCCCGGGCCAACAGGCGTAAATAGCAACCGGGCTCAAGTTGCGGCTGGATGAAGGACCAGTGGCAGGTCAGACGTGACCACGCTCGATTTTCAGACGGCAATGCGAGCGTTCGAGGCGAACTAGGCAGACAGTCGGGAAACCCGGCAGATCACCACCGGCAACCTTGTCGCGGGCTATTCCGAGTTCACCCGCGGCCAGATCGTGATGTTCACCCGCAAGGGTGGCGCGATCGAGCAGGGCTTCCTGATGGCGCGCAACTTCGACCTGCGGCAGGAACTTGAGGTGCGGCCGGTGCTGCTCGCCACCGCGGAGCAGGCGATCCGATTCGTCGCGGAAGGCAATGGTGGCGCCCGGCTAGTCCAGTCCAAAGACGGGGTTTCCGGCATCCAAGCGCGGCAGTTGGCTGTTCCGGGTCAAGAAGGTGGGTGGCAAGCGCTACTATCTCAACCGGGCGGTCCGCGATCTGACGGCAGACTTCACGTCCGGGCGCGCTCTGGGCAACCGCGCAACCATTTCCCCAATGAGGCGTTCTTGCCACCGACCTTCGGGACGTCGTCGCGATACAGGTCGTCAAACGAACGTCGAAGGGTGGACTTAACCGATATGCCTCATCCTAAGTCGCTGACATTACTTAAAAACAATAAATAAATTGGTGCCGATTGAGGGCTTCTGTTCGTATTGTGCCAATATCCCGAAGTTGCAGGTCGCTTTTCAAGTGGATTCTGTGAAACCATCAATCGCGCAAGGTAGGTTGTAGCGCCTTGTCGCATCCAAGCGCTTTTTACATGGCGGGCAGGTCGGCGGGTATGCTCACTATAAATGCATAAAGCCGTTTAAAATCAATGGTGTATGGCGGAGCGAGAGGGATTCGAACCCTCGAGACGGTTCCCCGCCTACACACTTTCCAGGCGTGCGCCTTCGACCACTCGGCCACCGCTCCGTGGGATGGCGTTTAGCCCGGGGGCGCGGCCGC